>Ga0081529_121432_pt1 | contig 103535 bp, 103 predicted proteins | sample EchGeymetagenome_FD_71012 | JGI IMG/M metagenome (GOLD analysis project Ga0081529, IMG submission 71012) | Ferrous microbial mat and aquatic microbial communities from Echinus Geyser, Yellowstone National Park, USA - transect B T=78-80 C v2... ...
CCAGACGGGCCTCCACGAGAGCCTCAAGGAGGCGGGCCTCTATATAGCCCTCGTCGGAGGGCTTGGGGAGCGGCTTCTCTATGGCCTCAACGGCCATGGGACGACTATGGGATGGGCTTAAATGCTTTAGCGATGATGTTGGCGTCGGGCAACGGTTGACTGACGCCCATTCCGCGTGACGCGGCGGTCTGTCCCAACCGACCCACGGCAATCCAAGCCCAGTCGGCTCAGAGGCCGGCGTACCGGCTTAAGCCGCCAGGGCACCGGCCCGAGGTGCCAGTGAGGGTAGACGTGGGCGTCTCCAATAGCGGCATCTCGCCTGGGGGGGTCAGGGCTCGATGTGCGGTCACCAAGGCCAATCCTGCGGCCACTCGCCCTTTGCCGCCAGCCTGCCTTCTAGTATCGCGATGAGCATCTGGAGTTTGAGATTGTACTCGAGGAGGTCTCTGCGGCGCGCCTCCCGCCCCTCCTTTTCTATAAGCTCCGAGATCTGTTTAAGCTCCTTCACGTCGGTAGCGGTGTATTTGCCTTCCTTAACAGCCTTCAAGATCTCGATGAGCCGCTGGCGCACCTCCTCCGTAAAGTACTTAGACCTAGCAGGGGGGACGTAGAAGAGAAGGAGGCTAGCAAGGGCCTCCACCTCCGTCTCCGCCAGCACGCTTTTCCGCGATAAAACCTTTAGGAGAGTAGAGTTATAGATTTGGAAGGCGGTCTCAAGACGGCCGAGTCGCTCTTCAACTCTGTCTATACGTTCATCGAGCCTGTCCAGCCGTATCTCCAACTTGGCCATATCCCTGCTGAACAAAACGTAGAGTACCGCCACCGCCACTGCTACCAACGGCGCCTGGCTCAACATGCCCATAACCATATCCCAAAACTCCACAAAGTCGCCGTGTTGCGAATTATAAATCTTTATAACAGAAACCGCGAATGCAAAGCTCCTTTCTGTTCTCTATGGCTGAACGATACATAGGTACTCTTATTGATATTGCCGCTGGCAGTGTCCGACTGAATTGCTGAAAGCAGTAAAAGCCTGTGGAGCGAAGTTGGGGCGTAAGGCCGCAGATTCGTCTCGCCGCTACGCCGGCAACTAGGTGAAGTCCAACCCGCGCATGGAAGTCCTCGAGACCCAACGTCGCAGAGCAGGACTGTTTAGACCGAACTATGTTACCTGACCTCCTCCCCGCCCCGAGGGACGAGGGTTTTCTTCGGGGCGGCCCATCGGCGCCCTCGCCCGGCCTTCAACGGCCCCTCGGGCGTGGTCATGGGGCTACCCGGGCCAGCACCGCGGGTCGTCCGCCCCCACAAGGAGGCTTGATGGCAGAAGTGCTTATAAAAAGCTTTCCTCCATCTCCGTCCTGAGGGGCGAGGCTTTCCATTATTTGTAAATATTTTTTACATAATACTATCGCAGTTACAGTCATCATTCAGGGGTTACATATGGAGATTCAGGGGAGAAAGCATTATGGAGATATGAATCATCAACGGGCCGTAGACTTGGATGTACCTAAAGGAGGGAGAAGCGTCGGCAGACTCCGTGCGGGCAATCAAGCAAGAAGCTCTACAAAGCCGCCGGGGGAGCCTTAAAGGTCCTTGCGGCATATCTCCACTTGTACGTAATCGAAGATATGAAGGCGCGTAGACGTTGGGCTCCGCCAAGCTCGACAGGTCGGCTAGAGAGGCAACAAAGCGGCCGGGGATGGCTGCTAGACGCTTGGGGCCGCGTGTGGGCGTTCCGCGTGTGTGGGCTTCCATAATGCAAAATTAGACGCAGACGCCGTCAGGGTCAGAGCGCAATACATAACGCGCAATACATAACATAGGAACTTGTGATCCATCGGGTAGTGCGATGACTTAGCTATAGGTCTCCGTACGACTTCCTCCCCGCCCTAGAGGGCGGGCTTTCGCCATCTGTAAAAACCCGCCGATAGGCTACCAGTACTGCGGCCTTTCGCTATATCTAATTACGTCTGGCGGATCATCGGCGAACTTCCACTTCCCCGACCCAGGCGCTATTAACACTATGCCGAGATCCTCGGCAAGCTTATCGCTAATAAGCACCTCTGTCTCAGTCGCCGATATTATAACGTCGGCGGACCTGGGGCCCACCTCTCCGTCTCCTGCGGACACCCACACATCCACGGCGTCTCTCAGGAGGAAGACTCTCACAGGGCCGCCGGCCGTTCCGACTTCGATCAGGCTCGCAGTAGGGGGCGGCGGATAAAGCGAGAGCTGTCTGGCTAGTGAAGTGGGTAAGAGGAGCTGCGACGTTTCCGCCTCAAACCCGCTGTTGACTAAGGCGGAGGTCTCGACGACAGACCCCGTAAGCCTAGATTTAACCCTCAGTCTTACCCTCACTGCCATATTCGCGCCGAAGGGGGTAGATGTGGCCGATTCTTCCCCTCGTCAGTTTATACACATGGCCTATCCTCGTCTTGTACAGCGTAACCTGGACAACATCCTCCACAGGTTAAATAGACGCTTCATATTAAAAACCTGTCTGTCTCTGTATTGTGCAGGCGGTTGACGTGTGGAAGCGGTACTCCTCCGGGTGGGTGCTCAGGGGCGTGTCCCTCGACGTGAGGGACGTCGTCGTGATATACGGCGCCAACGGATCCGGCAAGACGACGTTCGTCAAGATACTCGCCGGCCTCGTCCCGCCCACCCGCGGCGAGGTGAGGCGGCCGGGCCGCGTCGGCGTAGCGCTCCAGCAGCCCATGATGCATCCCGACCTCACCGTGGAGGAGAACCTGAGGTTCTACGCGGGGGCGCTCGGCGCGGAGTACGGAGAGGTTGTGGAGATGTTCGGCCTCAAGAGGTATCTCCGCGCCAAGTTCTCGCATCTGAGCTACGGCTGGAGGCGGCGCGCCGATCTGGCCAGGGCGCTCCTCGGGCAGGCCGAGGCGCTCCTCCTGGACGAGCCCATGCTGGGCCTCGACTCCGAGGGAAGGCGCGCCGTAGCCGAGGTTGTGCGGAGGTTCGGAGGGCCCGCGGTGGTCACGGCGTCGTCTACATGCGACTACGTTGAGATCGGCGCGGCCGCCTGGTTCGAGCTGAGGGACGGCGCGTTGCGCCCCGCGGCGCCGACATGCGGCCCTACGTAGAGAGGGAGCTCAAGCTTCTGGCGAGGAGCCGGGAGGCCCTGGCGTCAGCGCTCCTGATAGCCTCCGCCCTAGGCTTCATCTTCGCCGAGCATTACGCCGCCGGGCTCGCCGCCGTGAACCTCGTCGCGGCTGCGCTCTACGGATACGTCCAGGTTCTGCGGGAGGAGGAGCTGGGGACCCTAGACGGGCTCAGGCTGTTGAGGCAGCCGGAGAAGGTGGCGGCCGCCAAGTTCGTGACGCTCTTCTCGGCCGCGCTGGCGGCCTCCCTGGTCTATTCGGCGGTTTGCTACGCCGCGACGTTGAGGCCCCCCGAGCTGTGGCTGGTGCCCCCCACTTCGGCCTACTTCGCGGCGGCCTCCACCGCGTCGGCGTTGCTCTCGACCGCGGCCAGGTCCGGCGTGACGGTCTCCACGACACTCACGGCGGCCCTCGTCCTAGGCTACTCCCTGTCCCTAGCCGCAGGCCGCATGGACCCTGCGACGCTCGCCATGCCGCTGACGGCCCTTCTGGCCCTTCTGGCGCTCAGCCGCTCGATAGTACAATAAACCGCCGCCCTCCCCATGAACCCCCTCTCGGCGGCCCGCCTTGCGGGAATCGCCTGGGCGGATCCGTACCTGCTGACGCTGGGATCCGTGGGGGCCTACCTCTACAGATCCCTCGGCGCATGTGCCCCCCCTCCTCTTCCCAGCGACGGCGCTCTGGTATGCGTCCCTCGTGGCGGCGGGCTTGATCGCGGCGTCCGGGCGTGGCCTATGAGGCGGATCTACTTAATTATACCGGCCGTGCTTATTGCCGTCGTGGTGCCCGCCGGCAACCTAACCCTGGGGCATCTCCTCCATCTCCTAACTCCCGCCATGGCGGCCGCCCCCCTCTGCCTCTCCGTGAAGGCATACCGACGGGCTGGCGGAAGGCGCCTCCTGAACTTGGCCGTCGCCTTCGGCCTCCTCTTCGCCGGACAGACCGCCCTCTCCGTGTACGCAGACGTCACGTTGTACGTGGGGGATATCCCGCTGGACCACCTCCTCAACTTCGCCGCCCTAGTCTTCTTCACGACCGCCCTCCTGGAGGGCCGCCCTAAAAACATTAATAGTGGATGATACAAAACGGCTATGAGGGACTATCTAATCCTTTTGAAGCCTCGGGTCATCTGGCTGTTGGTGCTGGCGTCCGTGGCCGGATACGTCTACGCCGCGGGCCGCAACCCCAATCCCGGCGTCTTGGCCGCGCTGGTCCTCGTGGGGATCCTGTCGACGGGGGGAGCGGCAGCCTTCAACCACTACTGGGAGAAGGACATAGATGCCCTCATGGCGAGAACCGCCGGCCGCCCGTTGCCTGCGGGCAGAATAAAGCCGAGGAATGCGCTGGCTTTTTCGGCGGCCCTATCCGCGGCCGGCCTCATCCTCGCGTTTATGTTCCTAGGCCCGCTCCCGGCGGCCGTGGTGGCGCTCGGCTGGTTTGCCTACGCCGTGGTGTACACGGTTCTGCTGAAGAGGAGGAGCTGGCTGAACGTGCTTCTGGGCGGCGTGGCGGGCAACGCGGCATTCCTCGCGGGCTACGTGGCGGCGAGGCCGCTGGACCTCGCAGGCATGCTACTCTCCTTCTCCGTCTACCTCTGGATTCCCTCCCACATATGGTCCCTGGCCTACGCGCGGCGTGACGACTACAGAGGGGCCGGGATCCCCATGTTGCCGGTGGTGGTAGGCGAGAGGACGGCCGTGGCGCTGATAGCGGTCATGAACATGCTGGCCGCAGCCTACATGGCCGCCCTCGCCGTGGCTCTAGGCGGCCTATACCTATCGGCAGTCGTCGCGATGCTCGTGGCCGTGAGCATTTACACATCCGCCAGAGCGCTGAAGGCCCGGGACGATAGATCCTTCTGGCTGATGTTCAAGGCCTCCAACCCAACGCTCGCAATCTTCCTGGTGCTGTTAATGGTTGCTCCATGAAGGCGCCCCTTCGGCGATATTCTTAAATATGTCCATAATCCATCAGCCATGAAGGCGCTTCTTCCGCTGGCGATCGCGGTCGTCGCGACCGCGGTGGTCGTTCTGCTCGTTGTCCAGCCGCCGGTGGTGATAAGCAATGCGTTCGTGGACGTGGTGCCGCCGGACTCCGCCATCGTCGGCTTCAACTTCGCCAACTGGGGCCTCAGGGAGGTCTGCATAGTCGGGGTGAAGGCCCCGGCAGGCCTAGAGGTCGAGCTACACAGGACGGAGTTCATCAACGGGACCATTGCCATCATGAAAGAGGTGAACCGCATATGCGCCGGCCCATTTTCCACCGTCAGAGTCGGCCCGCTCTCCTACCACATCCACTTGATAGGAAACGTGTCCCAGATAGGAAACAGCGTGACGCTCGAGCTGATCCTCTCAGACGGCAGGAGGCTAACGGTGACGGCTCCAAAGGGCGCAGGACCCTATATAAACATAACTGGATAGGCGTCTAAGCTTTAAATTAGGTCCTCGGTCCCCTCTATGTACTACGAGGCTATTGTGGACTACGTCAAGCGGTGTCCCGCTCCCCACTTCAGGGAGCTTGCGCGCAAGCTCAGAATCTCCGTAGGGACTTTGCAGTACTGGCTGGAGAGGCTCATCGAGGCCGGCGAGCTCTATCCTCTGAGGCTGGTTCAGCGGCCGAGGTATTTCCACCGCACGGTCGCCGAGGAGGAGGCCCGCGCGATACACGTCGTGAGGGAGGTCAGGCTCAGCCCGGCGTTAGCGCCCACGGCGGCCGCCGGCATAAAGCCGGAGGTGCTGAGGGCTGTGGCCGAGAGGTATCCCTGCGTCAGGTGGGACCTCGTGGACGCCTTCATAACTCTGTTCAGCCAGCTGTAGCATGGAGGAGGATCTCTACAGACTTCTCGGCGGCGTCGGCGCTCTGGCCTTCGTGCTCGAGGGCGTGGTGGTGCCTGTCTCCATAGCCGCGCACATATTGCTCTTCCTCGTGTTCCAGAGGCTGGCGCCGCGAAGGGACGCGTTGCTCTGGCTGGTCACGGCCGGCGCGGCGTCTCTCCTCACATCTGCCCTACTGGGCGTGACGCCCATAAGGCTCCTCCTGGCCCTCTACCCCTTCAGCAGGGAAGACGCCTTGGTGGTGACCGCCTTCTGGCTGATCTCGGCGTGGTTTTACTGGAACATAGCGACGGCCGTGTTCCGGAGGTCCGGCGTGGTTTCCGCCGCGCTCTATGCGTTGGGCGCCGGCCTGTTTCCCATAAGGCTGGGCTTCCTCCTGATCTCCGCGGGCATTCTGCTAATGGGCGCCCTATTTTTCAAGACAGGCTTCGAGATGCTCCAGCAGAGAGGTGGGGCTGGGCAACCCGGCGGCGTAGCCCCGGGCGGTTCCGTTAACCACTATCAGAAACACCACGTCGTGGTATATGACGTAGCTGTCGCCTGACCTCACCTTGGCCACGTAGACGCCTGCGGCTCTCCAGATCTTCTCCAGCTCCGCCTCCTGCCCCGTCAGGAAGATGAAGGGATAGTGACCGCCCTCCGCAAACGCCCTCAGGCGGGCCGGCGTATCCCTCTCAGGATCCACCGTCACCACATATATCGGCAGCTTGGCTAGAAGCCACGTCTCGTTAAGTATGGAGAACGTGATGGGGCACACATCAGGGCAGTAGGTATAGCCGAAGGACAATATGTAGATCCCCTGGGGCGGAAACTCCACGGCCTGTCCATACTGGTCGTAGAGGACCGCCTTGGGCAACGTGATGTTGACACAGCCGTACCTGATCTCGGTGGGGTACAACGGCTGGTAGCTGGGCTGCAAGGGATCCCATCCCCGGGCGTAGAGCAGGACGAAGACCAGGGAGAGAGAAAAAACCACGAGCTTTATTATTCTTTTTATTCTCTCTATTCTTTCAGCCATCTCTCGTACCACTTGGCGAAGTAGGCGTATGAGTACGCCATGCCGGCCAAAGTCCAGAGGGCGGCGACCCAGTCGGGCTGGAAGTCTCCCCTCAGCGCCGTGTAGATCCCCCGGACCAGACCGGCTATAAACAAAGCGATGGCGAGGACGAGCGAGACGGCCCTCAGCGGCGTCATGCGTGCAGAGCGGCGGGCGGAGGCAGGCTGTTGATGGCCCCTATGTAGAACGTGGTGAATACCAGGACCCAGACCGCGTCGACGAAATGCCAGTAGTACTCCACGGCCTCCACGCCGTCTGGCCTCTTCGGCGTCCAGTAGCCCAGCTTGACCAGAAGCAGCACGAAGCTCCAGAAGGCGAGCCCCATCAAGACGTGGAATCCGTGGAGGGTCACGATGGAGTAGAAGTACATGGAGACAAGGGAGAAGGTCGGCGTAAAGCCCTCGCGCATCAGCGAGGGATATTCGACGAGGAACTGCGAAGACGCGAAGAAGGCGCCCAGGGCCACCGTGGCGAGGGCCAGCAGGTAGAACCTCCTCACGTTGCCTAGGACGAAGGCGCGCCGCGCCGACATGGCGGTAAAGCTACTGCCCCACAGAGCGATCGACATGGCGATGGACAGAGGCGCCAGGAGGTGCGGCGCTTGGGAGAGCGCGGCGGTCCAGTTCTGGTATAGCATGAGCCTGGCGTAGTAGGCCGAGGATATCAACGTCAGGAACAGAGCGGACTCCGAGAATATCACCCACGCCATGGTGGATCTTAGGTCGCCCCAGATACTCGGCGGCTTCGGGATCTCCATGCGGTGCGCCCCGTTCATGACGCGCATGGCCAACGCCCTGTCGACCATGTCGTGTTTAAACCAAGCCAGCCCCAACGCGACGAAGAGCGCCACCAAGCCCCAGCCGAGCTCGGGCGAGGGCGACGCCGCGCCGTAGCGGATGCTGGTGGGCAGGGCGGTGAGGATGTTGAGGAGCCCGAGGGCCAGCGGCATGGTGGCCAGGCCCACTATGGCGGGCCACGGGGTGTGGATGTGTTGCGGATGGACGGCCGGCGGGATTATGTCTCTGAGGCCGAACTTGGACACGCCCCAGGGATCCTCCCTATTTGCCACGGGGCGGCCGTGCAGGAGGCCCCACAGCAAGCTCAGCAGATAGAGCACCACGCCTGCGGCTATCAGCCACGTGCCCGCGGTCATGACCACGTGGTACGGATAGTACTGGGGGCTTGGGACCGCGGCGTATCTCCTCGGCATGCCCATGAGGCCTACGGCGAGCATGAAGGTGTACGTTATGCCGCCTCCGACAGTGAGGAGGAGCCAGGCGCCCTTGGCCAGCCTCTCCTCGTACCACCTCCCGGTGATATGGGGGAAGAAGTAGAGCAACATGCCGAGGGCCCCCAGCATTATGGCGTTGACCACGAAGTGGAAGTGGCCGAGGACGAAGTAGGTGTTGTTGAGGTCTAGGTCGAGGGGTATCACGGGGAAGAAGACGCCAGTGACGCCGCCGACTATGAAGAAGCCTATGAAGGTCAGGACGAAGAGCATGGGGGCTCTCAGCCTGATCCTGGCTCCGTACAGAGTGGCCACCCAGTTGAACACCTTGACGCCTGAAGGTATGGCGACGGCCATGGTGGCCACGGCGAAGGCCACCCTCACTATCCAGTCCTGTAAAACAGCGAACATGTGGTGGACCCACACGGCAAAGCTTATGGCCGCTATGGCCACCGAGGAGAGGGCGATGGCCGTGTAGCCGTATGCCCTCCTCCCGGCAAACCTCTGGAGGACCTCCGAGACGGCGCCCATGGCGGGCAGGACGAGGATGTACACCTCGGGATGGCCGAAGAACCAGAATATCTGTAGCCACAGCCTGGGGTCGCCTGAGGCCAGCGGGTTGCTCGGATTGGGCGCGAAGAACGTAAAGCCTAGGTGCCTCTCCATCAACTGCATGACGGCCCCCATGGCCAGAGGCGGCAGGGCCGCAACCATGAGCAGGGACATGGCCAGTATGCTCCAGGCGAACAGCGACATATCCAACATCCTTATGTCGGGCCTCCTCAGCCTCGTGATGGTCAAGATGAAGTTTATGCCGGATAGGGTGGAGGAAATGCCGCCGATTATTATGGCCATCAGCACCAAGTCTATGCCCAGCGAGGCGCTGTAGTTGGTCGAGAGGGGCGGATAGATGGTCCAGCCGGGCCCGGCGCCCTGGCTGGCGTATAGAAGGGCGGCCCACATGAGCGCCGAGGCGGGTACCTGGAGCCAGAAGGAGAGGGCGTTTATCCTAGGCCAGTACAGATCCGGCGCGCCGATGAGCTTCGGCACGGCCACGTTGGCGAGTCCGACAACGGCTTGCATGGCGAAGAGAAGCAACATGGCCAAGCCGTGGAGAGACACCACCCAGTAGTACTCGTCGCCGGTTATGAGGCCGGTGGTCGCCACGTTGGTGTCCGGCGGAGTCACCACAAGGGTGAGCCTTATCATGAAGGCCATCAAGCCGGCCAGCACCAGGTTGACGATCGCAAGCAAGATGTAGAGTATGCCTATCTTATGCGCCTCGGTGGTGGTTAAGTAGTCTATTATCTTCTCTCTGATCATGGCACCACCACCAGCTTGCCTATCATCAGGTAGTGGCCCACGCCGCAGTACTCCGCGCAGTAGATATAGTAGACGCCCGGCCTATCCACCTTGAGCCAGAGGATGTAGGTGAAGCCCGGCACTGCCTCGTACTTAATACCGAGCTCGGGTACGTAGAAGGAGTGGAGCACGTCGGCCGAGGTGAGGCTCAGCCTGTAGAGCTGGCCCGCCTTGATGGTCAGAGTATTGTAGGAGACGGTTCCGTTCGGGAGCACGAACTCCCACGAGAACTGCCGCGCCACCACCTTAATGTCTATGTAATCCGAATGGGTGGTGTTCCCCGCCAGCGTCCCGTAGTTATCTATTATGTATAGATTTGTTGCGGCCGACACGGCGAGGTACGCCAGCACGGCGGCGGCGCCGAAGATCGTAGCGAGCTCCATCGCCCTAGCCCTCTCCATATTCCTCCCTCTCCCTGAACCTATATACAAAGAATATCATGGACCCCATGAACAACGCCGTGACGACCCCAGCGCCTACGTACACAACAGTGTACGGCGCAAATACATGCTGCGAAATAGGGGAGACGCCGGGGTTGACGGGCGGGGCGCCCCAGTCGCCGGCCCACATCCACACGAGGAACACCAAGCCTACAATTAGGAACCATATCACATAATCTCTGCCAGATAGGTTCTTTTCGCCACCCATGGATCTTGGTGTAAACATGGCTTAAAAAGCTTTCGCTTCTATATTTAAAAATATTTCATTTCTGTTATTTATTAAATAATGAATTAACTTATGTAGAATTATTTATTGATTAATAAATAAATCTATGTGTAATAATATATATGATTCTAATAATCTCTATAAAAGTGAACAATTGTGTATTAAAGTAAACAACTGTATATTACAAACTATTAAAATAAAGGAGAATAAAATTTAAAAACCAGGAAAACCCCCTTTCTATGCGCGGGCCCACACTCGCGCTAATAATCGGAATAGTAATAGTGGTGATAGCGACAGTAGTGGCGCTCTCCCGGCTATCCACGACTTCCACGACCTCGCCCTCTGCGCCGACCGCGACGGCCACACAAACGACGACCACTACGGCGACCGCGCCATCCTCGACGAGCGCGACAGCTACAAGCACGACTTCCGCGGGCGCCATCCAGTACAACCCTCAGCTGGCCGCCAAGGGGCAGCAGTATTTCTCGCAGATCGGCTGCATCGCCTGCCACTCGATCAGCTCGCTCGGCATCTCGGGCGGCAACGTCGGTCCTGACCTCAGCAAGGCGCTTCTCGGCAACCCCGGCGTTCCGGGGGATGTGCTCAGCAAATACTTCGCCGAGAACGGCTTGACCAATCCCGCCGCCGATCCTCAAAAAGCGGCGCAGTTGCTGGCCCAGTTCCTCATGAACCCGCCTGACTACGCTTCCACCATGAAGGCCCAGGTGCAGGCCTTTAAGGCTACATATCCCAACTGGACCACCGACCAAGTCCCAGCCCTCGTTGAGTTGCTGAAGGAGGCTGCCGCCAAGGCCACGGGCTGAAGATGGTGGACGAAAACAAGAGGAATATACTCAAGATTTTTATCGGGTCCTCCGTGGCGCTCAGCATAGGCGCGTTGACGACGCCGCTGATAGGGTCGGTGATAAACACGAGGGACTTGGCCCTTAAGGGCGGCTACAGCTCGGTCAAAGTGGTGCTCTGCGAAGATGTGAACAACTGCCCCGAGGAGTACTCGGTGCCCATATCCGACTTGAGGGAGGGGCCTAAGTTCGTCCTCCTCAAGAAGGGCAACATGGCCATACCCGCCGTGTTCGGTCTCGTCAAGGCGACGGACGGCAAGGAGTACGCCGCCGCATATAACATAGTCTGTACGCACTTCGGCTGTCCGGTCAACCCCACTGGAGGACAGTACCTCTCCGGCTTCGCGTGTCCCTGCCACGGCTCCTTCTTCACCATCTGCCCCAACCCCAACGGCTGCGGCGGGGCGCCGTTCCTGGAGGCCTACGTGACCGCCGGACCTGCGCCGCGCCCTCTGAGGCCGGTCAAAGTCGTCGTGAAGGGGGATAGAGTATACGCGGTGGAGGCGTATATATGAAGGCACTCATAAGGCTTTGGGAGCTGATCTTGGAGCGTTTCCACCTCAAGGAGTTTTTGGAACATCCGGTGCCCCGCTACTCGAACATCAACCCGCTGTACTGGCTGGGCGACGTGGCCGCCATGAGCTTCTTCATACTGGCGATAACGGGCTTCGCCCTCGCCCTGCTCTACACGCCGGGGCTCTCCGTCACCGAGACGCCGCCCGACCCCCTGCTCGGCGACGCGGGGACCTACAGCGCCACCCAGAGCTACGCCAGCGTGTACAGAATCGCCTACCTCACGCCGCTGGGCTTCATACTCAGGCAGGTTCACCTCTGGTCGGCCTACATGATGGTCTTCGCCACTCTCGCCCACTTCTTCGCCAAGTTCATACTGGGGTCCTACAAGAGGCGCGGCGGCGGGGCTCTGTGGCTGCTCGGCGTGATTCTCGGCTTCCTGACCATAAACCAGGCCGTGCTCGGCTATATACTGCCCCTGCACCTAGACGGCGCCCTCGCCATCCAGATAGGCCTCAACATCTTCCGCTACTTCGACTACTTCGGCATACCGGTCAGCAACCTGATAGTCGCCGTGCTGGGCTCCACCTTCGTGACGGACCAGGTGATCAAGACGGTGTTCGTCCTCCACATACTGATAGTGCCTGCCCTAATCTTGATATTCCTCGGGCTTAAGATCAACGGCATCCTCTACGGCGGCGTGTCGCCGCCCCCCATCAAGGACGGGGAGCTCAGGAGCAAGGCCGTGGAGGAGAAGGAGCCGTTCTACCCCCACAGATTCGCCCTCACGGTGGGCCAGCTCCTGCTCCAGCTGAGCGTCATACTGTTGCTGGCAGCCCTGACGCCGCTTCCGTTGCTCGAGCCCTGGGTCCCGGGCCAGTCGATTCCGCCGGGCGTCAGGCCGCCGTGGCCCGTCATGTGGTTCTATACATACGTAAAAATGATAAATCCCTTCATATCGGTGGGTCTTCCGTTCTTCCTGGTGCTCTTCGCGCTGGTGGTGCCTCTGCTCGACAGAAAGGGCGGCGTATCCATCGAGGAGCGGTGGGTCTGGGTGGCCATAGCCATAGTCTACATAGCCATAATCGGCTACGGCACGGTTCTCGGCTTCCTCGTGGATATACCGAAGCAGATCACGCCGTTCACCAGGATCTCGGTGCCGCCTAACTACGCCGTGCCCTACGTAGGGACTCCGCAGCCCGTAGGGCCATGATCCTTGAAGTGTCGGTCCAAGGCCTCTCCGCCACGGCTCTGGCGTACATGGCGGCGGCGGTGGCCGTTGTTGGAGCCATTTCCGTCTACGGACTCCTCCAGGTGGACAGGCGGTGGGCCTCCTACGCGGCGCTGGTGTTCGAGGTCGTCCTCACGGCGCTGTTCGCGTACACCGTTAATATAATATATGCTCTGTATTCAGCCCCCGGCTTCGGCTCCACGGTCGACGACATAGCGCTCGGCGTGACGTATCAACGGGTGGCCGCTGGCGTACTGTCGGCGATGTTGCTCCTGGCGGCGCTGGTCTCCATAGGCTACTACATGGAGCTCCAGAGGAGGGAGGGACATGAATAAGGCAGATCTGCTCATCTACATAGCCGCGGTTGTCGCGGTGGGTATCGCCCTGCTGAACGTCGCAATGATCGCCAGCCCGGCCGTGTACAACGCGTTCACCCAGGCGGGCGGATACGATAAGATATTCGGGGCCGAGAAGACCTGGGCGTTCCAAGGCGCCGTGTGGACCGCCGTATTCACGCTGGCTATAATAGCTATATTAATCTACCTGGTTGAGCTGAGGCGTTATCCGGAGCGGTTCAGGAAAGGCTAGGCCCTTTAAAACCCCTCTTTTTATGCCCCGTCTTCAACCGACGTACTTACCGCAGAGCGCACGCCCTTCGGGAGCGCTGAGGGACGGGTCTCGCCGAGGGTTGCTATCCGCAGATACGCGGCGTCCGCGAGGCCGCATCTGCCCTCCGCTTAAAGAGCATGATGCGGAAAAGACGCAGACGGCGACTGGGGAGGCTGGCGCCGGTGTTAAACAGCGGCGGAGGCGTCGGGACGGGTCGCCGCGGCGCAACGGCGCGATTCGCCTCCGCGTGCAGTCTGAGCTGTGCCGGGGAGGCCGAGAAGCACCGAGTTTAAAACCTCCGGGCGGGTTTATGCGTCTATCTTCTCGGACAGCCAATAGTACAACTTTTCCAAAAACCTCACCTTTATTGTACCAAAAATGTAAAAATCCCGTGGAAATCAGGAGGCCATGAGGCAAATCATCTGGCTGGCAGTAGGTCTCGTGGTCGGCCTGGCGGTGGGCGCTCTGCTGGGCGGAGCCCTGGCGCCGACAAGTAAAACGGTTACACAGGCCGCGCTCCAGACTGCCATAACCTCTGCGCTGGAGCAGGCGCTCGAAAACGGCACGTATCTGCACTTCTGCATTTTCTGCGGCATGCCCATAAACGACACGAGGTTTTCGGCCCTCGTGATCCTGAGGGACGGCCACGTCGTGAGGACTGACGACATAGGTTGCGTCTTCCGGATGGCCCTTCTTCCGCCTGAGAAGTGGCCGGCCCTCCAGGTGTATCCAGCGGAGGACGTGCAACGGCTCGTCCAGATTTATAAGGTGTTCGTGCCGGATTTCGACACGGGCGAGTACGTCGAGGCGCAGAGCGCGTTCTACGTCATCAGGCAGGATATGAAGACGCCCATGGGGGACTGCGTCCTCGCCTTTAAGGACAGAAGTGAGGCGGCTAAGATGAACGCAACTGTCTACACCTACGACCAAATGCTCCAGCTGTATAGAGAGGTGATGGAGAAAACCGGCAGGCCGATGCCCAATTGGTGCAGAGGAGGAATGGGAGGTATGGGCGGCGGAGGAATGGGAAGCTAGTTTATATATTTGGTTAATAGGTTTACCCTAAAAGCTTTTTCCCATGCGGAAAAGGGTACATGGGCGGGAGAGGGGATTTCCGCGCCTTGTCTTGGCCCAGCCGGTCGCCCGCAGATCGTATTTGTTGGGAAAATTCCTCTCTCGCCATCTCGCCGCTGTTTAACGCCGGGCGAAAAACCAAGCGTCCCATATAAGGGCCATCCTAAGGCCCCTGAGATGAACTTGAGGGACCAGCACGGTAGGCGTACATCATTCGGAGGTCGCTACATGATTCTGCGGCCTCTCGACCTGCAGACCCCTGAATTTATGAATGGGTTGTCCGCCGCCTCCAGCCCTATATAGGTCTCGGGTCCGTGTCCGGGGTACACGACGTAGTTCTGCGGAAGGCTGTAGAGCCTGCAGACGGACTGGACCAGCTGGCCCCAGTCGCCCAACGGGAGGTCCGTCCTGCCGACGGACTGATAGAAGAGCGTGTCCCCGGTGAACACGGCGCCGTCGGCCGCAAGGGAGACGGACCCCGGCGTGTGGCCCGGCGTGTGCAGCACGTCGAATATCCACAGCCTCGCGCCCAGGGGCCTAGGCTCCGGTATGTCGGGGATCCGGAAGCCCCACTCCTCGGCCACCGCGTTGAGCTCCCTGTAGGCGGCCCAGTCGGCGGGATGCGCGTAGAAGGGAGCGCCCGTGGCCTCGGCCAGCTCCGGGACCGCCGCCACGTGGTCGAAATGCAGATGGGTCGCCACGACCGCCGCCACGGATCTGCCGCGCAGCCGGGCAAGGACCTCGTCCGCGTCGCCGCCGGGGTCGATCACGATGCATTCCTCCGCCATGCACACGACGTACGTGTTGGTCGAGAGGGGGCCCGCCTCTACTTTCTCCACGTCCATAAAGGATATAAAGGTATCAATTTGTATATATCCATGAGGGCCGCGGTGGCCGTGCTCCTCCTCGCCGCGCTCGCGCTGGCCCTCCAGATAGGCCAGCTGAACTTCGTGGAGGTGACCTCCGCGCAGAGCTTCGCGGGCGCCCTCAAGCCTGGGCCCGTCTTGATCTACATCCATCAGCCGAATTGCCCTGACTGCGAATACCTCGAGGCCCAGGTCTTCACGGACGGGCGGGTGGCGTCGGCGCTGGACGGAGTCCACCTGGTGTTCATAGATATATCGAAATACTTCGTGAGGAGCATAAGCGCCGTCGCCGACGGGCGGGTGTATATATACTACGGCGACTCGCTCAGCGAGGTGAAAGCCTACGGCAACCAGACCATACCGATAATCGGCACGCCGACGACGATAATGGGATACGTGGAGAACGGCACGCTCCACGTAACTTTCGTCATGATAGGCGCGGCCGACCCAAACACGTTCCTGAGGTTCCTGGGGATCGCCTACGGGCGGCAGGCCTCGGCGCAGCAGACGGCCATGGGCGGGGGCCCGCAGGCCCTTGCGCAGATAGCTCTGTCCTTCGCCGCAGGCGCCGCCAGCGTGTTTTCGCCCTGCGTGTTGCCCGTCTTGACGATCGCCGCCACGACATATCTCGCCAGGCGTAGGCTGGCGGCCGTGCTGGCCGGCATGGTCGCGTCGTACGCGGCCATAGCGACTGCGGTGTCCGCGGCGGCGGCCTGGGCGGGCGAGGCGGCGAGCACGGCGCTCTACGCCGTGGGCGGAGTTCTGCTGGTGGCGATGGGGGCCGTGTTGGTTGTGGAGAGGCTGAACAGGTCGTACGCGGTCTGGGCCTCCAGGCTCCAGACGTCCGCCTATAGGGCCTCCAGGCGGGGCGTCGGGAGGATCGGGGACTTCATGCTGGGCGCGTCTCTGGGGGCCGTGTGGGCTCCCTGCATAGCGCCCTTCTTCGGCGCCGTGGTTGTGGCGAATCTCGCGGCCTCCGCGCTGACGGGCGACTACCTACTCCTCTTCGCAAGTACCCTCACATACGCCGGGGGGCTGGCCTTGGTGGTCTACCTCCTCATAACGGCCGTGAGGAGGGGCGCGGGCCGCGCCGCGAGGACCATTAAGTGGAGCTCCCTAGGCAGGAGGATCGAGTACGCCGTAGGCATATTATCGATCGTGCTCGGCATATTGCTCGTCGGGGAGGCCCTAGGCCTGGGCACGTTCTCCCTCCTCTTCAGACTTTAGAGCGGCCTCGCCCTAAATACGGGATGATGGGGAAATCGCCGGTTTGTCTCCGGCGTCCTCGCGGGAGGCGGCTCCGGCCGCGATGCGCGGCGTCTCTAGTATTAACGTGGTTAAGGCGTAGCGCACATATGTAGAGACCTTCACTGGAGTTTCCCAGAAATAGTTTCTGATTCGTTTACATTGTAAATGCTTAAATAGTGATAACACAACCGTCTCATGGCGGATTACACGCCGCTGACATACGGCTTTGTGGCCGGCGTCACAGTCCTGGCCGGCGTAGCCACGCTGTACGCGTTGGGGAGGCGGGCGTCGTCCACGGCTTTAGGGGCTCTGCAGGCATTCGCGGGCGGCATCCTCGCCTACATTTCGCTGGATGTGGGGGCGGAGGTCGCCGAGTACATGGAGGGTTTGGCCAAGTGGGAGACCTTGGGGCTGTTTCTTGCAGACGCGGCCCTAACCACCGCCGTGTTTGCAGGCGTCCTCCTACTGCTCTCGTCTGTCGAGAGGCGGGCAGTGGCTAGGGGCATGCCCCAGTCCCTCCTCACGGCCCTCATAACGGCTCTGGCATACGGCGTCCACAACGTGGGCGAGGGCTTCGCAATCGCCGGCGCCTTGCTCTCAGGGGCCGCGGCCAACGCGCTCCTCTTCACCGTGGGCTTCGCCGTGCATAACGCCACGGAGGGCTTCGGCATAGCCGGTCCGCTGATTGGGGACAGGAAGGCGCGGGCCGACCTCAGGCTGCTCGCCGGCCTATCCCTCCTGGCCGGCCTGCCCGTTATGCCCGGCGCAGCGGTCTACTACCTCGGCATATATAGCGGGACTTTCCTCGCCGCGCTCGGCGCGGCGGCCGAGGCCTCGCTCGTCTACGCCCTGCTCCACGTGAATCTCAGCGCCATGTCCAAGCTGGGCGGCGTGTCGAGCCCTAGGTTCTGGCTGGCTCTGACCGCCGGCGTAGCCGCGGCCTTCGCCACAGAGAGCGCGCTGTTGCTGTCCGGGCTTTAGTCCCTGAGATTCAGCCGGATCTTCTTCTTCGCCCGCCTGAGCTCGGCGACTATGGCGCAGTTGGCGCCACACGGCGTCTTGCAGACCAAGAGACCGAAGGCGGGGAAGTAGTAGTGCGTGCCTAGATCCATGGCGAGGCCGAGCCGGGCCAGGCCCTCGGCAAGCACCGGGAGGGCCGCCGAATATATCCCCCAGTCCAGCTGGAGGAACTTGGGGAGCTCCCCGAGGGGGGCCTTCCTCAGCACAGCCAGCACGAGGGCGGCCGAGCTGCAGAGCTTCTCCACCGGGGCTTTTTCAAGCGGCATGGACAGGGCTTCGAGGGCCTTGAGCAACAGATACACGTAGGCCTCCACGTACGCAGGGTCCGTCTTTATCTCGAACCTCTGCATGAGCCTCTCCAGGACGAGCCGTTTCTCCTCGCAGTTTTTACACAGGCAGTATATGAGGCCCCTCGCAGTCACGTGGAGGCTACGTCCCCTGGCCTCCACCAAGCCGTGCCGCCTCGCCCTCGCGGCCTTGGCGTAGGCCGTGGAGAGCGAGAGGCCGAGGGCGCCCGCGGCTCTGTACGCAGAGGCGGGCCTTCTCACGAGAAAGGAGAGGAGGTCCAGAACCTCTAGATCGGGGACTCGGCAGGGGAGGGCGTCAACTGCTACAGGCCGCGGCGAAATTATCCGCATCCGTTGAGTAGTCTAAGATAGTTAAAAAAATTTCCGCGTCTAAAAGCGCCTATTTAGACGCAACCCGTGGGCTTCGGCGCCCCTGCCACCTTGCAGGCTCCGTGGGCTGGGCCCGAGGGGAACAGCTGATAGATCTTCTCCAGGGAGAAGCCCGTCTCCTTGGTCACCATCTTGATGGGGGGACACGACCCGTAGGTCTCCCAGTACTCCCTGAGGTATTTTACGAGCTTCCAGTGCTCCTCCGTCATCTGCGGTATGTTCTCCACCTCCTTAGCCAGCCACTCGGCTACTTTCTCGTCCCAGTCCTCGGCGTTCTGCATAAAGCAGTCCTCGTCCAGGAGGACCTTTTTCCCCGCCACCTGGTACTCCCCTGGGCATTTGACCGGCATAAGCCCCTCGTGTTGGGTATTAAAAAATCTTGCTAACGATCAGTAAGAAACGTAGGCCGCCCTCGGCAGAAATCTAGCGACCGCGGACGCCAGCTCCTCGGGGATCTCCACCCCCCTATAGGCCGCGTAGAACGCCATGACGGGTATGTCGTCCACAGCTGCGTCGTTCTTGAAGTGGTCGAGGTACGCGTCTAGAAACGCCCTCAAGACCGGCTTGGGGAGCTTGTGCCGCGCCGCCAGCTTGTCTATCAAGACCTCCCAGTTGGCGCATCCAAAGTAGTAGCACATCACGATACCCCTCTCGGTGGCCTCGAACATACTGCCTCTATTGCTGGCCGCCCGCCTCGCCATGCCGAAGCGCTCCAGCCGGGACGCCTTTCTGTACGCCTGGGTGAAGTGCAGGTTGAGATCCCGAGCGATTCTGTAGGCCGTTGCGGGCCCCCTGAGTATTATATATCGCAGAACCTCGGAGAGCAGCTGGTCCTTATCGAGGCGGCAGGCAGAAATCAACTTCAGCATGCAAATTTGTGCAACTGCGGAAAAAATCTTTTATTTCAAGTATGCACTTGGAAGTTTACGCCGGGGCGGCAACGGGTTTGAGCTTCTTCTCCACGGCGGACGGCCTCACGACGAAGACGTGGGTGAAGCCGCCTCTCTCCGCCGTAAGCTTCACCCCGCGGTAGGCCGCAACCACCTCCTCGAGCCTCCTGCCGGCGTGCTCCTTCGGGAACACCACCCGGCCCTCCCTAGCCTTTATATACGCCACCACGTCGCACAGGCATAAGGTGGAAACCGCCTTGTCGTAACTCACCGCCAACATCGACCGTTCCCCGATGGCTCTATTAATCCTTTATTTCCTAAACTCTGTGAAGAATGCGGCGACTTGAGCCCTTAATTGGAGGCTGTACACGCAGATTGTCGGCTGAGTTCGGTAGTGCAAGGTGGTGGGCCCCCTTTTCCGAAGGTTTTTAAAGCCGTGCGGAGCCCTAGCGGCATGTATGACGTGGTTGTCCTGGGCGGCGGTAGCGCGGGCGTCGCCGCGGCGGTTAAGGCGGCTCAGCTAGGCGCCAGGGTCGCCCTTGTGAACGCGGGGAGGCTGGGGGGCACTTGCGTGAACGTGGGGTGCGTCCCCAGCAAGTTTCTAATGAGGGCCGCCGCGTTGAGGAGGGCGGCTGAGAGGCCGTACTTCAGGGGGCTTTCCGCCAAGGTGGAGGTGGATGGGGAGGCGCTGATGGCGCATATGCGTGAGGTGGTGGAGAGGCTTAGGAGGGAGAAGTATGAAGACGTCCTGGCGTACTACGACGTGGAGGTGGTGGAGGGCCACGGGAGGCTGAGGAGCGCGCGGGAGGTCGAGGTGGGCGGGAGGGCGCTGGAGGGCAGGAGGATAATCGTGGCCACGGGGTCTAGGCCGAGGATCCCCGGGATCAAGGGCCTGCAGGAGGCCTTCAGGCGGGGCTTGGCCTTCACAAACGAGGAGTTCTTCTCGGCGGGGCGCATGCCCTCCTCCGTCGTCTTCATAGGCGGCGGCGCGGTGGCCGTGGAGCTGGCCCAGGCGCTGGCCAGGCTGGGCGTGAAGACGTGGGTGATCTACAGATCCGCGCTCCTTAAATACGAGGAGGAGGCCGCCTCCAGGTTCGTGGAGGAGCTGCTGCGGGAGGAGGGCGTGGGGCTCGTGAGAGGCGAGGCAACCGCCGTCGAGGCCAAGGACGGCGGCGTGGAGGTGAGGCATACGGGCGGCGCTGTGGCGGCCGAGGCGGTCTTCGTCGCGGCCGGCCGGATCCCCAACGTGGAGCCGCTGGGCGGGCTCCTGAGGCTCGGCCCCCACGGCGGGGTTGAGGTGGACGAGAGGATGGAGACCTCCCTCCCCGGCGTCTACGCCGCGGGGGACGTGACCGGGGGCCTGTGGGGCGTGCGGTATCTGGAGAACGCCGCGGCGAGGCAGGGCGTGACGGCGGCGGTGAACGCCCTGGGGGGAGACGCCAGATTCAACCCCCTGGCCGTGCCCAGGGTCGTCTTCACGGACCCGCCCGTGGCGGCTGTGGGCCTCAGGGAGGAGGACATGATAAGAGGGGGCATAGGGTGTAGGTGCAGGGCGGCGCCCGTGGATGCGGTGGCCGCCGCATGGACCAAGGGGCAGCTGAGGGGCTTCATAAAGATCAACACCTACCCGGAGACCTGGAGGGTGTCGGTGAGGCGGGGCAAAATCGCGGGGGCCCTCGTCGCCGCTCCCGAGGCCGAGGAGGTGATAAACCTCTTCGCCCTCGCCATACAGATGGGGCTCGCCGTGGACGACCTCGTGGAGTTCCTGCCCAGCTTCCCCTCGCTCGGCGAGGCGGCGCGCCTAGCCGCCCTGGCCTTCTACACGGACCCGTCGAAGCTGAGCTGCTGCGGCGGTTAGGGCCGCTCCGCGGAGGGAGGCTGAGAAGGCGGTGGCCGCAACGGTTTCCGGCGGCGCGAGGCCCAACGGCGCGATAGTCTCCACGTATGTCTTGGACCCATGGGCAGTTCGACTGCGTCCTTCTTTGGCGATGAAGACGGTGAACGAGCTCGCGGCAGGTGCTGTCGATCCCGCATGCGCCAGATACGCGGAGGGCCGCGACATAGTCGACGACCTCGCCACGACGTCGAGCCCGCTCCATATGGCTAACCCCAGCCGCGCCGTTGAAAAGGGATGTCTGCTGTTGACGTTCTAGACAAAAATTAGTTCTAAAGAAATCCATCATTATTATTAAACATAGAGGTGTTAATAACGCTTAAATCGAATTCGATTGCGCATCCACATGCCCAAGTCCGTCGTAATAGTCGGAGGAGGCGTCGGGGGTCTGTTCACGGCCAACAAGCTGACGTCGAAGCTGGCCTCCGAGGTGAGGAGGGGCGAGGTCTCGATCACCCTGGTGGAGCCTCAGGAAAAACAGGTCTATCAGCCGGGGTTCCTCTACGTCCCGTTCTCGGAGCTACCGCCCGACGTGATGTTCAGGCCTGTAAACAAATTGATATCGCCGCTGGTGAGGGTGGAGAGGGAGCCGGCGGCCAAGATCGACCTGCCGAATAGGAAGGTGGTCCTCCAGTCGGGGAAGGAGCTTAAGTACGACTACCTCGTGGCGGCCACCGGCGCCGTGGTGAAGACCGAGGCGCTTCCCGGCTTCGGCCAGGCCTGGCATACCCTGTGGACCTACGAGGGCGCCAGGAGGCTCAGGGAGGCCCTGCCCAGGTTCAACGGCGGCACAGTCGTGGTCTCCGTGACCTCAACGCCGTATAAATGCCCCGTGGCGCCCTACGAGTTCCTGGGCCTGCTCAACGACTACCTAATGGCCACGGGCCTCAGGGCCAAGACCAAGGTCGTGTTCACGACCGTGGCTCCGCACCTCCACGCCCAGCCCCAGGTCAACAAGTTCCTCGAGGAGCAGCTTAAGCTCTGGGGCTTCGAATACAGGACCAAGTTCCAGATAAACGCCATAGAGCCCGGCAGGGTCTCCGGCCCGGAGGAGATAAAGGCCGACTTGGTGGTGGCCGTGCCGCCGCACGGCGGCGCGGAGGTGGTGGTCAAGTCCGGCATAGGGGACCAGGCGGGATGGGTGCCCGTGGACAAAAACACGCTTCAGATCCAGGCCCAGGGCGCCACGGGGGCGGAGATGGCGCTGGGCGACGCCACCAACCTCCCGGTTCCCAAGGCCGGCGCCGTGGCGCACTTCCAGAGCGAGGTTGTGGCCTCGCGCATCGCCGAGGAGATCCAGCTGGGCCACGCCGACACCAAGTACAACGGGAGGGTCATATGCTTCATACTAACCGGCTTCGAGGAGGCCACCCAGGTCTCTTGGAACTACGAGAACCCGGCCAGATACCCGCCGCCGCCCAGCCGCTTCTTCCTCAGGCTCAAGGACATGACCAACTACTCCATATGGTCCGCCATCAGGTGCGGGCTATGAGCGCGGGCGCCGAGGAGAAGATGAATAAGCTGCTCGACCTGTTGCAAGAGGAGAAGACGGTGGACGCCCTAAGCGCCATAGTGGAGCACATAGATGTAATCAAGGAGCTGGTCAACACCCTGTTCGAATTCAAGCGCAGCGGGGTGCTCGACGACCTGTTAAACGCCGCGGCTTCTCTGCGCTTCCTAACAGAGGGCCTCCTCACCAGGGACTTCATGGAGAAGGTGGGCAAGCTGCAGGAGGTGGCGTTGGTGGCGGGCACAAACCTGGCCATGGACACCTCCAAGGTGGATTGCCTCACCTACGCCCTGGCCGCGGCTGAAGACGCCAAGCCCGTGGGCCTCTTCGGCCTGCTCTCCGCGCTGAGGGACCCAGAGGTGCAGAAAGGCCTGGGCTTCCTAATAGCGGTGCTGAAGAAGCTCGGAAGTTGCCAAAGGTGACGTCTATTCTCCATCTCAGTGTCGAGATATCTCTGTTTTACATCGATGATGTAGGCTGCGGCCGCGCGGGGCTATTCACCCCATGGCCCTGAGATGCCATCTAAGTCAATAATCCAGACATTTTTGGAGCTTTAACTAGAGAGGACGCCGCTGTCCCAGCGTTGGTTGGGCATCGTTAAATTATACATTTCGCATGTCCATGTGTTACCTGGGTGGGTTGCGACAGCCGCGGGCGACTACGGGAACATTAAGAGGATTAGGTCCGTGCTGAGTCGCCACGGTGTCTACACGGTGTGCGAGGGGGCGAGGTGCCCCAACGTCTTTAGTTGCTGGGGTGAAGGCACGGCTACGTTTATGATTCTGGGGGAGGTGTGCACTAGGTCGTGCCGCTTCTGTTCTGTGAGGACCGGCAACCCGCGTGGATTTATCGACGCTGGGGAGGTGGAGAGGCTGGCAAGGGCTGTGGCGGAGTTGGGCCTCCGCTACGTCGTGATCACCTCGGTGGCCAGGGACGACCTCCCAGACGGGGGCGCCTCTGTGTTCGCGGCGGCTGTGAGGAGGCTGAAGGAGTCCGGGGCCTTGGTGGAGGTGTTGGTTCCCGATTTCCGCGGCGACGAGGCTGCGGTTGCCAGCGTGGTCTATGCCTCGCCGGACGTCTTCGCCCACAATGTGGAGACCGTGAGGAGGCTCACGCCGTATGTGAGAGACCCGAGAGCCAGCTACGAGAGGTCTCTCGCTGTTTTGAAGATGGCCAAGGACCTCGGGATGTCTCTGACCAAGTCCGGCATAATGCTGGGCCTGGGGGAGGGCTTCGAGGAGGTGGTGGAGACGCTAGACCACTTGAGGAGGGCGGACGTGGATATAGTCACCATCGGACAGTACCTCAGACCCGGCGGCTCGCCTAGGCATCTAAGGCCGGCGCGGTACGTGACTCCGGAGGAGTTCGAGAGGCTGGCTGAGTTTGCCCGGTCCATGGGCTTCAAGGCCGTGGCCGCCGGGCCTCTTGTGCGTAGCTCCTACAGATCGTATTACCTATATAAGGAGGCCTTGAAAAATATAGTGTATATAAGTTAAGGTTTAAATATTAATTTCGAAACTTTCACAGTGTTAGAGACAAGTTTAGAAATCCCTAGACAATATATCACAGAGGTAAGAGAGCCCCGTGTCTTCAGAGTCCTCAACGACGATGGGTCCCCCGGCGAGGCCTACGAGGTGGGCTATAAACCAGCTGAGTCGGAGCTCCTCAACGCTCATAGGTGGATGGTGCTGGGAAGAGTCCTCGACAAACTAGCCCTGCTGTATCACAGAATGGGGAAGGTCAAGTCTACCTACGGCCCTCACGAGGGCCACGAGGCCGCCGACGCCGGCACGGCGCTGGCGCTGAAGCCCGACGATTGGATCGCGCCCTACTACAGAAACCTCACTCTCCTAATCGCCAGGGGGGTGCCGCTGGAGGTCATCTGGGCTAAGTTCTTCGCCAAGATGGGCGACCCGGACAAGGGGAGGAACCTCACGATTGAGTGGGGCGGCTTCAAGAAGTGGCGCCTCTTGTCCATCGGAGCTCCCATAGGACATCAGTACATATACGCCGCCGGCTTCGCCTACGCCCTTAAGTACATGAAGAGGGAGGAGGTGGTGGCCGCCTACATAGGCGACGGCGGCACCTCGACAAACGGGTTCCACGCCGGGCTGAACTTCGCAGGTTTGTATAAGGTGCCCGTGACGTTTTTTGTATACAACAACCAGTACGCCATATCCGTCCCCGTCAACAGGCAGACCGCCGTGGGGAGGCTGGCCGTTAAGGCCGCCGCGTACGGCATGGAGGGCGTCTCGGCGGACGGCATGGATCTGCTCGCGGTGGTGAAAACGGCGAAGTGGGCCGTGGAGAGGGCGAGGCGGAGGGAGCCGGTGCTTGTGGAGTACGTGACGTACCGCTTCGGCCCCCACACCACGTCTGACGACCCTCTCACTAGGTACAGAGATCCGAGGGAGGCTGAAGAATGGCGCCGCCGCGACCCCGTTAGCCTACTGGAGAGGTTCCTCACATGGTCAGGTATTTACAAAGGCGGAGAGATCAAGTCCGTGTGGGAAGAGGCCGAGCAAGCTGTCAAGGAGGCGGCCAAGGCCGCTGAGGCGCAACCGGATGTGCCCATCGACGAAGCCGTCAAGGATGTCTACAGCTTTGTGCCGAGGTCGCTAAGCGAGTGGCTGGAGGACCTATGATGGCCAACATGGCCAAGGCCATCAACATGGCGCTTCACGAGGAGATGGCGAGGGACGAGAGAGTGGTCGTGCTGGGGGAGGACGTGGGGAGGAAGGGCGGGGTCTTTCTAATCACAGAAGGACTCTATGAGAGGTTCGGCCCCGAGAGGGTTATAGACACGCCGATCAACGAGGGGGGCATCCTCGGCTTCGCCCTCGGCATGGCCATGGCAGGTCTTAAGCCCGTGGCCGAGATACAGTTCGTGGATTTCATATGGATGGGCGCCGACGAGCTTCTAAACCACATATCTAAGCTTAGGTACAGATCCGGGGGGGAATACAAGGCGCCGGTGGTGGTGAGGACGCCGGTCGGCTCCGGCGTTAAGTCCGGCCTTTATCACAGCCAAAGCCCCGAGGCCATATTCGTACATACCGCCGGTCTAGTGGTGGTCATGCCCTCAACGCCCTACAACGCTAAGGGTTTATTAAAGGCGGCCATCAGAGGCGAGGATCCGGTGGTGTTTCTAGAGCCGAAGATCTTGTACAGGGCCCCCCGTGAGGATGTGCCAGAGGAGGACTACGTCGTGGAAATCGGAAAGGCGAGAATAGCCAGAGAGGGTGACGACGTGACGATCGTGACCTACGGCGCCATGGTCCACAGGGCCCTCGAGGCCGCTGAGAAGACTAAGGCCTCGGTGGAGGTGGTGGACCTCCAGACGCTCAACCCCATGGACATCGACACAGTATTGAAAAGCGTCTCTAAGACCGGCAGACTGATAGTGATCCACGACTCCCCCAAGACGGGAGGCCTTGGGGCTGAAGTAGCCGCGACAGTCGCCGAGAAGGCAGTCGATAAGCTCGTGGCCCCCGTGGTGAGGCTAGCCGGGCCCGACTTGCCCCAGAGCCCCGTCGCCCACGACGCAGTGTACGCCCCCACTGTGGAGCGGGTGCTGAAGGCAATAGACAGAGTCATGGCGTACTAATGGAGTTCAAATTCCCCGACCTGGGAGAGGGCCTCGTAGAGGGCGAGGTGGTTAAGTGGCACGTCAAAGAGGGCGACTACGTAAAGGAGGGCGACCCGCTGGTGGACGTCATGACCGAGAAGGCGACGGTCACCCTGCCCGCCCCCACCAGCGGCAGAGTGGTCAAGATCTTAGCCGGCGAAGGCCAGGTAGTTAAGGTCGGCCAGACGCTGTGCGTCATCGAGCCGGCTGGGGAGGCGGCGGCTGAGAAGCCGCAGATGGCCCAGCCGGCCCCCCGCGAGGTGGCGGCCATGCCTGCGGCTCGCCGTCTGGCTAGGGAGCTCGGCGTTGACCTCTCTAAGGTGAGGGGGACAGGTCCGGGCGGCGTGATCACCGTAGAGGATGTGAAGAAATTCGCCGAGGGGCTTAAGGGCAAGGAGACGCCGAAGGCCGCAGAAGTCCCCAAGGCCGCTGAGGCGCCGCATACGGCTGAGGCGGAGGTCGTGCCAGTTAGGGGGGTGAGGAGGGCTGTGGCGGAGAAGATGACGAAGGCCAAGAGGCTTATCCCCCACGCCTATCACCTCGAGGAGGTTGACTTGACGGAGTTGTTGCGGCTCCACGAGAGGCTTAAGGCCGAGGCGGAGAGGCGTGGCGTACGGCTCACCGTGTTGCCCTTCTTCGTGAGGGCGGTGGCGCAGGCGCTTAGGGAGTACCCGATGCTGAACTCTGAATACGACGAGGAGAAAAACGTCATTGTGGTTAAGAAGGAGATCAATATCGGAGTTGCCGTGGATGCGGACCAAGGGCTGGTGGTCGTCGTCGTGAAAAACGCCGATAAGAAAGGCGTCTTAGAGCTTGCGAAGGAGATCGGCACATTGGCGGAAAAGGCCAGGGCCGGCAAGCTGGATATAGAAGACGTGAGGGGTTCCACCTTCACAATCAGCAACATCGGCGCCGTGGGAGGTCTCGGCGGGCTCTCAATCTTGAACTACCCAGAGGCCGCAATCATGGCGGTGGGGCGGGCCAGGAAAAAGCCGTGGGTTGTGGAGGATAGGATCGAGATTAGGGACATCGCCCTCGTGGCCGTGAGTTTCGACCACAGGGTGGTGGACGGCGCCTACGTTGCGAGGTTTGTCAACAAGGTAAAGGAACTTCTCGAGAGGCCTGAGGCGCTTTTGTTATGAAGCTGGTGGTGGTCGGCGGCGGACCTGCTGGCTACGTCGCGGCGATAAGGGCCAGGCAGCTCGGCATCGACGTCACGTTGATCGAGGCTGAGCACCTAGGCGGGGAGTGCACCAACTACGCATGTATTCCATCCAAGGCCTTGCTACACGCCGCCGCGGTTTACAAGGCGGCGGCCTCAGCGCCGTGGCTATCAGGCCAACTCTCCTTTAAATGGGGGGAGGCCGCCCGGTGGAGGGATAAAGCGGTGGAGAGGCTTAGGCGCGGCATAGAGTTCTTATTGAAGTCGGCTGGTGTTGAGGTGATCCGCGGCGTGGCCAAGCCGGGGCCATCGAAGTCGGTGGAGGTGGAAGGCCGGAGGGTGGAGTACGACTATCTGCTTCTTGCCACCGGGAGTGAGCCCGTGGATCTAAGGGAGTTACCCCGCGGGGGGAGGGTCCTCGGGACCAGAGAGGTTCTTAGGCTGGAGAGGGCCCCGACGGCCGTCGCGATTATAGGCGGCGGCGCCGCAGGCGTGGAGACGGCCTCGCTTTTTTCGATGATCGGCGTGGAGGTCTACGTCGTTGAGGTCTTGGATCGGCTGTTGCCGGGGCTTGACGCCGACGTGTCTAGGCAGGTGGAGAAGGCGCTGGCTGGGAGCGGCGTCAAGGTATTCACGTCCTCTAGAGTTGTAGGCTTCCGCGACACCGGCGGCGCGTTGGAGCTCCGCCTATCCACGCCCGGCGGGGAGAGAAGGGCGGAGGTCGAGGTCGCCGTCGTGGCGGCGGGGAGGCGCCCGAGGCTGGGGCCCTTCGCCGCGTTGGGGCTACAGGTGGATGGGCGCGGCGCCGTGAAGACGGACGGCTCCATGAGGACGAGCCTCCCGTGGGTCTACGCCGCAGGGGACCTGACGGGGCCGCCCTACTACGCCCACAAGGCCTACGCTCAAGCCAAGGTCGCGGTAGAGAACATCGCCGGCCTGAAGTCGGCCTATGAACCTAGGGCGGTGCCCGCTGTCGTCTTCAGCGAGCCCGAGGTGGTCTCGGTAGGCTTCACCGAGGAGGAGGCCACGGGGAGGGGGTACAAGGCCAAGTCGGTGAGGATTCCGCTGACTGTCGTCGGTAGGGCGGTGGCCACGGGGGCCTCCGAGGGGTTGGCCAAGCTCGTGTACGACGCTGAGAGCCGCGTGATCCTCGGCGTCCACCTAGTGGGTAGCGGGGTTTCGGAGTTGGCGGGCGAGGCGGCGGCTCTGGTGGAGTTCTACGCCACGGTCGACGACTTGGCGCTCGTGGTGCATCCCCATCCCACCCTCTCGGAGCTGTTCGTCGAGTTGGCCGAAGCCGCCCTAGGGAGGCCTACCCACGTGGCGAGGCTATGAAGGTGGTGTGGCTTGGGAGGACTGCCTATTCCGAGGCCTGGCTGTTGATGAAGTCGTTGCATAGGGCCGTCGCAGGCGGTCAGGCTGAGGAGGCAGCCCTAGTCACAGAACACGAGCCGGTGGTGACCGTGGGAAAACATGGCAGGCTTAACAACGTACTGCGTTGGGATGTCCCCGTGTACGTCGTGGAGAGAGGCGGCGACGCCACCTACCACGGACCGGGCCAGGCGGTGGTCTACCCCATTCTGCGCCTGCGGTGGCCGCTGAGGCGTTACATAGACGCCTTGGAAGACGCCGTTGTAAAGACGTTGAGGAGATACGGCATAGAAGCGGCGGGGAATCCGAGCCACAGAGGAGTCTGGGTGGGAGGGAGGAAAATAGCCAGTGTGGGGATCGCCGTGGAGAGAGGCGTGACGTACCACGGCGTCGCCATCAACGTGTCTCTAGACGTTAGGGAGTTTGCTAGGATAAACCCCTGTGGTCTTCCCCCATCTACGATGATTTCTATGAAGGACCTGGGAGTCCACGCAGACGTCAAAGAAGTTGGCATCGAGACGGCTCTCAACCTCGCCCACGTGCTTGGGATATACGCCGAGGTGGTCTCGAAGCCGCCGGAGGTGCCGCCAGTCGCAGATAGGCTGAAGCCGGCACAGCCCGCCGAGGATCACCCTAACCCGCCTACAAAAAGACAGGCCATAATCAGCCACGGCTCCCCCGACGCGGCCCTCGATACGTCTTAGAGCCGTCCAGCCCGTCCCTTGTCAAGATTAACAGAAGTTTTTCCTCAGGAATTGCGTAAGCCACGTCGCGCCTTGGATCCTCTGCGTCGCCGTCTCGACTAGGTCGGGCACTGTGAGCTTCAAAACCCTATCTCTGGCGACTGCATAGTACGGGCGTGCCCATCAGTGTCATCAGCAACATTTTGCCGGTGCTGTAGGCCACCAGGTGTAGGTCGGGCTGAGGCGGCTGAGCCTCAGAGAGTAGGCTGTATGCGTACTTAAGAGCGCCCGCGTTGACGTTACCCTACGGCGATGCCTATCGCAAGACCTATGGCTATCCCCAGCGCCACGTAGGCCTAAGGGGTCTGTGCTTAAGGTGATAACCGACAGTCAGCCGTCTATAGAAAAAACAAAGTCTGTGGCTCAGAAGGAAGGCACGCGGTCTATAAGCCTGAATTCAAGAAGTGGAGAGCGGTACATATAGAGATGAAAGTTGGCGTTTGACCTCGGACGACCCGGTGAAGCTGTACGAGGCCGCCACATACGTCGCAACTGAACTGGCCAGAGGTAACGAGGTCGTCGTGTTCGTGACGGGGAGGGCCACGCTGGCTTTCGCGGGGCGCTCCACTTTGGCCGAGACGTCTGAGGTTAAGAGGATGAGGGAGCTGCACGTTACGTGGGACGAGCTGCTGCCGGCTGCACGCCCCATGGGCGTAAAGGTGATTGCGTGCGAGACGGCGAGCAGGATCTTCGGCGTCGGCGAGATGGAGTATACTAAGATGGGATTTGTCGACGCCGTGGCTTCGATGTATACATTTCTCGAGGAGGTGGGTGAGGGCAGAGTAGTGACGTTTTAATATGGGCGTGCCGGAGTTTCTGAAAAGGCCTTGGAGGCCCGAGGCGGCGGGGGCCTTGATCGGACTGATAGCGGTGTTGCAGATCATTGTGGTCAGGAGCCCGTGGTATATTACGGGGCCGGAGAGCCAGTTCGGGGGCTGGCTGTTCTACACGCTAAGCGGCGGGCTCCTCAACACCAAGGCGTGGGCTTACTTCGACCCGCAGTCTCCCATGTTTGTAGCGCCCGCGGCGCCGCCGTGGGACCCCGCAAATAAGGAATTCATGAATCGGCCGTATCCCGAATCCCCGACAGGGCCTAAATTTGGACCTGCCGCAAGCCTCTGAGAACCGACGGTGGATAAAAGGCCTATCTACTCGCCTTATTCATCAATGTATTATAGTATTCTTAGACTGTTTCTCCTTTGATGGTGCCTCCGCAAGCCCTCGCCACTATCTCGGCTAGGTTCCTAAGGCCCATCTTTAGGGTGAAGAACACGAGGAGGTACTGCCTGCGGCTGTCCACGACCTCTAGGCAGACGCCGCACTCGGCCCTTGTCTCCTCAAGCGTTTTGCCGGCCCACTTGCGCGGGAGCGCCACGACGCCGTTGTCGGCTATGGCCAGGGCCTTGACGTTGCACGTGCAGACGAGCTCGAAGAGGACCTCCTCAACGCAACGCCGGGCGTCCTCCACGACGACGGCGACTATTTCGCGGTTCACAGAACCAGAACGGGCTCCCCGTGGCACATCTCCAAGAAGGTTAGGGGGCCCGCCGTCTTTACGCCCGGCGGCACGTCGAAGGGAAGGTAGGTGCAGACAGCCACGTTGAACTCCCTAAGCGCCTCCAGCAACTTCCTGCCTTCGTAGGCCAGGAAGACGCGGTCCGGCTTGAAGAGCCTCAGCAACTCGACAGCCTGCGGATTGTCGCTGATCACTAGGGCGCAGGTCACCGGGTCCGCCTTATCACAAACCGCATCCAGCCGTCTCCGAGCTCCTGGAACTCCACGAGCTCGTTTTTCGTGAAGCGGCACCAGGCGGGTACGTCCCCCTTGGCGCACACGTCGTTCGTGATGACCTCCAGCAGTCCGCCGACCGGCACATCGGCGATCGCCTTCTTGAGCTCCACGGGGCCTAGGCAATGCGCCCCCGAGATTCTCATCGACTTGGCAACGGCCACGCGGCGACCGGCGTCTCCGGCTTTAAGTCTTATTAACGTCTCAGGTATTAATATCGTCGCCGCACCGGCGCAATATCAGGAGCGCCGGCCCCTGGGGCTGAAGCGCGGGGAGCTTCTCCACGTCGACCTCGCGGCACCAGCCTCCCCGCGACACGTTGACGCAGAGGTGCACCTCGCCGGCTGGACACGCCTCCTTGATCGCCGCGGCGGCCTCGGCGAGCCTGTTCCCCATCATGAAGACGACCACGGTGTCTGCCCTAACCTGCCTAAGCACGTCGGGCCCGAAGTGTGGATAGGCGAGGAGGGCCACGTGGCGGAGGTCCCTCCCGTTTGTGAGCTCGACCCCATACAGCGCAGCGGCGGCCGTGAAGGAGCTGACGCCGGGCACCACCTCGCAGGTCACCCCCCTCCTCGCCGCCTCTCTGCATATCTCGATGCCCCGCCCAAACACCGTGGGGTCCCCGTTCTTTAGGACCACCACATTCTTAAGCCGCGCCTCCTCCACCAACGCCGCCACGGCCTTCTGGTGGTCCTCCCTCCTGTGGCCGATCCTCACCTTCACGGCGTTCGGCGCCAAGGCGGCGATCTCCTCGGGAACCAAGTCGCCGTATGCCACCACGTCGGCCTCCCTCAGAAGCTCCACAGCCCTGACGGTGAGGAGCTTAGGGTCGCCGGGCCCCGCGCCCACCACATACAAAGGCATCTTACATGTTGTGTACGTTCTTATATATACTTGCCTACCACCCGCTGAGTAAGACCTACCGCCTCCCGCCCAGCAACCCCTCTATATATTCGATGATCTGCCTCGCCTTTTCCGCCAGGTGCTCCACGTCGCTCTTCTCCAGGTGGCCCTCGTAGAAGTTTATGTGGAGCTGCTCAACGGCGGCGAAGAGCGTTAGGACCTCTGCGTTGTCCCTCGCCAGCCTCCTCACGGCGGCCCATATCAACCTATGGCTGTCGTGGGGCATGCCCACAGCCTCGGCGTACGCCTTCACCGATTGGACCACTGCGTTCCAAAGCTTCTCGGAGGCTTGCCTGACGTCCCCAGCTTCAAGAAGCCTCGTGCCCTCCTCCCAAAACCATCTAGAAGCCGCAAGATACATCTCGACCCTCTCGCCGGGATCGACGTCTCTGCTCAGAAGCTCCAGAAGGTACGCCTCAGGGTCCTTACCCAACCTAGACGCACGTTGGCGAAGCAACGAGAGAGGGTCCACGTACGTTGCGGCTCCTCTCTTAAAAAGCTGTCCTCATGCCGACGTCCTTGGAATTCGACGGCGTAGAGCAGGCGCTGGGGAACGAGGGGCTGAGACGGACACCGGCGAAGACGTCGCGGCAGGTTTCCACGCGTGAGCGCAGACGGGCACCGGGGGCGTCAGCTGTCCGCGGACCACTGGGCTTGTGAGGCTGGTCAGTCTTCACGTGAAGACCTGTTTTACGAGTGGCCACCTGTACGTGCGGACGTCCGCGTTGGCGCTACACTGCGGCGCGTCTGCAGAGGGCGGCGAGGACGTTGTAGGTGTACGGGTGTATGTGGGTGTACTGGGCGTGCATGTTGCCTTTGACTATGCCGTCTACGCCGCCGCCTATGCCGACTCCCCGCTCCAGCTTTATGGCTGCGTCCACCTTCTCCCTCAGCACGAGCTTGGAGTGGTGGAACTCGTGTCCCTTTATCTCGGCGCCGGGCTGCGCCACGGGGGTCCTCCCCACCACCCTGCCCCAGACGTAGCCCTTGCCCACGGGCCTCTTCAGCATGACCGTCACGGCGTCTATTAGATCTGCCATTTCGTACTCCTCGCCGTCTATCACTATGGACGAGGTGAGGTACATGAGGCCGCCGCACTCGGCGTAGAGCCTGCCTCCCCGCTCCACGTATCTCCTCAGCGAGGCGAAGAGGGGCTTGTTCCGGGATAGGTCCGCGGCGAAGACCTCGGGGAAGCCGCCGCCTATGAAGACCGCGTCGACGTCGGGCAGGGAGCTGTGGCTGAGGGAGTCTATGAACTCGACGGAGCCCAGCGACTTGGCCGCCTCGAAGACCTCTGGGTAGTAGAAGGTGAAGGCTCTGTCGAAAAATATGCCGATTCTGCAGCCGCCGCCTCCGGCGGTGTCGGGCTGCGGCGCATCCGCCCAGGGCAGATCCCCAGCGGACTTGGCCACCTCCACGACCCGGTCCACATCTATGTGGGGCAGCACGTACTTCTCGACGACGTCTATTATAGCGGCCTTGTCGTCCCGCTCCGGCACAGGCGTCAGGCCGAGGTGGCGGTAGGAGAAGGCCTCGGCGATTTTGCTGTCCTTGGGGACTGCGCCGAGGACCTCCACGCCCTCCTCCGGCAGGGACTTGGCCAGCTTGGCGGCCTGCCTCTCGGTGACGTTGGTGAGTATGACCGCGGGGATCTGGACGGCCGGGTCGAAGGACTTGAGGCCCCTCACGACGGCCCTCAAGGTTCTGTTTACCCTCTCCCCGTTGAGGACGAGGACCACGGGGGCCTTCAGCAACTTGGCCACCTGCGCCGTGGAGCCCAGCTCGGAGACCCCGTCCACCGAGTCGTAAAGGCCCAGCACGCCCTCTATCACCGCGACGTCCGCCCCGGCGGAGTACTTGAGGAACCTCTCGGCGACCCCCCTCTCGCCCATCAAGACCACGTCCAAGTTCCTGCTGGGCCTCCCCGTCGCCGCCGCGTGGTAGGTGGGGTCTATGTAGTCCGGCCCGACCTTGAACGGCGCCACCCTAAGGCCTCTCCGCTGAAGTCCATACATCAAAGCAAGCGATATGATCGTCTTGCCGGACATGCCCCTAAATGAGGAAACAACGAGCCGAGGAACCACTTATTCCCATCGTTGCAACTTAAAAAAGGTTGGTACCCATATCATCGCCGTGTCGGCGGATAGAGGCGCGCGGCTCCACCACCCATGCGGCTTTTCCGAGACGTGGAGCGGAGGCTTGTCATCCGAGGCGGGATATGCGCCTAAGACGCCGCCTTTTATCTGAGGCAGTCTATGGTCTCCCTGGTCCCGGGTGGACGGCGCGGCCCTCCGGCGGTAGCCGGCGACGCCGAGGCTCTGCTTGACGACGCAACATGATCGCCGGGGCTAAAAGAGACGACGTAGACGCCGGTTGGACCGCAGACGGCCGTTCATCCTTAGGCGGCGCCTTCCAAAGACTCCTTCGCAGTGCGCCGTCCGATAATCTCCTCCACAAGACCTACGTAACTTCCGGCCTTATCCATAAGGGGGCGGTGTTCCCTCTCCTCATATATTAGGCCATAGAAACACTCTCCGTGTAATCTGCTCCTCACATCTATGAAGTACGCAGCCCATTTCTCCGCCTCTTCATTGCCGACGCCTGCCTTAATCAACGCGTTCTTTACGAACTCCCTCCAACTGATCCCCTTAGGCGGCTCGCTCACGCCCAGCAACGCGAGGGTCAGCGCGGTGGTTGCATGTTTCACCGCGGCCCAAATTTTCTCGCACGCATCAATATAATCCTCCTTCTCGACGAGCTTATATGCCTCATTAAGGTAACGCCTCGTCGCTCCGAGAATCTCAAGGGCTTTTTCGAGGAATTCCATGCAGTTTTCCATCCAGCCGCGCCTTTTAATGTTTTTTAATCGTACGCCGTGCGTATTGAGGGGGAGGCGCCCAGAGCGGTCAGCGTTGTAGGCGTTTCTCACGTTCGACGGCTTCGGCGGGACCGGCTTCGCGCCTCCCGCATGTAGAGCGCTGATAACAGCTGAGACCAGCTCTATGCGGCCGAGCTCCTCAGTGGCTATGTTAAACACCAGGTCCCTAGAGGGCCTAAGCGCAGCTTCTTATGCAAGCTGAGGTTGAAAGACTGATATACACCACCGGAGTGCCTATTTCGCCGAAGTGGCCTCCCCAACAACCCGCGGCGGCGTTGGGATCCAGCTCCCTTGAGGGACAAGCTCTACTTGAATCCGGTATTCTTATGAATCAGACTCCGAACCGTAGGTATTGCGCTCTGTCTCTGTGGCGCTAATCGTTGTATATCTGTATACGACTGTGGAAGTGATATTGCACTCAGTTGTTTTAAGGCTTTTTCCAGGAAAGGTCTGTGGGAACATGAACTAAGCGGTGGATAGCTACAGAAAAGCGGAAAAATATTAAAATAAAAACTAAATATTTATATATTAAATATTTATATCTTTAAATGTCAATAGAGCCTTGACTTCAGACGGAAGGGTACCTACTTTTAACAGGTCAGCTTTGGTCAGCTTGTAGTCTGGGCTCTGGGCTACGGGCTCCACGCTGGGCGTCGTCACGGCGTTGGCGGCTACGGCGTATGGATGAGCCATGATGAGGAAGATATGACCTTGCTTGACTGCGTCACTTATCCACACCACGGCGGGCACGGAGCCGTTGTCGTTGTAGACCACTACTATGTCGCCGTTTTCGAGCCCCTCTGCCTGGGCATCCGCGGGGTTTATCTGCACGAAAGCGTACGGCCACCGCTTTATCACCACCTCAGAGTTGGGGTCGGCGTAGCCGCTCTGCCAAATCTCATTGTAGCGGCCGTTGATCACCCAGTATTTATAGCGTCCCCTCACGTCCTCGACGTACGGCGGATAGCCAAGCCACAGCGCAGGCCACGCCCGCAACGTGCTCGCGGCTACGGACTTGGCCTTCTCCGAGGGCGCCATCTCGATGCTCCTCTCTATTGTGCCGTCGGGTCTCACAACGACCACCTCCTCCCTATACTGCGGGTTCAGGGCCGGCTCCATTACGTTCACCACGCCTCTGGCCTCCACCGTGCCGTCTGGATTCACGTTTACCTCCGTCAGCGGGAGGATCACTCCGACTGTCCTGAACTTGCGGAGTATGTTGAGATCTAGGTTCTTAAAGGCGGGGGTCCAGAACTGAACCTCCCAATCGACGCCTAGCTTTGCGTAGGTCTCGTCGGCGTTGGCGATGTAGGTCTTGAAGATCTCGTTCTCCACCTCGACGCTCGGGTCGTTGGCGTTTTTGTCCATGGCGTCCCAGATTGGCTGGAAGGCCGCGCGGAATCTCTGCGCCACCGGGTCGTTCCCCCTGCCCTCCGCTTCGTACAGCTCCACTATCCTCTTGGCCACCGTGGCGTAGATCCACCAGTCTGGCTTGGCCTCGCCCGGCGGATCCAACCACGCGTCGGCGATTCTGAACCGCCGCTCGTGGACCGACATGCGGACGTCTGGCACCTCGCCGTTGTTGAAGGCGGCTGGGAACACCACGTGGGCGTCCTCCATCATGAAGGTCGGATATATGTCCTGTACAACTACGAAGATGCCGCCCGTCTTCTCCAAGGCCTCCAGCACCTTCGCCGCATACTCCTCAGAGCTGGGCCCGGTGATCACCGGTATCTCGGTGACGTTGACGTCGTATTGCGGCTCGCTGTCCTTTCCGCCGATCGCGGCGAAAGCCTCTGCGAATACGTAGCGGGTCACCCTCCACGATCTGTCGCTGACCGCGGCCTTCAGTCTCTGCGCCGCTGGCCCCAGCTTGTAGGTATCCATGTCGTGGACCCAAAGCACTTTCCCCTCGCCGTCCTCCAGGCGGAAGTCGATTGTGGGCATGTACCTATCGCCGATCGGCCACCTGGTCTTGTAGTAGCCCTCAGTGTAGACCTCGTTGTACCAAGACTCCATGAGGTTCTTGTAGTCGTCGTAGGTGTTGAGCTGGATGCCCTTCTCCTTGGCGAAGTTCCAGGGACTGACGTGGTGCCTCTCGGTGGTCCATGGAGGAGGTGGCGGCGCGGGGCCTGCGTAGCCCTCCTGGTGGCCGCCCTGCCTCTGGCAACCAGTGCCAGGGATGCCTCTGACTGCGCCAGCCATAATGCAGAGGTCCACCACCGCGTAGATGGATCTGTAGTTCTGGTTCCAGATGACGCCCTTCTCGTACATCAACCACACCCTCTTGGGGGCCCCTCCCTGCTTCGGCGCGCCTATTATCTCGGCCGCCTTCTCTATGTCGCTTCTCGGCACGCCCGTGATGCTCTCGGCTTCGGCAAGATACTGGTCCAGGGTCTTTGTGTTGATCTCCAAAGCCTCCTCTAGATAGAGCTGCCATGCGTTCTCATCCCACTTGAAGCCGCTCTGGGCCGCCTGCCTGTAGACGGCGAGTATCTTATCCACGGTGTCTTTATACCTCTCGTAGATAACGCGGGCTATGGCGTTTGCCAGCACTATGTCGGTGCCGGGCTCCGGCGCTAGGTGAAGCACCCGATCCGGCGCCACCGTCTCTGCCACCTGCACGGTTTCCGTCTTCCTTGGATCCACTATTATCATGTAGGTATCCACGACGGGCTCCCCGGCGAACCAGTTCTTCTTCTCATCGGCGGTCCGGCCGCGGAGGTTATCGAGGGCATGTTGGGTAAACATCACGGTGCCGGTTGTGTAGGGGTTAGCGCCCCAATAGATTATGACGTCGGCGAGGCGGAGGTCGAGGAGCGAGTTGTTCATAGCGCCGGGGCCCGCGTCGACTATAGCCGGGCCCTCCGGGCCGAAGAAGGGCCTGTTGTGTATCCTTGCGAAGGCAGTCCTGACGCCGTAGAAGAAGAAGAGCCCGGCGGCGGTGTTCTCGATCATACCCCCGCCGCCCCCGCCGCCATGGTCCATCCTGCTAGCGAAGACGGCGTGTCCCTCCTTGCCCCACTTGGGGTTGTCCACGCCCCATTTGTCGATGACTCCCTTCACCACCCGCGCCACTAGGTCTATAGCGTAATCCCACGACACCGGCTCAAGCCTCCCGCCGAATCTCACCATCGGCCGCTTGAGGCGCCTCGCGCCGGCCACGGTCCACGGCGACCAGTTCCGCTCGCCGTTGGTGCCTCCCCTGATGGAGTGGTTGCCCATGTTTATTGGGCATTCGGGGGAGGGTATCTGCGCCACGTATACCTCGCGCCATTCGCCGGTGCCTCTGCCGCGACTCCAGCCGCGCCTTACGGTCCTCACAACCATGGCCTCAGAGATCCAGGGGATTCCTTGGTAAGCCGTCAGAGGGCCTAGCTTCGTGAAGTCCGTGGTCTGGGGCGTCAGCACTCTGTTGTAGACCTGGTCCTTCAGATTGTACACTATGCCGTGTTCACCCGGTTGCAGGCCACCCTCCTCGTCGGCCGGCCATACATATACGTCGTAGCCGCAAGCCGTGTTGCAGAACTGGCACACAGTAGTGTACCTCTCGGCGTTAGGCGGCGGGATCGGGACCTTGCCCTGATATCTAAACGACATGGCTACAAGTTGCTGAGTTTTCCGTAGACAAGCTGGTTTATCCCCACGGCGTAGATATCGCCGGTATTCTCGTCGAACTCCAATATGACTTGCGGGAGGAACTCCGTGGCATGGCCGGTGACGACCATGCCGCCGCGGGTCAGGTCAAACTGAGTGTAGTGTATTTGACACACGGCGCAGTTATTCTGGGAGTTGTATATCAGGGGCCCGCCCATATGGGTGCACAAAGTCGTAAAGGCTACGATGTCCCCATCAGGTCCCACGCCGCCCACCGCCGGCTCCCCGAGTTTAATCAGCCATACGTTCACGCCGGCGTATTGCTTTATAACGGGTTGCTTAGGTTGCAGCTCGGAAACGTTGGCGATCTTGACCCTTGGATATTTAGCGGGCGCTGGCGGAGCGGCTGTGACAGTCTGGGTAGCCGTAGTAGTTACAGGCACGGTCTGGGTGACTGTCTGGACTTGGACAGGCCCCCGCGGCGCTAGCAGATACCCCAACACGCCTCCCACGGCTAGGCCGCCTATTGCGGCTATTACAGCTCTGCGGGACGTATCCACCTTCTTCTGCCCCTGGGTCTTTTCGGACATCACCATAAAGTTGGTGTTAGTTTAAAAATTTTTCGGAAATATATACTATTTCATACCATTAACCGTAATTTATTAGGGCCGCATCGGAATCCCTATAGGAATGGATGCCTTAAGGCAACACCTCTTCTGGAGAGTAATGCGCTATCCGTCAGAGACAGGCGGCAACCCTCTCGACGATGCGCCCCGCCAGACTTTCGAAGAACTGTCTGCCCAGCATGTTGATGGCGCCTCTCTGGATACCCTGGAAGACCCACCTATACGTTCCGCCCACTCTCTCTATTCTGATCTCGAAGGTCAGCTCGCCCGCCGGCACAGCGCCACGCCCGACGTAGCGGCCCGGCTCCTCCCTTATGTACACCTTGGGGGCCTTGAGGAGGGGCACGTCTAGCGGGATGGCGAGGACGTGCCACCCCGCCTCGACGCCCTCGTAGCTCCAGCCTAGGCACCTAGCTATCTCCTCCACGTTCCTCCGCGGCGGCCCCGGCAACACGCCCTCGAACCGGAGTTCCAGGCTAGACACCGGCCGCGGCCCGCCGCGCCTGCAGGTAGTTTACTATGGCCTGGCCTAGATACGCCAGGAAGGGCTTCTCGGGCACCACCGCGGGCGTCACGCCCCACTTGGCCAGACCGTCCGAGGTGACTGGGCCTATGGAGGCCGCTCTGCAGGTCCCCTTGTTCAGCGCCTCCGCCACCTTGGCGCGGATGCCCTCGTCTAGGGAGTTGAAGAAGGCGTCTACCGCGACGCCGCTCGTGAAGACAACGAGGGAGCATTCGCCTCTGAGCACGAGGTCCGCCACGGCCTTGGCGTTGTCGGTCTCCTCGCTGCGGTAGGTCTGTACGTAGGCCACCTCGGCCGCGGTCTTCCTCAGCTCCTCTAGGAACTCCGTGTCCACCACCCCGTGGAAGGAGACGGCGACCTTCCTCCCGACCAGCCTGGGGCCCACGGCCCGCAGGAGCTCGTCGCTGGTCTCGTACGTCGCCCTGCACTCGACGCCGAAGTGGGCCTTGACGTTGCCCGCCGCCTTGGAGCCGCGGCAGTACACCTCCATGGCCCTCAGCCTCTCTCTGAGCTGGTCGTATACGCCGGCGGACCTTGCCAGGTTGGCAAGGCCGAAGGCCGACTGGCCGGTCATGAATATGAAGGCGTGGAAGCCCTCGATCTGCCTCACAAAGGACGCGACGTCGCCTCCCGCCTCCTCCACCTTGAGGACGGGCAGATAGACGGGCTCCACGCCGTGTTTGAGCAATATTTTGACCAACAGCTCGGCCTTGTGCGCCCTCCCCGAGGTGATCACGACGGCCATGCAGACTCCGACCTCCCTATTTTTAGTTTTAGCGATTTCGACGCAACAAAGGCTTGACAGAGGTCCGGCTTCGGCGTGTTGAGGGGACCGTGGACCGGCTGCGGCTCCCCTGAAGCGCTCATCCCCTCGCCCCAATTCTGTGGACGGCCACGGGCCTCCGCGCACATTCCGCGGCGGAGCGGGGCCGCAGATAGAAAGCCTGCCCCCTAGGAGGGGCGCCGGCTCATCGAGCACCTCAGGAGGGCATGATAGGCATAAGAAGGTGGAGAGGGGCGGGCCAAGGCGCGCATCGTCCGTTGAAGGCCGCGGAGGGCAAGGCGGCTCCGCCTTGTGAGGAGTTTGACGCGGTAACGGGGTCTCCGGGGAATGCGCGGCTAGGCGGGCCGCCGGCCAGGAGCACCGATGCCACGTCCTCCGCCTTGGCTATTTCGGCCAGCTCTTTGTCGGCTGTGTAGAACGCCTCGCAGTTCACGTACTTACAGCTCGCGACCTGTAGCGCATCTACTACATAGACGTGGTGCCGAAGCACCACGGCGATGGATTCCCTCATGACCCTCCCCACCAGCGGCACCACGACGAAGCTTCCCAGACAGGCTAACGTCCTGACCTCCCTCAACATGAGCGAGACGGCCGCCTTGACGTCGCTTGACAGCTCCCCCCGCCTGGCCTTTCTAGACCGAGGAGGCCTCGCCCAGGTTGAGCGCGGAGGTCGCCAGAACTGCGGATCCTCTATACGCCGAGTTGAAAAGCCTATCGACCTCCTGGGTTTCCTCCTCGACGTAGCGTTTAACCAAGGCGCTGGTGTCAAGATATATCATCGTAGCGCTCTCTGCGCAACTCGGCGACTAGCCCAGAGGCAGGGGGCCGACGGCCCTCGGCCGACCGGCCGCCACCTCCCCCGGAGACAGCAGGAGGCCGCATTCCAGGTCAAGGTCCCTGCAGAGAACGTCGGCAAGCCCCTCGCCGTCTAGAGTCCAGAGAAAGTCCTCTACGACAGCGCTCAACGAGCCTAGCCGCCTCGCCCGCGCCTTGGCCCTCTCGGCCACATCTCTCGATATGGAGAGGGTAAGCTTATCCACGTAAATACGGATGTATGTGTTTTTAAGAAATCTCAACGAGACCGCTGTTCGATGCGGGTTCTCGCCTCTGCCGCCTGTTATGAAGGCCGTGACTGGTAGCATGTCCGTAGTCCCTGCGGCCAGGCCGACATGTTGGGCCTGTATCCGCTCTAAGCCGCGTATATAGGAGCTCCTCGGCGGTGCTCTGGCGGCTCTGCGTAGGCTCGCGACGTCCGGGTTCGGCGGGGTTGCCGGGCTAGGGCAGGGCGGGTCTGTAGACCAATAGGCGGACTACGGCTTTCGGCATCTTTCCTATCCTCCTGACGGGCACCAACGCCAGCGCGGGCCCTCTGTAGGGGGCGTAGACCTTGATGTCCACCTCCCTGTTGCAGACCACGCCCCGGAGGCGGCCGCGGCTTATCTCGCCCTCTATGGCCTGGTCCGCGTTGTCGAGCACTATTTCCTCCTCTGAGGTGGGCGAGGCGCCCACCAGCGCAACGCCTCCGTTGGGCGACCTTATGACGTCCACCACCGCTGGGGGGGCGACCGGGGGGCGGGGTACGGGCACGTGTCTGACCTCCAGCTGGCCGCAGCGGGCCTTCCCCGTCGAGATGAGTGCTGTGCCGGACGCCGGGTCGTAGTCGAGCAAGATCATGGGGGCGTGAGTCCCAGCATATAAAAGGATCCGTCGGGTTCACGGCGCGGTTTGCCCAGTGAACTTGTCCGTTCACGCCGTGAACTACGCCGTCGCCAAACCTTTATATTTGGTGCGCCGGGAAGTTGCCTAGAGGGACTGCGGAGGGGCCTCCGCCGATCTATCCGTACATACGCCCGGCGCATTGATATATACCGGGATGCGGCGCTCGTTACGGCTTGAAGCAGATTCCATAATTAATATTAATGAAAAACGGAATCACCTACATGGACGTCACGATCAGAATAAGCGGCGCCCAGGGCGAGGGGGTGGAGTCCGCCGGCAGGCTCGTGGCTCTTTCCCTCGCGAGGCTTGGCTACCACGTCTTTGCGTTCCGCCAGTACGCCTCGATAATAAAGGGGAACCCCGCCATGTTCTACCAGATCAGGGCTTCCGACAGGAAGATATACAGCCACGGCAACTGGAACTCCTACGACGTCCTCGTGGCGCTCAACAAAAACGCCCTGGCGGCCTACGAGGGGAGGGCCAGATACGTCATCTACGACGCGGCGGATAGGCAGAGCCCGCAGCGCGCCGGCGAGGTCCCCGTCCCGCTGACGGAATACGCCTTGAAGGCAGGCAACAAGATAATGAGGAACACAGTCGCCGTGGGAGCCCTCATGGGGCTTCTCGGCGTCGATCTGTCGATCCTCGCGGAGCTCCTCAGGAGGGAGTTCGGCGAGAAGGGCGAGAAGATAGCGGAGCAGAACATACAGGCGGCCGAGATGGGGATGCGCCACGCCGTCAAGGCCGCGGGGAGCGTCTGGGGGCTCTCCAGGGCCGGCGAGAGGCGGCTGCTCATGTCGGGGGCGGAGGCGCTGGCCGTGGGCTCCATACTGGCCGGCATGAGGTTCTACGCGGCCTACCCCATGACTCCGGCCAGCCCCATAATGCACTTCCTGGCCGAGGCCGGCCCCAAGTTCGGCGTCGCCGTGGTCCAGGCCGAGGACGAGATAGCGGCCATGAACATGGTCGTGGGGGCCTCCTTCGCGGGGGTCAGGGCGGCCACGGGCACGTCGGGAGGCGGCTTCGACCTCATGCACGAGGGCTTCGGCCTCGCGGCCATGATCGAGACGCCGGCCGTGGTCTTCTTGAGCCAGAGGGGCGGCCCGAGCACCGGCCTCCCCACGGAGACGGAGCAGGCGGATCTGCTCATGTCTCTGGCTCCGTCGCACGGCGAGTACCCCCACGCCGTCATTGCGCCGTACAGCATAGAGGACGGCCTATACGCCGCCGCCAAGGCCTTCAACGTAGCGGAGAAGTACCAGATGCCGGTCGTCGTGCTCACAGACCTCTACTTCAACGAGTCCCTCGCGACCGTGGACGACATAGACTGGGGCAGGTTCAAGATAGAGAGGGGACAGCTGGTCACCTCCCCCGTGGTCTGGGAGGAGTACAAGCGCTACAAGCTGACGGACGACGGAGTGTCGCCGAGGACGGTGCCGGGGATCCCCGGCGGCATGCACGTCGCGACGAGCGACGAACACGACGAGCGGGGCGACGTAATAACAGACAGACATCTGCCCGAGGTCAGGAGGGCCATGCACGACAAGAGGATGAGGAAGCTCGCAAAGGTGGCCGAGGAGATGGAGGGGCCGGCCTCCTTCGGCTCGGGGGAGATCGCCCTGGTGGCGTGGGGCTCCACCGCCATGCCTGTGCTGGACCTCCTGTCCCAGCGGCGCGACCTCGGCGCGGTGGTCTTCAGAGATCTCTATCCGCTGAACAGAGAGGCGGCGGCCAAGGCGCTGGACGGCGGAAGGGCCTTGATAGACGTGGAGCTGAACCGCGAGGGGCAACTGGCGCTCTACCTCAAGAGGGAGCTGGGCGTCGAGTTCAAGAGGAGGGTGCTTAAGTGGTGGGGCGAGCCCTTCAGCGTGGACGAGCTGTCCGAGCTGGTGTAGCCATGGCGTCGGTCAAAGTCCAAGTCGACAGGAAGCCCATGGATTTCGCCGCGGCGAGGGCCCCCATCTGGTGCCCGGGCTGCGGGGACTACGGCATACTGGAGGCTCTGAGGAGAGCCCTCGCCGAGGTGGGGGCGAGGAACGAGGACGTGGTCTTGGTGTCCGGAATAGGCTGTTCCTCGCAGCTGCCCCACTTCATGAAGACCTACGGCTTACACGGCATACACGGCCGCATACTCCCCGTGGCCACAGCCATAAAGATATCGAACCCCAGGCTGACCGTGATAGGGGTGGGCGGAGACGGCGACGGCTACGGCATAGGCCTCAACCACTTCCTGCACGCCGCTAGGCGCAACGTGGGGGTTGTCTACATCGTCTCCAACAACCAGGTCTACGGCCTCACGACAGGCCAGATGTCGCCGACTACCCTCAAGGGCGTCAAGACCAAGACCACGCCCTACGGCTCCATAGACTCGCCCGTAAACCCCCTGGCGCTGGCCCTCTCGGCCGGGGCCACCTTCGTCGCGAGGGGCTTCAGCGGCGACGTGGCGCATCTGGCGCAGATAGTCTCGGAGGCCTTGAGGCATAGAGGATTTGCGCTTGTCGACGTCTTGAGCCCCTGCGTCACGTTCAACCGCATAAACACCTATGACTGGTTCAGAGCGCGTGTGTACAAGCTGGAGTCGGCCGGCCACGACCCCGCCGACTTCGAGCAGGCGTACAAGAGAGCCCTCGAGTGGCCCACGCTCGATCCCTACGGCAAGATACCCATAGGGGTGTTCTACAGAAGGGAGGACCTGCCGGCGTACGAGGAGGAGGTGGCCAGACTGCTCGGCGGCAGATCGCCCTCAGAGGCTCCGCTGGAGCTGACGAGGGAGCAGCTGGCGGAGCTGATGTCCCACTTCGGCTGAGGCGCGCTCCGGCCGTTGCCGGCCGTCGCGGCGTTTTCGTAGGCCGGTCCTCGCAGACCTGGCTCCAGGCCTGGCGTTACCGCATAGTCCGCTCGACGCGGAAAGGTTTTAACCCCGTTGGGAGGGGCGGCAGTGCTGAAAGTGGAGCTGGCGGAGGAGCTCGTCAAGGCCAGGAGGGCCCGCCACCGGAGGCTCGCCGCGATCGTCGGGACGGACGACCGGAAGGTGGCCGAGGCGGTGGCGGACGCCTTGAGGGCGTTCGAATCCGTCGCGGGGGGCGGGCGGGGGCTCTATATGTTCCAGCCCGAATACGCCGACGCCAACAGGAGGCAGAACTACGTCAGGGACCTCCTCGAGGGCTCGTCGCTCGAGGTGGAGTTCAGGCCGTATAAGGACACGCCGAGGCTTCTGGGGACCACCTACGACTTCGCGGTCCTGGATCTCGTCAACGATCTGAAGCCCAACGACGTGGGGAGGCTCGGGGGAGTCGTGGCGGGGGGCGGCCTATACGTCTTGGCGGTCCCGCCGCTGGAGGTCTGGCGGTCCTACATAACCAAGTTCCAGGCGACGCTACTGGTGCCGCAGTACAGGCCGAACGACGTGAGGCATAGGATGAAGGAGAGGTTCTGGAGGAAGCTCTGGGAGCACGACGGCATAGTGATATACGACGCGGAGAGGGGGGAGGTGTTGAGGAGGCCCTCGTCCGAGCCTCCCGAGTGGGTCAAGCCGGAGGTCAAGACGCCCGAGAAGGCGGTTATACCCGTCAAGATCTACCAGCTCGCCGCTACGCAAGACCAGGTGGAGGTCCTCCGCATGATGGAGGGCCTCTACGAGAAGCCGAGGCGGAAGCAGGCCTTGGTGGTGATCGCGGACAGGGGCAGGGGCAAGAGCGCCGCGCTCGGCCTGGGCCTGGCGGGGCTCGGGCATCGGCTCAGGAAGGCGAAGTCGCAGGTGCAGCTGGTGGTGAGCGCCATGGAGTATCCCAACCTGCAGACCCTCGCCGAGTTCCTCCTCAAGGGCCTCAAGGCGCTGGGCTACAAGCCCGGCGTCGAGAAGGAAGGGGGGGAGATCAGGTCGGTCAAGGCCAAGGGCATATTCGTCGACTTCATAACTCCCTATCAGCTGTTGAGACGGGAGAGGGCCGACATAGTGGCCATCGACGAGGCGGCGGCGGTGCCCCTCCCCATACTGTACGCCGCACACGGGAAGTTCGACAGGACCATCTTCGCCACGACCATCCACGGCTACGAGGGCGCGGGGCGGGGGTTCTCCATGAGGTTCCTCGAGAGCCTCAAGAAGGACCCCGACACGGACGTGAGGATCTACGAGATGGAGGAGCCCATCCGCTACGGCAAGGGCGACCCGGTGGAGAGGTGGCTCTTCGACACGTTCCTCCTCGATGCGGAGCCCGACGAGCTCGGCGACGAGGACTACGCGTTGATAAGGGAGAGGAGGCTGCGCTACCTCGACGAGGGCGAGATAGCGGCTGACGAGGCTAGGCTACGCCGGTTTTTCGGCATATACGTCCAGGCCCACTACAGGAACGAGCCCGACGACCTGGGGATGCTCCTCGACGCGCCGCACCACACTGCCCGCGCCGTCGCTCTGGAGAACGGCAAGGTGGTGGTCTCGCTGGAGCTGGCCGAGGAGGGGGGCCTCGGCGACGACTTCATAGAGGACGCCCTGAGGGGCCTCAAGCTGCCGGGCAACATACTGCCCGATCGCTTCCTGAAGTACTGGCGTCTGCCCGAATTCGCCAGGCTCAGGGGGTGGAGGATCGTGAGGATCGCTACGCACCCGGCGGCGCAGGACATGGGGCTGGGGACCGAGGCCTTGAGGATGGTGGAGGAGGAGGCCAGGAGGAGGGGGTACGACTGGGTGGGGGTCGGCTTCGGCGTCTACGGCAAGCTCCTCAGGTTCTGGATAAGGAACGGCTACGTGCCCATCCACATATCGCCGGAGCGCAACCCGGTGTCGGGCGAATACAGCGTCCTGCTGATAAAGCCTCTGAACGGGAAGGCGGCGGAGCACGTGAGGTACGCCAACGTGGAGTTCAGGAGGAGGTTGCTCCACTCCCTCATGGGCCCCTACAGCGATCTGGACCCCGCCGAGGCCAGAATGCTCCTGGAGGACTGGGGCTGGGACATAGAGCCCAAGCCGGAGCTCTCCCGCAACCAGATAGATAGGCTTGTGGCCTACGCCGTAGGCCCCATGACGTTCGAGAACGTCTCCGACGCGCTTTACTTCCTCGCGGCGCAATATTTCTACTCCTCGCGGGCGAGGAGGCCCTCCCTAGGCGAGGCCCTGGAGCTGGCCCTGGTATCCAAGGTGCTGCAGGCACGGCCGTGGAGGGAGGCTGCTGAGGGCGTCGGGATCCGGAGGGGCACCCTCATGCTCATGTTGAGAGAGATAACCAAGATACTTCTGTTCTACTACTACGGCGGCGAGTTCGAGGTGCCGCTGTTCGTCGTCGGCGTGGTGAGGGGCGAGGACTGACTGCGACTCGCGGCGTCGGGCCTCCGACGCGCGACGGGCCGGCTGCGTGCAGGCGGGCGGCCCGGCGTCTGTGCCGTCGACGGCTAAAAGCTTAAATACATATGTAAAAGGGATGTCGATGGGGCCCAGCCATGGGTCTCGCCGCCATCTGCATCGAGAGATCGGCCTTCTGGACCTCGTCTTCCTCAGCTTCGGGGGGCAGTCGCCGTTCCTCAGCATTTTGTCCTACGGCGTATTGGTCTTCACGTCGGTAGGCGCCATCGCGCCTCTGGCGATAATGCTGGGGACGCTGATGGTGTTGATCAACGGGCTTGTGGTCTACAGGCTGTCCACGAGGTTCACGCAGACCGGCGGCTACTACACATATGCGTACTATTCCCTCACCAAGAGGCTCGGCTTCGAGACCGGCTGGCTCTACACGATATACGCGGTGCTCTACGGCGCCGCCTACGTGATAGCCGCGTCCTCGATACTCGTCGAGGTGGTGGGCCTCCCCCCTCTGGCCGTCCTCACGGCGATCTTCGCGGCGTCCTCGATCTTCTTGATCTTGGGCATAAAGCCGACGGCGCGCTACGCCATGGTGGCCAGCGTGGTCGAGGCGGCGGCCATGGCCGCCGTGGCTCTCCTGTTCCTCTCCTCGACGGGCTGGCGGCTCTACAACCCCCTGTCGGCGCCGGTCGCGCCGGGCTCCCTAGCCGCCGCGGCGATACTGGGCGCCGGCATACCCACAGGCTACGGATCCATAACGCCGGTGTCCGGCGAGGTCAGAAACCCCAGGCGCAACGTGCCTCTGGCCGTGATCGCGGTCATATTGATGGGAGGCGGTCTAGCCGCCCTGGACGTCTACGCCATAGCGGATCACTTCATATATTTGGGCGGGGCCGGCGGCTCGATACTGGACCTCATGGCGCTTAGATTCGGGCTGTTGACCCTCTCCTTCGTGCTGTTCGCGGCGATCAACGACGGCGTGTTGGCCACTTTGGCCTTCATGATAGCGGCCTCGAGGACGCTGTACGCCATGTCCTTCCACGGGCTAATACCGAGGAAGCTGAGCGAGGTCAAGGGTAGGTCCGGCCCGCTCTACGCATCGCTGGCCACGATAGCCCTATACGCGCTGACGCTCTACTCCTCCTACCTTGCCCTGGGCCTGGCCGCCGCGTTCGCAACGCTGGCGTTGATCTCCATGTTGGCCAACTCGGTGGTCCACGTCTCCGCCAACTTCTCCCTGTTGAGGATATCGTGGAAGAGGGCATCCAAGAGGAGGCTGGAGCTCCTCCTCTCCGCGGCCGCCACCGCGTTGACGATATACCTCCTCCTGCAGAGCCTCGGCGGCATACCGCTCCCGGTGGTGACGGGCTTCATGGCCTTGCTGGTGCTCGGGTTCCTGGCGGCCGAGGTGAGGGAGATGGTGGCGGGCGAGGAGGAAGAGGAATAGATATTAAGCCGGCCGAGGGCTACGACGTGTGGATCCATACATCCCAGGGAGCCGTACGCCTTCAGGGAGCCGCCGCTGAGGCCGGCCGCGTCGAGAGGCACGCGGCGGAGCTGTTGAGGCGGTTGGTGCCCGACGAAGGCCGAATGCCGGAGGAACCGCGGCGTTGGGGATGCACATGAGGGCATTAGTGGTCGGAGGCGGCGTGGTGGGGCTCTTCGCCGCGTACTATCTGAGGAGGGAGGGGGCTGAGGTCGTCCTCGTCGACGGGCTAGAGCCTGGGGAGGCCTCCAGGGCCGCCGCCGGCATACTGGAGTTCACCCGCTTCAAGATAAACAGGATAAACGCGGTCGGGTACCCCACGGCCTATCTCTCAATGCTCTCCAGAGGCGCCGCGCGTATTCGCCATATGGACCTCAAGTGGATATTGGCCTACGCGAGGTCCTACGGGAGGGATCCCGGCGAGGATGCGTGGGAGGCCGTGAGGGAGATGGGGAGGTTCTCCTGGGCTGAGTACAGGAGGCTCGCCGAGGAGCGGAACGACTTCGACTACGCCGAGGAGCCCCTCTACGAGCTGGTCGACGACGTGGATAAGGAGGTCGAGGAGCTGAGGCGCGACCCTCTGAGGCCTAAGTTCGAGGAGGCCGAGTTCGAGGGGAGGCGGGCCGTGGCCTATCTGGAGGCCGCCAGGCTCTCCACCGACCTAGCGGCCAGGAGGATCCGCGAGGAGGCGGCGCCGGGCAGGATCGCGGCCTATGCGGAGGCCGTCGGCGACGGCTTCGTCGTGGCCGGCGGGAGGCGGATGGAGGCCGACGTCGTGGTGGTTGCGGCCGGCTGGAGGACGTCGAGGCTTCTCGGGCTCCCCGTGGCTCCCTTCAAGGGCTACGGGTTCCGCGTCAAGACGCCCAGAAGGCCCAGAGCCATGTTCATAGACCTCGCCGATACGGGCGTCGCCGTGGTTCCCCTGGGCGGGTGGATAAAGGCGACGGGCCGCTTCGACATGGACTCCACGGAGGACCACTCGCCCGCCGAGAGGGTGCTGGCCGGCGCGAGGAAGCTGCTGGGCGACGTCGAGGTCCTCGACATGGCCGTCGGCTACAGGCCCTGCACGCCCGACGGGCTGCCCATCGTGGAGAGGCTCGGCGAGCGGCTCGTCGTCGCCGCCGGCGCCTGCAGGCTGGGCTGGACCTTCGGACCTGCGCTGGGCAGAATGGCGGCGGATCTGGCGCTGGGCCGCGTCAAGGAGGCTAGGTTCCCGTCGTCCAGATTCGGCCGACGTACTCCCTAGGGGCCCTTCGACCGCGCGAAATAGTTTTTTATCGCACTGCTGAGGTTCCGGCCGGTGGAGCGCTTCTTCCCCTACGACAGCTTCAGGCCGCTCCAGAGGGAGCTCGCGGCGGCGATACTCGACGGCTTCAGATCGGGCAGGGTTGTCTTGGCCAACGCGCCGACTGGGCTCGGCAAGACCGCCGCGGCGCTGGCCGCCGCGCTGGCCTACGCCGAGGAGGTCGAGGCCAAGGTCCTCTATCTGGTGAGGACCAAAAACGAGGTGTTGCAGCCTCTGAGCGAGCTGGCGAGGCTGAGGGCCCGCGGGGTCGAGGTGAGGTACGCCTTCCTGAGGAACAAGCAGGATATGTGCTGCTACGGGGAGCTGAGGGGGCTCCCCTACGCCGAGTTCCTCGCCGAATGCCGCTATCTGAGGGGCCTGGGGAAATGTAGGTACTATCCGCCGAAGCCCTTCGAGCCGGAGGCGCCGATGGCGCCGCGGTCCTTCGTCAAGGCCGCGTGCGGGGCCGGGACTTGCGCCTACGAGTCGGCGAAGGCGCTGGCGCTCTGGGCCGACGTGGTGGTCGCCACCTACTTCTACGCCTTCAGCCCCAGAGCCGAGCAGTGGATAGACCTGGGCCGCTCGATCTTGATAGTCGACGAGGCGCACTCGCTCCCCGACGCCGTGGCCTCCATAAACTCCGTCTCGGTGACGGAGGCGGAGGTGAGGAGGGCTAGGGCCGACGCCGAGAGGTACGGCATGAGGGAGGCCGCCGCGTATCTCCACAAGGCCCAGAGGGCCCTGAGGGAGCTGAGGGCAGGCCCTCTGTCCGTGGGGGACGCCCTTTCGCTGTTCGACGAGCCGGGCCAGATAGAGAGGGCGGCCGTGGAGGTCGTCAGACTGAAGGCGGACGAGGGGTCGACGCCCTACTCGCCGCTGGTTGCCATATCTGAGTTCCTGAAGACGTTGCGCGAGGGGGGGCGGTACATGGTGCTCGCCGAGCAGTCCGAGGAGGGGCTTAGGCTCAAGGCGGTTCCCTACGACGTGTCGAGGATAGTGTCGGGCGTGTTGAGCTCGGCGAAGGCGGCCGCCCTCATGAGCGGCTCGCTCCCCGTCGAGCTCTTCCTAAAGGCGGTTCCCCTCCAGCGGCCTCCGAGGGTTTTCGACGTGCCTCTCGACAAATATATAGGCCGCGGCAACTTCCTGGCCGTCGTCGATAGGTCGGTCACGTCGAAGTACAGCGCCAGAGGCGAGGAGATGTACAAGGCGATGGCCAGGAGGATCGCGGCGGCCGTATCGGCGTCGCCCAGAGGCACGCTCGCGGTCTTCCCCAGCTACGACGTGCTTAAAGCCGTCAGGAAGTACCTCACGTTCAACATACCGCTCTACGTGGAGGCCAGGGACACCGAGCTGGAGGACATGGAGCTGGGCTCCAAATTCGCCGTATTCGCCGTGGCGGGGGGCAAGCTCGCCGAGGGGGTGGAGTACGCCAGGGAGGGGTCCAACCTCCTGTCGACGGTGGTGATCGCCGGCGTGCCGTACCCCGAGAGGGACTACTATCTCGACAAGAAGGTGGAGGAGCTCTCGCCCGGCCTGGGCCCCGAGGCGGCGTGGGGCGCCGTCTATCTCTACAGCGCTGTGGTCAAGGTCAGGCAGGCGGTCGGGAGGCTCTTCAGGTCCCCAGGCGATAGGGGCGCCTTGGTGTTCCTAGACCACAGGTTCCTGGAGCCCGACGTCTACGTCCAGCTGAAAGATCTGCTGAGAGGGGCCAAGATCGTCGAGGGGGAGGACGGGCTGAGGCGGGAGCTCGAGGAGTTCTTCGCTACTTCCTCCTGAAGAAGGCCCTCCATACGGCGAAGAGCGCTATGGCCAAGACCACGTCTGTCGCCGCCAGCGATATGGACAGCATCTCCACGGCCCGCCCCACGTCGCCCAGCGAGAACAGGAACGACGCTATGCCCAGAACCGCGCCGACGATGCCCACAACCGCGCCGATAAGCGGGAGGGTCTGCGACGGCGATGGGCCGCCGGCCGGCTGGGCGGGCCTTCTGGACGGCGGGGCCGCCTGCTGTGGTTGCGACGTGGGCGGCTGGAGGGGCAGAGGCGGAGGAGGGGGCGGGGGCGGATACGCCCTCTGGGTCGCCCGAGGCGGAGGATATGGATAGGGATAGGGGCCGGTGGCCGCCGGCGGCGGAGGGGGCGGCAGGGGCGGAGGGGGAGGCGGCTGTTGCGGCGGCTGCGCTGCAGGCTGTTGGGGCAACGGGAGGGGCTGTCCCTGGACCGGCGGCTGTTGCGCCTGGGGTCTCTGTAGCGGCGGCCTCCTCAGGGGCCTCTCCTCGCCTCCGGTCTCTTCGCTGGACATGGCCCCTACGTACTTCACTTATATAAAAAAGTTGCGAATTCGGTCCGCCGGAAATCTAGCTCCACTGCTTTTATAGATGGGGCGGGGGCCGGATGTGCTCATAGTTGCCGAGAAGAGGTCCGTGGCCCAGGCCATCGCCAGATATCTCGGGGGGACGTACTCCAGCTTTAAGGTGTCGGGGGTCCCGGCCTACAGGTTCAAATACGGCGGCGCCGGCGCCGTGAGCCTCGGCTTGAGCGGCCACATACTCGACTTCGACTTCCCCCAGGAGATGAATAGATGGGGGGCGGTCGACCCCGCGCGGCTCTTCGACGAGGTCCTGGTGCTTACGCCGAGGCCGGAGGCCCTGAAATACATCTACGCCCTCAGGTCGCTGGCGAGGGGCCAGGACCTGGTCTACCTGGCGCTGGACGCCGACCCCGAGGGCGAGGCCATAGCCTACGAGGCCGCGCTGCAGGTGAGGGCGGTCAACCCGACGGCGCAGTTCAAGCGCGTGCGGTTCAACGCGGTGACCAAGGCCGAGATAACGCGGGCGTTTAAGGCGCCCGCCGACCTGGACCTGAGGGTCGTGGAGAAGGTCTTCGCCAGGATGGCCAGCGACTTGACCATAGGCGCGGCGTTCACGAGGCTGCTCACGCTTTCCGTCCGCCGCGAGGACTCCGCCGCGCTTCCGTTCGGGAGGTTCCTCAGCTACGGGCCCTGCCAGACCCCCGTCCTGGGCCTCGTCGTCTCCAGGGAGCTGGAGAGGCTTAGCTTCAAGCCGGAGGAGTATTTCGTCGTGAGGGCCCTGGTCGGCGTGGGGGGAGAGGAGGTGGAGATGCGCTCCAGGCCCTTCAAGCTGAGGGAGGACGCGGAGGCCGCGCTCGCCGCCGCCAGAAAGGCCGAGGGGAGGGTCGCCGAGGCTAGATACGAGAGGACCGAGGTGAGGCCGCCCGTGCCGCTGGAGACCGTGGAGCTCGAGAGGAGGGCCAGCAGGTGGCTGAACATAAGGGCCAAGGCGACGCTCGATATAGCGGAGGAGCTGTACAGGCTGGGCTATATATCCTACCCCCGCACCGAGACCACGATCTACCCCCCGACGCTCGACCTGAGGGAGGTGCTGGAGGAGCTGCGGAGGACCCAGTTCGGCGAGTACGCCGAGGCGCTGCTCGGAAGGCCTCTGACCCCCACAAGAGGCCGCAGCTACGACGGTGCCCACCCGCCGATACATCCCACAAAGGGCGCCGAGAGTGGCGAGATAGAGGCGAGGCTGGGCGCGAGGGGGTGGAGGATCTACGAGCTGGTCGTGAGGCATTTCCTGGCCACCTTGAGCCCGCCCGCCGTGGTCGAGAGGCAGAGGATCGCCGCGGCCTTCGGGCCCCTCGTCCTCGAGGCCGAGGGGAGGAAGGTGATCTCCAGGGGGTATTGGGCCATCTACCCCTACGAGGAGGAGGAAGAGGAGCCCCTCCCCCGCGTCGAGAGCGGCGACCCGGCCCAGCTCCTCTCGGCCAAGATCGAGAGGAGGCAGACCGAGCCCCCGCCCCGCATGAGCGAGTCGGAGCTGTTGAGGCTGATGAGGCGGTACGGCATAGGGACCGACGCCACCATGCAGGACCACATACATACCAACGTCTTGAGGGGCTACATGAGGATAGCTGGAGGGAAGTGCGTGCCGACGCCTCTGGGCATGTCGCTCGCCACGGCCTTGATGAGGCACGCCAGGCCCATAATAGACCCGGAGGTTAGGTCGAAGATGGAGGCCGCCCTTCAGGAGGTCGCCGCGGGGCGGGCCGACCCCTCCAAGGTCGTGGCGGCGATAAGGGAGGAGTTCAAGAAATACTATAAATACCTCGAGGTCAAGAGGCCCGAGATAGCCGGGGAGCTCGTCAAGGCCCTGAGGGAGGGGGGCGCCGGCAAAAACAATAATGCAGATCCGCGGAGGGGCCGTGGAGCTGGGTAACCTCATAGTGCCCGACTCCGTGCTGGCCCTCCTGGGGCCCGACGCCTTGATAGAATCCCCCCCGGGCTTCAAGTGGGCCGCCGTGGAGCTGGCCAGGAGGACGGGCGCCAAGGTTTCGGGGAGGCCGGTGTGGGGAAGCTGCGACGTGGGTCTGGCCGACGCCGAGTACATGAAGGCCAGGAGGATAGTCCATCTAGGCCACGGCGTGCCTCCCAACATCGCGCACCTCCTCAGGAAAAACACCGGCGGCTCGCTGGAGAGGATAGACGTAGATACGTATCTGCTCAAGACCGAGAGGGTGGAGGCCTATTTCGTCCCCGTCTACTACGTCCCTCCCCCCAGCCTCCCCCGGCCCCCCCTCGGCAAGATCTACTTCCCGGTGCCCTACAGGCTGATAGCGGAGGAGCTGGCCCTACAGCACTCCATGGAGGTCGCCAGAGAGCCCATAACGGGCTGTTGGGTCGGCGAGCCGCCCGGCGCCTCGGCCGTCGTGGTGTCGTCTGGGTATTTCTACCCCCTCGCCGTTAAGCTGTTCTACCCCGACGCCGAGGTCTGGGGGTACGACCCCTTCAAGGGCAGGGCCTACCCCGTGGAGGGCGAATTCAGGAGGCTGATGGGGCTCAAGGGCAGGGCCTATCTCTCCAACAGGGAGAGGGTCGTGGTGCTGGTGTCCAGGAAGCCGGGCCAGATGCAGATCGAGGAGGCCGAGAGGGCGGCCGCCGAGACGGGCGGCGTGTTGATAGAGGTCGACGAGGCCTCGCCCGAGCTTCTGGACGATCTAGGCGCAGATCTGATAATCAACACCGCCTGCCCGAGGATAGGGTTCGACGACCAGGACAGGATGAGGACCCCCGTCATAAACCTACGCGAGCTCGAGGGCTTCAAGCCGCAGAACATCGTCCGCCTTCTGTAGGCGCATTCCGCGCGCGGCGTTAGGTATAACCGCCTGGTTGTCCGAAGCACTAATAAGGGGCGGGCGCCGGGCACGCGTGGACCCGGTGGGAGTCGTGGTCAAGGTCCCCTCGACCAACTACTTTATATTCCGCACCTTCATCGGGGTGGAGGCTGAGGGCGGCTCCCTTCTGCTGGCCGGCTCCGACGAGCAGGTGCTCGCCAAGGTGGTGGCGGTGAGGCGGAGAAACGCGGTGGTGGACCCGAGGCTGGTGGCCCAGCTGGACGACGTGGATTCCGTCAAGTACATAAAGGAAAACCTCGGCGCGGATTCGCTCCTCTACTACACCGAGGCGAAGGCGGTGGTCGTGGGCGCCCTCAGGGGCGATAGGCTGAGGAGGCCCTCCAGGCCCCTGAGGCCTCTGGACTACGTCTACAGAGCCCCGCCGGAGCTTGTCGCCAAGTTCCTGGCGCCGCGCGGCGAGGGGCCCCATCTGGAGCTGGGCACCGTCTGGGGCTACGACATACCCGCCTCTGTGGACGGGACGAGGCTCGTGACCCAGCACTGCGCCATACTCGCCAGCACGGGCGCCGGGAAGTCCTGGCTGGCCGGAGTCATAATAGAGCGCCTGGCGGCCGCCGCCGAGGTCTCCATAGTCGTGTTCGACCCCCACGGCGAGTATTCCGCCATGCAGGTGGCGAGGTCCGAGACCGGGAGGGCCGTGGCCGACGCGGTCGACGTCTACGTGGTGGGGAAGGTCGACGCGTCGGCGCAAGACAAGGCGTTCGAGGCCAGGTTCGGGACGCCCAGGCGGTACGAACGCGTGGGCTTGAACCCGCGGTCCCTCCCCCTCCGCGTCCTGGAGAGGATACTGGAGGGGACCTACGGCCTCACGGAAGCCCAGCGGAGGATCCTGGAGGAGGGGTGGCAGGCCGCCACCGCCTACGGCGACAGACAGCCGCTGACCGACCTGGAGCAGTTGATAGAGGAGGTGATGGAGGGCGGAAAGGCGGCGGCCCCGGGAGGCTACGCGGGCGAGATGGCGCTGGGCGGGCTGGCCGGGAGGCTGCGGGCCCTCTTCAAGGGGAGCCCCATCTTCCTGGAGCGCTACGGCGAGACCTTCGGAGGGGAGCCCGTGAGGCTCTTCGAGCCCGCCAAGCTTCTGACGTCCAGGGGCATCAAGGTGCTGGACCTCTCGGGCCTCGACCTCTTCGACCAGCGGATATTCATGGCGGTGGCGCTCGACGGCATGTACAAGGCAGCCTTGAGGAGGGCTAACATCCCCACCTTCGTCGTGGTGGAGGAGGCCCACAACTTCGTGCCCGCCAGGGAGTCGCCGGTGAGCAAGCCCTACGTGGTCAAGATAGCGAGAGAGGGCAGGAAGTTCGGGCTGGGGCTCTGCCTGATATCCCAAAGGCCCACGAAGCTGGATCCAGACGCCCTCTCGCAGTGCATGACCCAGATATTCAAGAGGATAATCAACCCCATAGACCTGAGGTACGTGGCCACGGCCGCGGAGCACCTCGACGACCCCTACCAGCTGAGGGGCCTCGACGAGGAGGCCGCCCTCGTCACCGGCGTCTCCGTGTCGCTGCCTCTCCTGGTCAAGGTCGGCGACCGCTGGACTCAACACGGCGGGGTGGGGGCAAGGCTGGCCCCAAGGGCCTAGGCCGCCGCGGCTATGGACGGCCTCCGGCCGGCTTGGAGCATCCTATGGGGAAGGCCCTACGAGGATGCCTCCATATGGGCATCGGCCCTTTACGCCGATCCCTCGGCGACATGTGTTCGACATATTGGAGCATGCCCAACCTCCGACGCCAGCAGGAGGGACTAACGCCTATGCCGGGCGTACCATCAATCGACGCCGCGGCTCTGCATACCTCGGCGCAGGCGGTCTTCTAAGGGCTCTCCTTCTTTCGCTATATACTTTTAATATAATAGGTTTATAAGATCATAGATGGGCCAAGAATATGTCCAAGTTCTGGAGCTTGAAGATGGCAGTATTGATAATGTTGGCGGTGGTCGCCGTTGCGGTATTTCTGCTCGCGACTGGGAGGGGGCGGCAGGCCGGGGACGCCGAAGCCTATAGTTACGCGGCGCAACAGGCGACTCTCGTCGGGAAGATCGCGGCGCTTTCCCGCTACGATGTGCTGAAGACCACGGAGCCGCTGATATGTTCAAACGGCGCGGTCAACTTCACCTGCCTCCTCTCCAAGACGGATATCCAGCCTATCTTGGACGGGCTGGGGAAAATAGGCGTGACGCCGTCGGCAACGCCGGCCGCATATAGCTGGGTGCTTGTGCTTGAATACAACTTCACAAACGGAGGCTGGTACTGGCGCAATATCACGGTGGTAAGGGGCTGGGAGCTGAGGTGGGGCAAGGAGGTCGTTTACGTCCTACAGGCCCCCATCAAGAGGTCGCTGGGCGAGCTTCTGAAGACGAAAGACCGCTTGACAAGGCCGTTTTTCGTTGAGATGAGGGGCATCACGTTCGTCGCAGTGGAGCCGGACCGCCTAGTGGTTGCTACCTCCAACGCCACAGTGACGCCGGACGGGAGGAGGATAGTGGATCCTCATGCCGTCGAGAGGATTAAGAAGGCCGTACAGGCCGTAGATCCTTACGCCGACTTAGAGGTGGTATACTCCCCGCCTGCGATGCCAACACAAGATACGTCATAATGATCACTAGAAAAACAGTTTTATTTATATCTTTATTTACAATTATTATAACATTTTTATTTCTCTATTTTAAAAATAATATGAATACAACTGTGATGAATAAGACGGGCGGAGTCGGGGAGGATCCTTGCGACATCGGCGCGCCGCTTGTATGTAACGCCGTGGTCAACGCCTCCGGCGTGGTTTGGGGGCCTTGCAACTACACAGGCTCCATAAAGACCGAGCCGCCCATCATGCCTCTGCACAAGGAGGAGAGCGGATATCCTCCGAGCGACGAGCTCGCCTGCGTGGCCGCCGGCACGGTGGGCAACAAGACCTGGGCTGTGATCAAGATCACCTACTGGAGCCTCATGCCGCCGACCTTCCCCGCGGCTCCGGGACAGCTGATGAAATGTGCTGAGAAGATCTGCGGAGGCCCATGCGCCGTGACCCTCGTGCCGCGGCCGCTGTACGCGGCCTTTGTCGTGGATGTGGATGACGGGGTCGGCTACTATACCGTCTCTGCGCTGAGCTACGAGGACGTGGTCTTCTCGGACGCCGTATATCTAAGAGCCGATGCGGTAGCTGGCGCCCCGACGAAGATCTACGGCGCACCCTACAGGAACTGCTTCATAAAGATGCGGGTCTGGCTAGAGCGGGATAGGCTGATCCTCGGAAAGCCGCTCCGCAACGCCACGGGGACCTTCGTAAGGGTGCCGGGCGGCTGACAGCGCCTGGCGCCTCCAACGCCTAGCTGAGATCCGCAGGGAGCTTGGGGGCCGGAGGAATCGCATAGTCAAGGCGCTTATTTGACGTGGGGGATTTCGAGCATTAAGGACCGAGGTCGAGGAGGGCTGGAGGGAGCGCCCTCGCGTCCGGCAGGCGCGGCGGTGGCGATGCCGTACGGGCTACGCCGCGGCGGGCGCCGCCGGCTCGGGGCCATGCTTAAATTCCGGATCTATGGGGGTTTCATGAAGGTCTACGTGTCGGCCGATCTGCCTCGAGATCTGGCCGAGAGGCTGTCTAGGGCTGTGGAGGTGGTGGGGAGGGACCGCATGGGGGAGGCCGAGGCGGCCCTATGTTTCAGAATAACGCCAGAGGAGTTGAAATCAATGCCGAGGCTGAGGTTCCTGCAGGTCATAACCGCGGGGTTGGACCACCTCCCCTGGGAGGCCATACCTCCCCACGTCGTCGTGGCCGGCAACGCCGGCTCTAACGCGGACGCGGTGGCCGAGTTCGCCGTGGCCATGGCCCTCGGGGCCTATAAGCGGGTCATCCACTACGACAGGAGGATGAAGAGGGGCGAGTACGGGAGGGACGTCGGGATACCCATGGCGGTCGGCTCCAAGGCCGCCGTGTTGGGCCTCGGCGAGATAGGGACGAGGGTCGCCAAGATGCTGGCGGCGCTGGGCCTCCGCGTCTACGGCTTCTCGAGGACGAGGAAGGAAGGCCCGTGGGTATTCACCTCGGACCTCCTGGAGGCCATGGCGGGCGCGCGCATAGCCGTATCCGCCCTTCCCCTCAACAAACACACCAGAGGGCTCGTGAAGTATCAACATCTCGCGGCCATGGATGGAGAGGGGGTTTTCGTGAACGTTGGGAGGGCCGAGGTCGTGGAGAGAGGGGCCGTGGAGAGGATATTGAGGGAGAGGCCCGGCTTTATATTCGCGTCCGACGTCTGGTGGAGCAGAAGCGACTTCGCCAAGGACGCCGACATAATATCCCTGCCCAACGTCGTGGCTACGCCTTGGGTGGCCGGAGGCTACGGCAACGAGCTCGTGTGGCGCCGCATGTTGGAGGAAGCCGTAGACAATCTACTCCGCTGGGTCAACGGAGAAACCCCCAGGAACATCGCGAGGAGGGAGGACTACGTATAGGCCCACAGCCGGCCTCCGCGACGCCGCGAATCCTCCGACGGCCGCCGCGAGGGCCAGCGGCAGACCTCGCCCCGCCTCCGCGATGCGGGCCTAGGACGGGCCTTCGCGCCCATCGCGCCGCCCGTCCAGTAAGTTTCGGCCCAAGGCGGCGCAGGTCGGCGGGCTGCAATATCTACGGAATACTCTCTCCCCCTCAATGCCCATACATGGAGCCCTTAAATTTGCCCGGCGGCCTCTCTCCGTGGCCGTAGAGCTGGCGCAGGAGGCAATACGGAACAAGGTGAAGGACTTCATCCTCTCCAACGAGAAGGTGCTGGACGAGGTGGTCAACATGATCGTCCAGCACGAGAGGAGCCTCGAGGTGGATTTCAACGAGGTCCTCATATACGACAAGGAGCTGGCGGACCTCCTGGTGGAGAGGCCGAGGCAGGTCCTGCAGATCGCCGACGCGGCCGTCAGGGAGGTCGTCGAGGAGAAGGACCCCGAGACCGCCAGACGCCTCCGCCGTTTCTACTTCCGCGTCAAGGGGTCGCCCTACTCCATACCCCTGAGGAAGCTGAGGTCGGAGTACGTAGGCCGTCTGATCAAGGTCGAGGGCATAGTCACGAGGCAGACCCCGCCTAAGCACTTCCTCCATAGGGCCCTCTATAGATGCACCCAGTGCGGATACGAGCTGGAGCTGGTCCAGGAGCTTGAGCGGCACGTGGAGCCGCCGTCCAGATGCCCCAGGTGCGGCGCCTCCAGATCCTTCACGCTGGTGGCCGAGCTGTCGCAATATATAGACTGGCAGAAGCTTGTGGTCCAGGAGCGCCCCGAGGAGCTGCCGCCTGGGCAACTGCCGCGCTCGGTCGAGGTCGTCGTACTGGACGACCTCGTCGATTCGGTGAAGCCCGGCGACATAGTGTCCATGACGGGCATCCTGGACCTGGCTCTGAGCGAGCTGAAGAAGGGCAGGCCGCCGGTCCTCAGCTCCTTCCTCTCGGCGGTGCATCTCGAATCCACAAACAAGGAGCTCGTGGAGGACATAACCAGAGAGGACGAGAAGAAGATCATAGAGATCTCCAGGAGGCCCGACGTGAGGGACCTCGTGGTGAGGTCCATAGCCCCCTCGATATACGGCCACGAGGAGGTGAAGGAGGCCGTGGCGTGCCTCCTCTTCGGCGGCAACGAGATAGTTTACCCCGACGGCGTGAGGGTCAGGGGCGATATACACGTCCTCATAGTGGGCGATCCCGGCACGGCTAAGTCGCAGCTGCTCAAATTCACGGCGAAGGTGGCCCCGCGCGCGGTCTATACGACTGGCAAGGGATCCTCGGCGGCCGGCCTCACGGCTGCCGTGGTGAGGGACAGGCTCACCGGCGACTTCTATCTGGAGGCGGGGGCGCTGGTGCTCGCGGACAAGGGAGTCGCCATAATCGACGAGATCGACAAGATGGACATCAAGGACCGCGTCGCCATACACGAGGCCATGGAGCAGCAGACGGTCTCCATAAGCAAGGCGGGCATAGTAGCGACCCTCAACGCAAGGGCGGCCGTCCTGGCGGCGGCCAACCCGGCCTTCGGACGCTATCTCCCCAACCGCACCGTGGCCGAGAACATAGACCTCCCCGTGTCGCTTCTGAGCCGTTTCGACCTCATATTCGTGGTCAAGGACGAGCCGCAGGAGGATTACGACAAGGCCGTCGCCACGCACATAGTGGATCTACACACCGGCGCGCTCCCCGAGTCGTTTAAGGACATAATGAGGCCGGACCTCCTCCGCAAGTACATAATATACGCCAGGAGGCACGTCAAGCCCCAGCTCAGCGAGGAGGCCAAGGACAGGATAAGGCAGTTCTACCTCGAGATGAGGAGGCACTACCAGGGGCCGGGCAGCGCCATAGCCATAACGGCCCGCCAGCTGGAGGCCCTCATACGCCTCACCATAGCCGAGGCCAAGATGAGGCTGTCGCCTATAGCGACCGGCGAGGACGCGGAGAGGGCCATAAGGCTCTATCTGGCCTTCCTCAAGTCGGTGGGGATAGACCTGGAGTCTGGCGTGGTCGACATCGACTCCATAATGACCGGCGTGCCTGCCTCCCGCCGCGAGGCCTACATAAAGCTGACGGAGACGCTCAAGAAGATGGAGGAGGTCTACAAGGGCCCCGTGAGGCTGGACGCCCTGCTGGAAGAGGCGGAGAAGGCCGGCGTGCCGAGGGCCGAGGCCCAGCGGCTCGTGGACCTCATGATAAGGAACGGCGAGCTCTACACGCCCCGGCCTGGATACGTCAAGAGGATAGGGGCCTAGGCGCTAGGGGCTCAGCATCTCGCCCAGAAGGGCCTTCACCTCGCCGTGTAGAGCCGCGGCGAGGGCCCTCTCCTCGGGCGCCAGCCTCCCCTGGAAGTCCTCGTCGTCTATCAGCTCCGGCGATGCGGCGAGGAGCCTGGCCATCTTCTCGACCCTCCTTATGAGGAGGTCTCTGGCCGCGCTGATCAGAGCGCTGAGGGCCTTGGAGTCTCCGTCCTTCCTCAGCTGCGCCACGGTGGCTCTCAGCCTGGCGTAGAAATCCTCTGGGAGCTTCGCCGGCAGCTGCTCCCGCTCCTCCACGAACTTCAGGCCGGCCACCTCCTGCGGCCGCAGGAGCGACGACTCGTCGATCTTCGCCGCCCCTATCTCCACGAGCCTCAGGGCTGTGTAGACGGGGAGTTGGACCGCGGTCCCGGCCTTGTAGGGCCCGAGGCCCATGAACTGGGGCAGATCCTTGACTATCTGGATCTTGATCCTCTGCGACTCGGCGAGGCCGACGACGACAGGCATGGAGGCCCCGGCGCGCCCGGTTATAAACGTTCCCTTCCCCGCGCCCGAAGAGGCTAGATCTATAATTTAGAAAATGTTTTTATTCTTGTCGTTGCGCGCCCTCCATGAACGCAGAGACGCTGGCCAGAAAGCCGCCGATAACTGTGTCCACAAAAACCACGTTGAAGGACATCGCCAAGATCCTCACCGAGAGGAAGATAGGCATCGTCGTCGTCGTGGACGAGAAGGCCCCCCAGAACCCGCTGGGGGTGATATCCGAGAGGGATATAGTGAGGGCCATAGCCACAGGCGTCGACCTCAACACGACGGCGGAGAAGTACATGACCTCCCCCGTCATAACCGTGGAGGCGTCCGAGCCGCTCTGGAAGGTCGCCGAGGTCATGAGGACCCACAACATAAGGCACGTCGTGGTGACCAAGGGCGGGAAGCTGTACGGCGTTATATCCATAAGGGACCTCATAGGCGAGGAGAGCACGCTACGTAGCCTGATAGAATACGGCGAGGTCGAGGAGAGGGGGCCGGCCGCCGACTGATCTTAACCGATCCCCTTTTTTAGTCCTGAGGCCCAGCCCTCTGTGGTTCGAGACGACGTATAGATGCCCCAGCTGCGGGGCCCCGCTGGTATATATCGAGAAGGGCGGCGCCGCCGTCCTTAAATGCCAAGCGTGCGGCGGATCCGTCTGGACCGAGCTACGCGAGGCGGGCAGATTCGTCGTGGGGGGCCGGCTCGAGTGGCGTAGGTTCATGGAGTTCCTCTACGCCGCGTATGCCTACCGCCTGGCCATGAAGGCCTAAATACCGGGCATCAGCCCCCTCCGTGGACATCTCGTCGTTGCCCATACCGCCCGAGCTGAGGGACGCCCTGAGGAGACGGGGCGTGGAGAGGCTGTATCCCCCCCAGGAGGCCGCCGTGCGCGCCGGGATCCTGGAGGGAGCCAACGTGGTGATGGTCACGGCCACGGCCTCCGGGAAGACTCTGCTGGCCGAGGTGGCCGCGGTGAAGACCGCGCTGGAGGGCGGCATGGCCATATTCACGGTGCCCCTCAAGGCCCTGGCGTACGAGAAACAGCTGCACTTCTCCCACTACGGCGATCTGGCCGACGTGGCCGTCTCCACCGGTGAGTACGACTCGGACGACGCATGGCTCCACAGATACGACGTGGTGATCACCACCTACGAGAAGCTCGACAGCCTCCTGCGGCATAGGCCGAGCTGGCTCAACAAGGTGGGCCTCATAGTTCTCGACGAGATACACTACGTGGGGGACCCCAAGAGGGGGCCCGTCCTGGAGTCCATAGCGGCTAAGGTCAGGTACCTGGGCCTCAAGGCGCAGGTGGTGGCCCTCAGCGCCACAGTGGGGAACCCCGACGCCCTGGCGAGGTGGCTCGGGGCCAAGCTGGTCAAGTCCGACTGGAGGCCGGTGCCGCTGATGGAGGGGGTCTACGCCGACGGGGCCATCCGCTACGCCGATGGCAGCGAGAGGCGTATATCCAAGGGCGCCGACCCCGAGGTGGCGCTCGCCCTAGACGCCGTGGAGGGAGGCGGGCAGGCCTTGGTCTTCGTCAACAGCAGATCCGCCACCGTGGCCACCGCAAGGAAGATAGCGGAGGCCGTGGCGGCGAGCGGCAGGGAGCTGATCGACCCGGAGGCCGCGGCCGATCTTGCGAGGAAGGTCGAGGAGTCCGCGGCGAGCAGGATAATCGGGAGGGAGCTGGCCGAGGTGGTCGCGAGGGGCGTGGCCTTCCACAACGCCGGCCTGGAGCTGGAGCTGAGGAGGATAGTCGAGGAGGGATTCAGAAGGGGCGTCATAAAGGCCGTGGTGTCGACCACCACGCTGGCGGCCGGCGTGAATCTGCCCGCGCGGAGGGTCGTGATAGCGGAGGTGAGGAGGTACGACCCGCTCACCGGCGTCGAGGAGATACCGGCCATGGAGTACAGACAGATGGCGGGGAGGGCCGGCAGGCCCGGCCTGGATCCCTACGGCGAGGCCATCGCCGTGGCGTCGAGCGAGCGGGAGGCCGAGTACATAATGGAGAGGTACATAAGGGGCGCCGTGGAGCCCGTGAGGTCGCAGCTGTTCTCGGACGTGAACCTCAGGTCTCACCTCCTGGGCGTCGTCGGGAGCGGCTACGCCAACACCGAGGACGAGGTCGTGGACTACCTCTCGACCACCCTCGCCTACATACAGCTGGGCCCGGCCGCGATGTCCATAGCCAGGAGCAAGGCGGAGAGGGCGCTGGACCAGCTGGTCGCCTGGGGCTTTCTGGAGAAGTCTGGAGACGCCTACTACGCAACGCCGCTGGGCAGGCTGGTGTCCCGGCTCTACGTGGACCCGGAGACGGCGGCCATGTACATAGATCTGCTTAAGGCCATGAGGGGGGACTCGCCGGTGGCGTATATATACCTCGTGGCCTCGTCCCCCGAGGTCCCCAAGATATGGCGCGGCCGTTTCGACAGGAAGACGGCGGCCGAGATAGCGAGGGCGTTCCCCCACATGAAGCTCGACGAGGAGGACGAGGAGTTCAGGCAGACCGTGAAGACCGTGCAGATGCTGTGGGAGTGGGCCAACGAGGCCCCCGAGGACAAGATATACGACAAATACGGCGTGGGGCCCGGCGACATCAGGGTATACGCCGACCTCTTCGAGTGGCTTGGGACCGCCGCCTCGAGGCTCGCCGCGGCGGTGGAGCTCCCCGAGAGGGCCCGGGGCGTGTTGAGGGCGACCTACAGGGTCGTCTACGGGGTCAAGGAGGAGCTGTTGGAGCTCGTGCTGAACCTGAGGGGCGTGGGGCGCGTGAGGGCCCGGGCTCTATTCCAGGCTGGATACAGGACCCTCGCCGACGTGGCGAGGGCCAGGCCGTCCGACATAGCCCGACTGCCGGGCTTCGGCGAGAGGCTCGCCGCGAGCGTCGTGGAGCAGGCCAGAGCCGCGTCGGGCTTAAAACAGGCCGAAGGTCTCTAGGAAGCTCCTCCACCTCCTGTACTCCCCAAGGAATCTCAGGCCCTCCTTAGTTATACACACGTCGGGCCCCCTCGTCACGAGCCCCCTGCTCTCCAGCTCGTCGAGCAGCTTCGCCAGCCTGTCGTAGGCGAGGTTGGCCTCGGCCGCCAGCCTCGTCTGGTTCACGCAGCCGGTCTCGAGGGCCGACAGCACGTCGGCTATTATCTCTATCCTACTTCTTTTCGGCCTCGGCATAGGTGGCGCCGGCCGCGAGGAGTACGGCGGCGAGGGTCCTCAAGATCAGCGCGAGCCAATAGACGTGGATCGCGGCGAGGCTGGCCGCCACGAGGAGGTACGCCACGCCGACGAGGGGGCTCGCCCTGCCCTCGAAATATCTATACAGCAGCACCGCGCCGACGTACGCCGCAAGCGCGGCGTCCACGGCCACGAGCACGCCGGCGCCGCGCAGATAGGCCGGAGGGGCCAGGAGGATGGCGTATGCCGCGGACGGCGTCACCGAGATGGCTATCAGCAGAAGCCCGGCCCCCATGATCTGATATGAGGATAGGAGGAGCGGCCCGAGGGGTCTGGGGACCCCGGGCGCGGTCGCCAGGCCTTCGAGCAGTAGGGAGAAGGCGAAGAGGATCTGCCCAGCCGCGAAGAGCCCGAGCCTCGCCTCCCTGAACGCCCTATAGGCCTGCGCCCCGCGGACTATCAGGTAGATGGAGACGGCGACGAGTATTAAGTCGGGGATGAGGAGCACGGAGAAGAAAAAATCTTACGATATTTGAGCAGTGGCGTTGCCGTAATATATCGTGGCCTGCGGCACCCCGAGCGGCTGCACCACAGCCCTGTAGAGCCCGCCGCGGTACACCACGAATATCAGGGCGTTGCCCGTGTACAGCCTCAAGGCGGCGAAGTTCGGGCTGACCATGCCGCTGGCGCTCACGACGCTGTAGGACTGCCCGCCGGCCTGCACAGAGCCGCTACCAGCCACGATGCTGGCAAAGGCGCTCTGGCCCCTCACTATGCCCACCAGATCCAGCTGCAGGGAGAGTTGGCTGGAGCTCATGGACAGAGTCAAGTTCTCGGCCACAGGCGGACTGCTCCAGTTCGCCGCGGCCGGCAGATGCCAGCCCGGCCGTCCCCACGCGGGCCCCGCCCCATGCCTCCATACAGGCGGAGAGGCCGCTTTCGCGCCCTGCGCGCCGTATGCGCCCCGCCATGCGGCGTTGCCTATGGCCGTAGTCGCCGTCTGGGTCTGCGCGTATGCGATGTACGCCACAGCCGCCGCCAGAACTGCGGCGGCTATCGCGGCTATTTGGATCCGCCTCATGCCTTGGGAAAACCGGCGTCAATAAAAAAGGTGACTCACTTCTCGTGAGTGGCTACTTGGCCCTCAGCTGCTTGACCAGCTCCTCCAGCTCCCCTGCAAGCTCCTCCCTGGTCTGGGGGTCCAGCCTGCCCGCGTTCTCTCTGACGAACTGGGCCAGGCCCCTCATGTTCCAGACGGCCCCCCTCAGATGGTGGTCGAGCCACTCGTCGTAGCTAGGCGGCCAGCCTCCCATCCGCCTCCATCCCTTCCAGCCCACCACCCATCTCCATCCCTTCCACCACATGTATCGAAACAGATATCGGATATATTTAAATTTTTCGATATCGATTAGAGCCTAACCACGTCGTACCGCCCCACGACCTTCAGGAGGGTCGTCCTGCCCCGCAGCGCGGCCACCAAGCCGTCGAGCCCGTCGCCGACCTCGAGCTCCACAAGGAAGAAGTAATCCCACGGGGAGAGGCGCGTAGGCCTCGAATATATGAGGGACATGTTGACCCCCGCCGCGGCTATGGGCTCCAGGGCTCTGTAGAGGGAGCCCGGCGTGTTCGGCACGGCGAAGATCAAGGCCGCGTGGCGGCCTCCGCCGCCTCCCTCCCCCGTCGATATGACGGCGAATCTGGTGTAGCTCTCGGCGTCCTCCACGCCGCACTGCGCCTCGAACCCCTCGAGGGCCCGCGGCGAGGCCAGGGCCCCGCAGTCGTCGCACGTCTCCAGGGCTTTGACGGCCTCGGCGGTGCTGTTGGTGTAGACCACTTGCGCCCCCAGCGAGGAGAGCAGGCGGCGCGCCTGCGCTATCGCATGGGGATGCGAGTAGACCACACGCGGCGTTCCCTTCCTCGCGAGGCACAGCACTATCCGCATCTCCAGGACGGCCGATATGCGGACGGCCCGCGTGGCGAGCGAGTCGACGGTCTCGCCGACGGGCCCCTCCAGCGAGTTCATGAACGGCACCACGCCGAGGTCGGCGGATCCGTTTTCCACCATGGCGAAGACCTCCCCGATGGTTCTAGCCGCAACTAGGGAGGCCTCCGGCATGTAGGAGGAGGCCGCCTCCCACGTGAACGACTTCTCGGGGCCTAGATACGCCACGAGGGGCCTCCGGCGCCTCGATATAAACGAGGCCAGAAACGCGCCGAGCTCGCCGCCGATAGAGGGAGGCTCGGGGCAGGAAGCCCTCCTCTCGATCAGCTCGGCGATGCGCCGCTCCAGATCCCGAACCCCTCGCAGTCCATGTGATGCGGAAGGGCGGTGTTTATATAGATTCGGCCCCCCGCCGGTCGGGGCCTGCTGGCCGTCGAGCCGCGTCTCCCGCGCGGCTGCGGGAGCGAAGATATTATTTTAGGAGGTCGTTGCCCATATGGCGGGCTGGAGGATCGAGGCCTCCGGGGGATGCATCAGGCTTGCCGAGGGCGAGGCGGCCGCGGAGATCTGCAGGCTCCCGGGCGGCTATAGGGTCCGCTACGCCTCCGTCTCGGCCGAGGCTTACCAACCCGGCGATCTGTACAGGGAGGTGGAGGACGCGGGCGGGAGGATCCTGGCCCGCGCGGTCAAGCTGAGCGACTTGGTGGAGTTCGCCGTGAGCGGGGAGGGCGGAAGGGCCACTATGGTGGCCCCTGAGGCTGCGTTGAGGCAGGTATTCGACGACGCGAAGGCGGCCGTGAACGAGCTGGCGTCGAGGATAAAGGAGGAGCTGATCGACGCGCTGAAAGACGCCAGGTTGAAGTACGTCAACACCTACGGCGGGGTGTCCATGGTCGCGCTCGAGAGCAAGCAGGCCGCCGTCGAGGTCTTGGTCAGCGGACAGGAACAAGGCGTATTGTTGAAGATCTCCAAGGCCAAGTCGGCCTATCTAAACGCCGTCTGGGCCGACGCCGAGGCCAAAGACACGGCGGCCAAGCTGGCCGGAGGCGAGGCGGAGCCCGGCCTTTTCCAGAAGTACGTAGAGACCAAGTTCCCCGAGAAGGCTCTGTAGGATCTACGCCGTAAAAGCCCCGCCTTTTTATGCGCCCCCGCCCGAGCACAGATTTATTAATCTGTTCGAGCCATCCCATGGGAAGGACTTGGGCCGTGCTCGCCGCCGCCCTGGTCGCCGCGGCTGCCGCGACGCTCCTCATAATGAGCACAAGTAGGCCCCAGCAGAGCGCCGCCACGTCCACGACAGTCGCCGCGGCCGTCGCGACCCAGACCGCCGCCCGGCAGACCTCGACCACGACAGTCGCCGAGCTGACGACCACAACGGCAAGCCCCCCGCCGACCCGGCCCGTCGGATTTAACGCAAGCTACTACGAGGCTAACTACACGTTGACCTTGACGGCCAGCGCCGGCTCGATTTCCGTGGAGATGCGGGGTTGGTGGCTCCTGGGCGTAGGGCCCTTGGGCAACTACACAGTGTTATCCATGACGGCCGAGATGCCCGGCGCCGTCGAGGCTGTATATAAGGCTGCGTCCAAGGGAAACCTCACATACGTGGAGGCCTGCTCGGAGGGCAGATGCGTCGGGAGGATAGAGCCGATAAACTCGACAGAGCTGAGGCTCTTCGCGGACCTCATCAACGCCACCAGAGCAACAGGCAACTGCTCCTATCTCAACTACACAGGGGTGGAGCTTGAGGGGGGCGGGAACATATCGACGGGCGCCCTCCCGGGCCTCGGCGGGCTCCTCAACGGCACCGGCAACTACACGGCTAAGGCCTGCGTGGCCTACGGCATCCCGCTGACCGCGTCGGCCACGATGCGGATCAACATGAGTCTGTACAACCGGACGGTCGCCCTACAGGTTTCGATCAGGCTGTCGGCCACGAGGATAGGGCCCTACGTCCCCGAGCGCTACAGGCAGTTGCTCTCAGAGGCTGAAGCCGCCGTGGAGAAGTCGAGGGGAGGGGCGGGCTACTAGCCGCCGGCCGCCTCAACGAGCCGTTCGGCTTATATATTCAGTGCGGCCTATATGCCGTGAGGATAGACCCGTCTCTCTGCATAAGGTGCCGGGGGACCAAGATGTTGTGCGGACTCCCCTACTGCCCCGTCCTCGTCAAGGCCAGGGCGAGGACCTACGTTGAGGCCGTCGCCGGGAGGTCGTCGGTGGCCGGCTCCTCCCCGCCGAGCGTCTTCGTGGGGAGGGTCGGATGGCCCCGCGTCAGGGTCTACCCCTCGGTGCCCCCCGTGGAGGGAGACACGGCGCAGCTCGAGGACCCCCGGGCCTGGCTCTCCATGGAGCTCGAGGAGTTCCTCGCGTCGCGGCTGATCTTGGCCAGGGGATCCGCCGAATTCGACGTGGACTCGGCGCGGAGCCCCGGCCGTCTGCTCCACGACGTGCAGGTGCTGGCCCTCTCGCCGCGCCCCGCGGACGTGGAGCTGGACCTCAAGAAGCCCCTGAGGGCGGAGCCGGTCCTCGACGAGCACTCCCCTCCCTTCGGGCCGGCGTCCCCCCTGCGGTCGCTCCGCCTCGGCTCTCTGCCGCCCCCCGAGCGCGTCGTGGAGCGGGCGTTCTCCGATGCGGACTACCCCGCCGGCGAGGCCGTGTGGAGCCTCTACAGGTCCGGAATCGACGTGCACCGCATATCCAGGCTGCTCAGCGTGGGGGCCCTGGGGGTCGCCCGGCGCCGGAGGCTCGTGCCGACTCGGTGGAGCATAACGGCTGTGGACAAGCAGATATCGGACAGACTGCTGGAGGACGTACGGCGCATGCCTGAGGTGGATAGGTACCTCGTCTTCGTCCGGAAGACGCGCGGGAACACGTTCGTGGGGCTCCTCGCGCCGAGGGGCTTCATGTACGAATGGGGCGAGGCTTGGTGGCCCGGCACCGCCTGGAACTACTTCGGCGGGGCGCCGGAGGTGGAGGTGGACTGGGAGGGGCCTCGGGGCAGGTCCACATATCCCTCTATAGGCGGCTGCTACTACGCGGCGAGGCTTGCGGCGGCGGAGGCCCTTAGGTCCATGGGGAGACAGGCGGCTGTGGTCCTCTGGCGCGAGATATATCCCGGCTTCGACCTGCCGATCGGGGTGTGGTTCGTGAGGGAGAACGTGAGGGCGCTCTTCAGGGAACGGCCCGAGAGGTTCGACGACCTGGGGGAGGCTCTGGCCTACATGGCGTCGCACCTCCGCCTGCCGCTAGACGTCTGGCACTCCAAGTCGCATCTGGTGAAGATGCTGAGGTCCCCCAAACTTTAAAATCCCCGCTCCGGAGCCCGTGTGGACCTTAAGGGCGTCACCCTCGTGTACGGCAGGCCCGGCACGGGGAAGACGACGCTGGCGGCCCACATAGCCGCAGAGAGGCTGAGGAGAGGGGAGAAGGTCCTCTGGGTCTCCTTCTACGAGGACCGGGATCTGTTGCTTAAAAACGCGGCTGCCCTCGGCTACGACCTCAACAAGGCCCATATATGGGACGCCGTTCTGGCCAAGGCCGAGGACGTGTTCAACTACATAATTGCGCTGACGACCGAGGAGGGGCCTTCCCTCCTCGTGCTGGACTCCATAAGCCAACTGCAGGGCCTCGACGTGAGGGGCCATCTGACAAACGTCATGTATAGGGCCCTCAGGCCCACGGGCGTCGACGTGTTGCTCACGGCCGAGGAGGAGGAGGCAAACCCGCTTAGCTACATAGCGGACAACATAGTCCACCTCGTCAGGAAGGTCTCGGAGAGGGGCGTCGCGACCCGCTACATGGACTTCGAGAAGATGCGGGGGAGGCCGGCGGGCTTCGTCAAGGCCTTCGAGATAATCGAGGGGATCGGCCTAGTCCTGCTGGATGAGCTCAAGCCGGCGAGAAGGGGGGCCGGCCGGCCGTTGGCCACCGACACGTGTATGGACAGGCTACTGGGGCCGCTGGAGCCCGGCTCGGTCACCGTCTTCATAGCGCCGGCCTCGGCGACGTACCTCAAGTTCTTAGCCATGCTGGCGGCCAACGTGTCGAAAAGAGGCGCGAGGGTGCTCTTCGCCGCCAGGAGCGTCGATCCCCTACGCTTCAGCGCCTACGTCGAGAGGCTGGGCGGCAAGGTCGTCGCGAAGGGGATGGAGGTCCGGCCGGAGAGATATTGGTGGCTTACCTACGGCCTCCACAAGGCGCTTGAGGAGGTCCAGCCGGACGTCGTCATCACGGACTGGCTTGACGTGGAGTTCGCCTTGCTCGGACGCGACCTGGCCCTGGAGACCTTCAGGAGGAATTCCTCCCTGTTGAGGGAGGCCGGCATCCCGCTGATAGTCTCGGCCGTAGAGGACAGAGGCCTCTCGGTCTACGCCGACAACGCTGTGATGTTCGCCGAGGAGGGCGGCGCCCTCTACGCCAGGCCCCTGAAGGTGTCCAGCTTCGAGGCGACCGCCGATAGGTGCAAGGCCGAGCCTCCGTGAGGATAGTCGAGATAAGGACGGCGCGGGGGCTGGCCAGGTCCGGCCTCCCCGAGTACGACTACGCCCTGAACCCCTACCTGGGCTGCCTGCACGGCTGTAGGTACTGCTACGCGAGGGATTTCACCAAGGGGGAGCCCGGCGACCTCTGGGGGGAGGTCGTCTACGTCAAGGTGAATCTGCCCGACGTGCTGGCCCGAGAGGTCAGGACCGCCAGGCCGGGGATCGTCGGCATGTCGACCATCACAGACCCCTACCAGCCCGTCGAGGCCAGGTACAGGCTGACGAGGAGATCCCTCGAGATCTTGCTGCCGGCGGGCTTCAGGGCCTCCATACAGACCAAGTCCACCTACGTCCTGAAGGACATGGACCTCCTCCTCGTCCATAGGGATAGGGTCGACGTGGGCCTCACGATCACCACGTTCCGCGGGGACGTCGCGCGCCTGCTGGAGCCCGGGGCGCCTCCGCCTAGGGCCAGGGCGCACGCGCTCCACGTCCTCTCGGAGCTCGGCGTGAAGACCTGGATATTCTTGGGCCCGTTGATTCCCGGCGTAAACGACGGGGAGGGCGACTACGCGCCGATCCTGGAGATCGCCAGGAAGACCGGCAGCGAGGTGATCCTCGACAGATATAGGCCGCGGCCCGGCGCCGACTCCATGCTGGCCGCCGTCGGGATAACGGCGAGGCCGGACCGCAGCTGGTGGGAGGCCAAGTCCCGCGAGATAGAGGCCAGATGCGCCGACCTGGGCGTTGTCTGCAGGACGGCCGAGGAGGAGTGGCGGGCCGCGAGGGAGGCCAGGCGGGGGCGGGGCCTCGACGAGTTCCTATAGCCTCGCCTCCGGCCACTTGATGGCGAACTGCAGCTGGGCCAGCGTCCCCACCATCAGGTCGGGCCTCTGATCCGGCGACCTCGGCTCGCTCCGCTTATCCCTATAGACTATGACCGTGTACATCCCCGCCTCCCTCGCGCCTGGGACGTCCGCATAGGCCTTGTCTCCGACGTATACGGCCTGCCAGGGCCCCAGCCCCAGCTTGGCCAGAGCGAAGCTGAAAGGCGTGGCGCTGGGCTTCGTGGAGCCCGTGTCCTCCCCGGCCACCACTATCACGTCGAAGAGCTCTAGAGGCACGCCGCTCCTCCTCAGCCTCTCCCTCTTGAGCCCCGGCACCCCGTCGGTGTCGGTCACTATCCCGAGCTTCACCCTCCTCCTGAGGAAGTGGAGAAGCACCAGCGTGTCCTTGAAGAGCCGCGACGCCCTCGCGTATTCGGAGAAATACATATCCGTGAGGGACGCGCCTATCTCCTCGTCGTAGAGCAGGCCGAGCCTCTTGAACAGCTCCCGCCACCTCTCATCCCGTGAGTATATCTGCCTCTCGTCCATCTCCTCGTCTATCTGCGCGATCAGATCGGCGGTCTTGTGGAGCCTTACGCCGTACCTCTCGGTCAGGAACTTGGCGACGGCGAACTGCGCCCTCTTCTTCGCGTCGGAGTCGTCCACCAGCGTGCCGTCGAAATCCAGCAGCACCGCCTTAATCACGCACCATCTAGTGGCGAGAAATAAAAAAGTTGGCCGTCGGCCGAAGCCATATTTCGGCTACGTCGGCGCGAGGCGCCTCCGCGCCTCAACTCGGGCGGCGGGGACGGGCTGGGCTGAGCGCCGTCGGCCGTAGGCGCGGCGAGTCGGCTACGTGCGGCGGTGGGCGGCCGGCTCCGCATACAAACTACCTTTTTAATGGAGGCCTCTCGAGATGCCATGTCGGAGGGCTGGGAGGCTAGGCTGGAGCCCTTGAGGAGGCGGGTTTTCTTCGTCCTCGCGTCGTCCTTTAGGAATATCAAGAAGCTTCGGTGGGGGCCCGACGGATCCCTCGAGGTGGAGGCGCGGGAAGGCGCCGTGCTGTTCTTCAAGGACAGGAAGGGCTCCGCCCTAGTTCTGTTGGACGGGCGGCCCTATTTCGGCCTCGACGCCGCCCACGTCTACGTCCCTCTCCCTCCTGGCAGACATAGGGTCGAGCTGAGGATGACGCCCTACGCCGACTTCGGCCAGAGGGTCGGCGCCAGCCCGGGCACGCCCATCTACGCCGAGAGGGACGAGGAGGGGTTCAGGCTCTGGGCCTACGCCGCGACCGCGCTGGAGCTGGCAGAGGCCCTCGGCCCCGGCAGACAGGCCGAGGAGGTACTCGACGTCCTCGACTCGGCCTTGAGGGGGCTGTTCCTCGGCGTCTCCCTCGACCAGATAGAGGCGGCCCTCCTCATCGACAGGAGGTACTCCCATCTGTTGGACTATCTGCCCGACGGCCTCTCGCCCGACGCCGCCGGCTTTAGGGAGGCTAGGCCGGATTTCGGGAGGGCCTTGTCGACCCTCCGCGAGGGCCTCGCCGAGTTGAGGCGGCGCTATGGGAAAGACGGCGTCCTGGCCGCGTTCGGCCACGCCCATATAGACGCGGCGTGGCTCTGGAACTTCGACGAGACGAGGCGGAAGGTCGAGAGGACCTTCTCGACGGTCCTCACGTTGATGTCGAGGCGGAGGTTCCGCTTCCTGCAGAGCAGCGCGCTCTACTACGAGTGGGCCGAGGAGGCGGGTCTGCTGGGCCCCATAAGGGACGCCGTCGAGGGCGGCCTCTGGATCCTCGCGGGGGGCTACGTGGAGCCCGACACAAACTTGGTCTCCGGCGAGTCCCTGGCCAGGCAGATGCTGTACTCCCAGAGGTACTTCCTCCAGAGGTTCGGCCGCCTCGCGGAGATCCTCTGGCTCCCCGACACCTTCGGGTTCTCGGCCCAGCTGCCCCAGATAGCTAGGCTGTCCGGCTTCAAGGTGTTCGCCACCCACAAGGTCGCCTGGAACGACACCAACAAGTTCCCCTACAACGAGTTCCTCTGGGAGGCCCTCGACGGCACCGCGATTCCGGCGGTCGCCTTCGGCTTCGGCAGGGGCGGCTACAACGCAGACTTCACGGCCAAGTCGGTCCTAGAGCAGGCGAGGTCTTGGAACGGCGGCGGGCCGGTGCTCTACTCGTTCGGCTGGGGCGACGGCGGCGGGGGCCCCACGGAGGAGATGTTGTACAGGGCTGAGGCGGTGGACGAGATGCCTATATTGCCCCGCGTCCAGTTGACAGGCCCCTACGAGCCCAGGCCCGCGGCGAGGTGGCGGGGGGAGCTCTACGTGGAGGTGCACCGCGGGGTGTACACGTCGCATGGCAAGATGAAGCGGCTGCACGCAGAGGCCGAGCGTTGGCTGAGGGAGGCCGAGCTCTGGAGCGCCCTGGCCGGCCTAGACTTCGACCCGCGCCCGTTGTGGAGGATCCTTCTGAGGGATCAATTCCACGACGTGCTGCCCGGCAGCGCCATAAACGACGTCTATCGCGCCGTCTATGCGGAGCTGGAGAAGGTCGTCGCAGAGGCCAAGGCGCAGGCCCAGAGGGCGGCCGAGGCGCTGGCCGGGCGAGGCGATTCCCTCCTTGCGTTCAACTCGCTCCCGTGGAGGAGGGTCGAGTACGTGGACGCCGAGGTCCCCGGCTGCCAGAGAGTGGAGGGAGGGTGCCTAACGCCCGTGGAGCTACCGCCGTTGGGCTACGCCGAGGTTAGGCCGATCGACGTAGGGGATAGGGCGATCGCCGCGGCGTCCGGCCGCGACTTCGTCCTCGAGAACAGGAGCCTTAGTGTCGTCGTCGACGGGGCCACCGGCGCCATCAGATCCATATACGACAAGGAGGCGGGCAGAGAGGTGTTGAGGGGGGAGGGGAACGTGTTGGTGGCCCACGAGAACATACCGACGTGGGACGCTTGGGACGTGGAGCCCCGCTTCGATAGGTCCGGCGTTAGGGCGGGCTTGGAGAGGGCAGAGGTGGTCGAGCAAGGGCCGTACAGGGCCTCCCTGAGGCTGGTCTTTAAGTTCCTGTCGTCGACGGTGGAGGAGCGCATAAGCCTCTACGCCGGGAAGCGCCGCGTGGAGATGGCGCTGAGGACCTCGTTGAGGGATAGGGAGAGGCTCCTGAAGCTCTGGTTCGACTTCGACATAAACGCGGACAAGGCCATGTTCGAGATACCCTTCGGCAACGTCGAGAGGCCCACGACGACGAACACCAGCTGGGACATCGCCAGGTTCGAGGTGCCGTTCCTCCATTGGCTCGACGTGTCGGAGGGCGACTACGGGGTGGCCGTGCTCTCCGACTCCAAACACGGGGCCGCCGTGAGGGGCGGAAAGGTCGGCATAAGCATAGCCACGACGCCTGTGTTCCCCGACCCCCTCGCAGACGCCGAGGAGAACGAATCCCTGATAGTGGTGGAGCCTCACTTAGGCGATTGGCGCTCCGCCTCTGTGCCGCGGGAGGCCTACTCGGCCATATGGAGGCCCCTCGTGGTCCGCGGGAGGGCCGGCTCTGCGTCCTACGGGGAGCTCCCCCAGGAGAATCTCCTCCTTGAGTCGGCGAAGAGGGCCGAGGACGGCGACGGCTTGGTCCTCAGAATATACGAGGCCTTCAACAAGAGGGGCAAGGCGACCCTCAAGCTGTGGCGCGCCCCCTCGGCGATACGCTCCACCGACATCCTCGAGGGGGGAGATGCGCCGCGCGAGATATCCACATCAGGCAACACTGTTGAGTTCTCCTACAGAAACTACGAGATCATAACACTCAAGGTCTTGCTATGACCATGGCTCTATAGCCTATCAAAATATCAACAACATGCATTAGTTAAATATATTTCGTTATAATCATTCAACAACAGAATATTATTAGTCATATAATATATTATTAATTATTATAATTATATAATTATTTGGTAAATTTATCAAGAATATACCTAATATCATCTAGGTTGCCGTTGCGGACTGTTTCAACAATATTATCAATCTTATCCTTCGTCACATACAGATTGAATTTTAAAGATTTTCTAAGACCTTCTCCATGAACCTCTATATCAAATACATACTTGATATTATCATCTAGCTTTAAGCAGATCCTATCTTTCGGTATGGGTTCGCCGTACTCGCTCGGTACTCTAATAATGAACAATTTATTTAATTCATCATACTCGTAATTAAACAACAATAACCTATTTCTCTGTCCTGGGCTTATTGCGGTTATATGGTCATAAGTTGCCACAAGAGGTATAGGCGCGTCACGGAGGCTCCTAATTATTTTCTCACTAATTTCATCTATATTATTTATATTAATTTTGCATATTTCATTTATAGCTGTTAGTATAGCATTTACATATTTTTTCACCAAAGTGCCACTTCTAACACTTCTTATCATGACTTTGAACACAACTCTGTCGGACATCGCCCATTGCAATACCTCGCCATCTACATGAGGATTCCTCGGGTTAGCCAACATGTCGTGTTTACAAAACTTAGTATCTGCCAGAAAATCCTTGAGATACTTTGTTCCATTACTCCAATTTGTATCTGAAATTCTTCTCATGGCTATTATGCTAATAACGGCTTTAGCATCCCTAACTACTACTTTGCCCCTATTCTTAACTAGGGCCGATATGCGGCCGCTACGGCAATCATCACGCCAACACTCAACATCAAGCTCATAGTCGAGCGTTGTTGTAGATGAGTAGTACTTGAGTAAGTCGCTTAATCCGATTGCTAATAACGTTAAGGCTGAGCCAAGTGCGGGACCAAGTATTCGGTAGTAACTCTGCATCGTCGCGTTTTCCCTAGGTAGAAGGGCTACTACAATTATTGCTACTACTGCAATCGATATAGTGATCACAGGCCCAGACGGTATGCCATCTAGCACAAGTCTCCTCACGGGCATTGATCGTGGGCATTTATTTAAGGCTTGGCTTAATGGTCGATGGACTGGTCGGGCATCGTCGGCGCTGCCGTGGGTGGCCTTGTTGGCGGCTTGGCCGGCTACGTCCTTAGCATCAAGTCTAAACCAAGCTTTAGGTACATCGGCATAGCTGGCAATCTAGTCGGTGCCTCGCAACCATTCTCGGTGGTGTCGCCCCAGGCGCTCCAGTGCAGCGCCAGGTTCGAGGTCTCCTACCGCTGGAGGCTCGGCGAGAGGTTTGTCGCAAGGAACTCGAGGGGGTGGATAGCTATTTACGACAGCAACGGCAATAGGGTCCACAGCTCGCCGGGCGTCTGGGCTTGGGGATACGCGGCCGGTATGGACGTGATCGGCGAGGAGTCGCTGGCGCTCTTCCACATATACCCAGCGATAGGTAGCCCGAGCGATCCGGCACTGATCGTGATTCCATCGCCACAGCCGCAGGTAAGCGTTTGGCAACCATATATGTCATTTCAATGCCTCGACTACGGCCACCTAGCCAAAAACCTAGCCGAGAACCCGCAGTATCGACAGCTATCATCGCTATGCAAGATAGAGGCGGGCCCGGGCTTCATGCTTGAGGTCAGGGTAGCCTCGGAGAACGCGCATGGGGCCAGGGTCAAGATAGGCCTAGGCGATGCGTTGAACAAATGTCTCAGCTCGCTCAGGAATAACGGAAGGCCGATGCCGTAGGGTCAGCCCAAAACCTCGCAGGTACCTCGTGTGGACAGGACTATGAGGTAGGCGCTGTCCGGTTTTGTTTGTGTAGTTCTTCATTTTAAATGGTGTCTCTGCTTAGTTAGTGAGGTTATATCTTGACGTCGAGACGTATAGGCCGCGTAAAGAAGGTGCCTTCGTTGATGAGAAGGTAATAGCCATTGGGGTTGTTGAGGACTGGACTAAATATAATCCTGAATCTGCAAGCATCAAGTGCGAGAAGAATGGACCATCCGGTACCGGATGCGTGATCCGTTTCTTTACGTCATGGGAAAACGACAACGATGAGGGCGCTCTGGTGAGAAGATTTTACGAATATTTCATTGAAATTAATAATAAGAATAATTTAGTTATTACGATTGGATTTAATATACTTCGTTACGATATACCATTACTTATACAGAAAGGCTTTGAGTACAGAGTTGAGTCCTTAGACAGGCTTAATGTGCTTTGGCATAATACGTTTGTTGTTGATTACTTTCAAACGACGTTACCGTTCAACGTGATGAAATTTAAGGGCTTAAACCTAGAGAAAATGGTTATGTGGGCTAGGGAGGCTGGCTTGAGTCTTGAGGAATTATATGGTAATGGCGAAGATGTGGTTAGGTGGTATATAGAGGGACGTTATGGTGACGTGATTGAGCACTTAAGGAGGGACTTGGAGGCTATCAGAACCATAGACCTGAACTTCAGGAAGTTCTACAGCACCTTAGCGAAAACCCTTAAGCCCTAGTGACGTCATGTAGATGTAAGGCTTCATGACGCCCGCGCTACCCGAGTAAATACCCTCCTGCGTGAATACGTCAGGTTTGAAAAGGAGCGGTTTATCTATGCCAAGCCTATTCAATACATCTAATATAACTTCGGCAACGTCATTAATCATATTTACCGCCAGGAAGTTAGGCACATAAACGACTACAGGCCTCTCACCGCCCTCCCTCATACTAATAGTCTTGGTGATATAATCCAGCCCCTTCTCCCCAAGCCCGTTGATGATGTTGCGTAACAGAAAGCCCCTACGCCTATTAGGTGCGAAGACCATCCACTTACCAACCATCGAATTGAACCTAATCTCGATCCACCCATTATTCCCAACATGTTTAGCGCTCCTAACTAGCCTTAACGCCATCTCGGTCTCGCGTCTGAGGACCTTAATGCCGTAATTATTAAGGGCATTGGTGAGCTTATCGACGAGCTTGCCCAAATCCCTATCCCCCAGCCTCATCACAATACCCATTGGGTCCCTTCCCTCAACACCCAACGAATTACGTAGGAACTCCAAGGCCTCATTCTCAGCCCTCTCCTCTATTGCTAGTCTGTTTTGCCCCCTGTGCCAGAGCCAGTGCCCAGAGGGCTCGTAATTATTACTCACAATAAAATTGAGCACATACTCGACAACCCTAACAACGTCCTTACCTAGACCCGGCGGTTCCCCCAGTACAACTCTCCATCTCTTTACTTCGCTCAGAGAACGATGCACCTTAAACGCCTCATCAACTACACGCCTAGCCGTCTCTTCACTTACGCCGTTTACCTCAACGATGTGTCTAAATGCCTCATCGAACTTGTCATGAGTCAATGCATAGCCTAGGTGCTTGGCTAAGTGACACCTATCGCATAGCTGTACCAGGCCGTCCAACACTGCTACGCCAGCATCGCCCTCGATGCAGTACCTCCAATCTTCATCGATTTGGTTTGCCCGCGAGCCGCAAACTTTACATCGATCCCTGGGCAGAGAGAACCACCATCTATATAGACTATTAATTGCCGAGACGCAATCCTCGCTCACATCCCCATAAACAACATCACAGATAACTTCAGGGTCGGTCCTAGCCAGGTTGGCAAGGCTAAACCCAAACAAGGGACCCGGAACAAGCCTGGGACAAAGCCTAGTAAACACAGAACAAATACTACTATAGGCGTCAGTAGAGCAGACGGACATAGCCATAATTGGAATCATTAATATTAAAAATCTTATTTAATTTACAAAATGATTAATTTCCTTTGCACTTAGAAAGCTTCTCCAATAATTCCCGTATTTTCCTCGCCATATTCTTTACCTCATCCTCGGTTACGGTGGCATTTCCATCCATATCAAGTTTGATTTCATAGTCAAAGAGTCTAATGAATAAACCCTTACCAATACACCTAATCCATGAAGAATATGCCTCGAAATATACTGGGACCTTACTTGGTATAGTCTCAGCAATTACTTGTTTTTCCATTCCACGGCCATAAGTTCCGCTTATTATTTTAGGAATACCAAGCTCGACTTTGCCTTTCTTAGCCGTTGATTCAACAGCTGTTACCTTAGTAACTCTGTTTAGAATTTCAAACATGTCAATAACCTGCCTGTTAGGAAGCGGCAGATGCCATGGGTTCAGAATCCCGGTAACAACAAATGTTCTAGTTAATGGTATTAATTTACTATCACATGTACTGACTATTTCTCTAGTAATATCTTCAGTCTTTTGGATATAATTTATATAGTTTTGCGGATATAGCACTGGCCTATTGGATGGGTAAACGCCCAGCTCTAGGTCCTCGAGCATGCTTATGGCTGGTTGCGGTGACGTATTTGGGTATGTGAAGATCTGTATTGTTCCAAGCATTGTGAATGGATTAACTGCGTTATGTGACCACAGGTCTAGCCTATCTTCTGCATTCCTAGGATTCGTCACGTACCAGAATGGTATATCGCCAAGCCAAACAACAGTACCGCCATTGTAGATGAACTTAATGAGTCGTGAGTTACCGGGCGACTTAATAATATTCGGTATCTTTAATGTTATATTATTAGGTATTATATTAGATATAGTAAATGGGTTATTCTCATTAACGATATCAAATACATCATGAGGCACTACGTCTCTGGCAAAGATTACTACGTAACCCTTTGCATCACTCTTCTTTATAGTCTCTTCCAACGTTGACTTTAATTCATCAACGTTAACCTTTTCAAATCCCCCCTTCTCGAGCTCACTGGCGAGGACTTCGCCAGCAACGTCGCCAATCCATGAAGTAGCCCTATGGTTATCATAATAGACGAGACAGTTACCCATGACTAATATATGCTCCAAAATAATAAAAATACTTTTCACGTAAAGCGTATGAGCAAGCTTGCTCGATTGGCCTTTGTGATTAGGAGATCGGGAATTGGGGCCGGCGAGATTCTCAGCAATGACAGCCTTGAGGCTAGGATTAGGGTCCAGAAGGCGGTCTACTTCCTCAAGCGGCTTGGCTTCGACCTAGGCTATGAGTTCAGCCTGTACTACCACGGGCCGTACTCGCCCGAGCTAGCCTACGATTACTACTCGCTGGCAAAGCGGGGCGATTGGGAGATAGACGAATTGGTGGCGCTCTGCAAGGCAGGCGAGACTTGCAACGACGAGATGGGCAAGATCAACGAGCTTAACAAATGGGACACGACGGCCCTCGATGTTGAGCTTGTTCCTTATCTCTGAGGGGATAGTAATTTGGAAATTCCTAGTAACTTTCACGACAAGTCTGCCGCAGAGTCTTAAAAATTTTCGAGCGTCCAATAGGTCTGAACCAAGGCTATCTCGGAGAAGGCAAAGGCAGAACTTAGGCCCAAGGCGCCCCAGACGAGCCGGCGAGGATCTGAACGGGGCCCGGCGTGTTTCCGGCGATGGGGATGACTGGAGAGTAAATTGTAGCTCTGTCCGTCCCACGGAGTTCTGCCAGCGCATCTCAGGCTTGCCGCGTCGGCCACAGCCCTTGGCCTCACTGACTGTCGCTCGCGCCTGAATTCGCGTTGGTTGGTCGCCTCTCGACGCACGGCTTTTGGATCTGTGGACGGCTTAAGGACCCCGCCGATGGGCTCTGCGTAGCGGCTTAAAATATGTGGCAAAATCGTTTCGATGGGGTTCGCGGAACGTCTACAGGCCCGATGGCGTTATGTCATACACCTTCAGACTACAGGCGGATCTCCTACGGACCGCACCGATGGCCGCGCCGCGGGCGGCGGCGTTGGGCTCCCCGGCCGTAGGGCCGCAACGCTTAAAACCCCGTGGGGATGGCGTATATGGCCCTCGCCCCGCGAGAGGCCCGTGGGGGCCGCCGTGAGCGGGAGCTCCCTCGCAGCGGCGCATGAGGATTAGGTTCGACGTCCTCTACACCCCCTACGAGGTCCTCCACGACGTCGTGTTGGAGATAGAGGGCGGGCGCGTGGCCTCCATGGGGGGAGGCCGCTACGACGTGGACTTCAGAGGCTATATCGCGGCGCCTGGGCTCGTGGACACCCACACCCACGGCTGTTGCGGCATAGACTTCACCTCGTCGCCCGAGAGGCTGGGGGAGCTCGCCGCCGCGTATCTGAGATACGGCGTCACGTCGATTCTGCCGACGACCGTGACGGCACCCCGCCCAGTCCTCGAGAGGGCTCTGGCGGCTGCTAAGGCCTACGGAGGCGGGGGCGCGAGGGTGTTGGGGGTGCACATGGAGGGGCCCTTCATAAGCTCGTCTAGACGCGGCGCCCAGGACGCCCGGCATATAAGGCGTCCGGATCTGGACGAGGCCAGGGCCTACGCGTCCACGGGCGTCCTCAAGGCGATGACCCTAGCGCCCGAGCTGGACGGCGGGCTGGAGCTGGTGTCTGCCTTGGCCAGATGGGGGGTTGTGCCCAGCGTGGGCCACACCGACGCCGACTACGGGACCGCCAGGGCGGCCGTGGCGGCCGGCGCCTCCAGGGCGACCCATATATTCAACGCAATGAGGGGGTTCCACCACAGAGAGCTGGGCCCCGCCCTGGCCCTCCTCCGGTCGGAACACGTATACGTCGAGTTCATAGCCGACATGGTCCACCTGGCCCCCGAGGTGGTGTTGGCCGTGCTGGACGTCGCCGGGCCCCGCGCGGTGGCTGTGACGGACTCCATAGCCGCGGCGGGCCTAGGCGACGGCGTATATAGGCTGGGCGACGTCGAGGTGCACGTGGAGGGGCCTAGGGCGGCTCTCGCGGACGGCACCATAGCGGGGAGCGTCGCCACCTTGGACCAGGCGGTAAGGAACCTGATAGGCCTAGGCGTCGACCCGAGACGCGCCTTGGCCGCGGCCACGATAGCCCCGGCCAGATCCCTCGGCCTTCTGGACCTCGGCTGCCTCAGGCCCGGATGCGCCGCCGACGTGGCCGTCTTCGACAGAGACTTCAAGCCGGCGGCCGCCGTGGTGGGCGGACAGCTCCTCTGGAGTGTAACGTGAGTGTTTCTAAGGTAGAGTCAGCTGAATTTGATATATATCGATTATTTACTTATATATCAACATAGGCTCATTTACCTATATATCGAGATGTTTTCAATAAAAACAATTCAATCTGTATTTAAATAAAATCCATTTTATGTTTAAGCAAAAGGTTTTTATAGCCGCATCCATAGGCGGTTGATGATCGCCGACGAGATATGCGACAGCATCCCGGACGCTAAGGAGCGAGCCAAGTGTAGGGAGAGGGCCGCCAGGGTCCTATGGAACTTGCTGGTATCCTTGGGGCGCGTATAAGGAGGCGGCCCTCGGCCAGGTGAAAACGTCAACGCTTTTTGGGCGGCCAAAGCCCTTTCCTCTTCCTCTCGGCTAGATAGACGAGCCAGACGGTCGGGCTGCTTATGTAGTATTGGAGCCCCACGTTCCTCCCCTCGATCGCGTCTATCCTGGAGTTTATGTTCCACGGGTCGAGCTCCGATATGGTCCTCCACTCCCTCTCGGCCACGTCCCAGCCCTCCCTCTCCATCCCGCGCAACAACATATGGGCGGCCACGGCGAAGTTCACCCTGGTCCAACAAGAGCGCAGCTGGTCGGTCTCTCTGTCCACCTCGCCCTCGAGGGTCATCGAGTTGGGCACGCAGTGCCTGGAGGCCTTCATGCCCAGCTCATAGATGGACCTCAACGCGGCCTTCGCCCTGTCCTCGGGGACTATCGGCGGGAGGTCCAACATGTCGCACCAGAACTGGCCCAGCAGCTGGGAGCTCATGCAGGTGTCCTTGCGCCTGGCGCCGTCGACCCACGCCGAGTAGCACCTGCCGTTCCACAGCCCCTCGAAGGACCTCTTCCCCCTCTCCAGACATTCCAGATACCTCCCGTCGACGGATAGGCCGAGCCTCTCCGCGGCCTTTACATACGCCGTCAACGCACACAGGAAGAGCGAGGCCACGTAGGAGGCCCTCCCGTACATGTTGGAGCCGTCGTACGAGTTGTCGTTCCTCCCGCGGGAGTCCGGTATACAGTCGCCGTCTCTGTCCAACGACATGAGCCAATCCACGGCGTCCTTCATGGCCTCTATGTTCCTCCGCAGTATCCCCAGATCGCCCGTGTAGTAGTAGTCGCGGTATATCATCAGAACCCAGGTGGACGCCAGGTCCTTCCACGGTGTTATGTACGTGGCGCCGTATATGGGATCCTCGAGGCTCTCCTCGCCGTAGTCGTGGGGGATCTCGCCCCCTCTCCTGTACGCCGCGAACATCTCGTCCGCCTTGACTACGAGGTCTGGGAAGAGCTCGAGCAGGGCGAACCCGGCACCGTCCCACGTCATGGAGCCTATTGTGTTCATCAACGGCGCTATCCACGGCGTCTCGTATAGGGCGAATCTCCCGTCCTTAGTCAGCCAGGACGTGGCCGAGAGCACGTAGAGGCTGTTGAGCAGGGCGTCCCTCAGCCATCCCTCGGCCTCCACGTCGAGCCTCGGCTCGAGCCTCTCGCGGAGCCCGTACTCGGCGATGCTTACGGCGTCCGGGAACCAACTCTCGTAGTAGTGGCCGTAGGGGTAGTGGTAGGGCCTCCCCCTCGCGTACCAGGAGAGGACGAAGAGCCCCTCGCCGTCGATCTCCCTCCACACGACGCCCGCTATCTCCTCCCTCGCGTACTTCTCGATGTAGTAGTGGCCGGGGTCCTCCGCCTCCCTCAGCCTGTAGAAGACGGATACGTCCTCCGTCATTCCCCTCGTCTCCGCCGGGACGTAGACCGAGTAGCCCGCGTAGGTCCTACAGCCGTCGCAGCCTATGAATATCTCGCCGTGGGCCGGGTCGGACTGCGAAGACCTTAAGTTGGTCATGACGACGCCCGACAGAGGGCCTCTACGCACCGAGAAGTTCGCCCTTCCGTACCTTCTGCCGGTCACGTTGGGGAACGAGAGGGCGACCGCGCCTCTACCCCTTATCTTGAAATATATGAGGGGGAGGGAGGAGCTCCGTAGGTCGCGAGGTATTATGGGGGAGTATATCTCGACCTCCTTTATGGGCCCCTCGAAGGCGTACTTGATCTTGGGCCACACGGCGTCTACGTCGACTATCTTGGCCCTGGAGTACCGCGGCGGTGTCTCGACGTTTCTGCCGGGGTTTCCCTGCAGGAACAACGGCTCTTCGCCGAGAAGCACGAGGTGGAACCCGCGGACGACCCTCATCGGGTTGGACCAGTCGTTGAACATCGCCAGTCTGTCTATGGTCAAGTCCGCGTCGAAGGCCGCGTAGCCAGCGCCTATGCCGCCTATGGGAATCGACTGCCCGGGCTTCGGCCTCATGGAGCCATCGACGCGACGAGTTAAAACGATGCAGCGTATACATTACCGCGCGTGGTAGTCCAAGGTCTCCCCCTCTCTGGGCGGATATAGGTCGAACCAACCGCCGTTCCTGACGCCTATGCCCGGCGCATCGGGGACCTTGATGGCCCCGTCCTTGAACTCCACCGGCGCGGCGAACGGCTCCTGCACCGGCGGCGTCGGCGAGATCTCAACCATGGACTCGTACGGCAGCGTCGCCACGAAGTGGACGGCGACCAGCGTGTTGACCCAGAGCGAGTGGGGCCGGGAATGGGGCACGACGACGGCGCCCAACGCCTCAGCCAGCCCCGCGACCTTCGCCATCTTGCCCAGACCGCCCACCTTGGCCGCGTCCGGCTGTAGTATCGAGGCGCCGCCCTCCTCGACGAGCTCGGCAAATCCCCTCAACGTGTACTCGTTCTCGCCCGCGGCTATGGGTATGGACGTCTGCCTCGCGAGGCGGCCCAAGGCCTTGTAGTCCTCCGGCGGCCATATGGGCTCCTCCACCCAAGCCAGCTCGTACCTCTCCAGCTTCCTCAACACGCCGACGGCAGATCCAGGGCCGAGAGTGGTGTTGAGGTCGACCATGAGCTCGAAGCCGTAGCCAAGATCCCCCCTTATCTTGGCTACGCAGTCCACCACCTCCTCCCCGTGCTGGTGGAGCTTCACGGCCTTGAAGCCTCTGGCCAAGGCGTACTCGACCACCCTCTCCACGTCGCCGCAGCTCCTGTATCTGGCCAAGCTCGCGTAGGCCTTGACCCAATCCCTCCTCTTGCCGCCGAGAAGCTTGTGGAGGGGCTGCCCCAGGCTCTCGGCCAATAGGTCGTAGACGGCCACCTCTATCCCGCCTATGACCGAGACGACCAAGCCGCCTCTGCCTATGGAGTAGGTGCGCCGCTCCAGGACCCCGGCCACCGCGCCGGGATCCGCCGGAAGCCCCACCACGTATTTGCCGAGCTCCTCGATGAGGGATAGATAGGGGCCGTAGCTGGACGTGTTCATGAAGACCTCCCCGACGCCGCAGATGCCCGAGTCCGAGCACGCCCTAACCAGGGCCTGTCTGCTCCAGGCATCGGCCCACATCTGCCGCGGCTCTGTGGGGACCAACGGCACGGACAACGGAATCCCCTCTATCTTTGTTATTTTCATACGTGCTTCGACCCAGAAAACTTTTTAAGATCATACGCCATTGATCCTTTGCATGTTGCATGAAAAAGCATATAGGCTTATACTAGAGGCGATTTTAGACGGGAGGCTGCCTCCGGGCAGGCTGTTGAAGGAGGAGCATCTCTCCGCCTGGCTCGGCATGAGCAGGACCCCCATAAGGGAGGCCCTCGCGCGCCTCGAGAGGGATGGCCTTGTGGTCAAGAGAGGGCGGTCGTACGCCGTCTCCTTCCTCAGCAAGGAGGACGTGCTCGAGATGTACGAGGTGAGGATACCCCTAGAGGTGGCGTCGGCCAAGCTCGCCGCGCTCCGCGCCCCCTCTCACGTCTTGGATAAATTGGCCGAGATAGTCTCCGCGATGTCCGCCGAGAGCTGTAGGGACGCGTCCCCCGATCCCCTTAGGCTGACGACCCTCGGCGGCGCGTTCCACGAGGTTGTATCAGAGGGCGCCGGCAATAGGCACCTACGCGACAGCCTCAACAAGATACGCATGAGGCTTACGCCGGCCCGCCTGCAGGTCTTCCTCAACGCCTCTAGGAGGCGTCAAGAGGTGGAGGAGCACAAGGCCGTGTTGGAGGCCATAGCGTCGAGGAACCAAAGCGACGCCGAGTACTACATGGAGCTGCACGAGACCAACGTCTTGAAGTTCTTGAGGGATAACTTCGTCGTCATCACGCGCTGATGTGCAGCCTTATCGGCGAGAATTCGTCGTGTTGGAGCACCTCGGCGGCCGTCAACCGGCCGTTCATCGCCTTGAAGGCGTAGTCCAAGATCCTCTCGCCCGCCTCCGCGACGCCTATCTTCAGGCTCAGCAGGTCGGACACGTCGACGTCTATGTGCTCCGACATGGCCGCGGCGGTCTTGGGATTCGCCGTTATCTTTATGACGGGCACTATCGGGTGGCCCACCACGTTCCCCTGACCTGTCGTGAAGAAGTGCAGGACCGACCCCTTGGCGGCCACGAGCGTTATGAACTCTGCCGCGGCCGACGAGGTGTTGACGAAGCAGAGCCTGCCCTTGCCGGGCGGCAGGGGGTCCAGGTAGTCCAAGACGCAGGTTATGGGCTTCGTCCCCAGCTTCTGGATATTGCCCAGCGCCTTCTCCTCTATCGTGGATATCCCTCCCTTTATATTGCCCTCGGTCGGCTGGGAGCCTAGCATCTCGGCGCCTTCCGACTCTATCACGGAGACGTACTCCCTGTAGATCTTGTGGAACTTCTCCCGGAGGTCCGGGTCCGGTATACGCGACGCGACTATGTCCTCGGCGCCCGTCAGCTCCGAGGTTTCGCCGAACATGACCGTGGCGCCCATGTCCACGAGCCTATCCACGGCGACTCCGAGCGCAGGGTTCGAGGCCAGCCCCGACGTGGTGTCCGACTCGCCGCATTTTATCGAGGCGGTCAAGGCAGAGACGTCAACCTCGGTCCTCTGCCTCTCGCTGGCCTCCTGGACCATCCTGGCGGCCTTGCGCGACGCGATCTCTATGGCCCTCAGATCGCCGCGCCCCTCTATGGATATCGCCTCGACGGGCTTGCCTGTCCTCGCTATCATGTCGGCGATCTTGTTGGACCAAGAGTCGTCTATCCCCACCACTACGGCCGCCGCCACGTTCGGGTTTGAGCCGGTCCCGGCCAATATGTGGAAGAGGAGCTGTAGATCCCGGCCGAACTGGAGCCTACCGTAGGGGTGCGGGATGGGCACCACGGATCTGACCAGCTTGGCTACGCCGAGAACGGCCGTATTGCTCAAGTCGTCGACCGGTATGGCCACGACGTGGTTCCTTATGCCGACGCGTCCGTCCTCCCTTATATAGCCCTTGAACGTCCTCATCGCCTCCCGAAGTTCCACCTCATGCTTACCACGTTGTGGACGTGGACGTGCTCCCCAGCCCTTATCCTCCTCGTGGCTCTGCCTATGGGCCTGCCGTACTTGATCGCGGCCTCGCCCTGCTCTATATCCCTCAGCGCTATCTTGTGGCCGAGAGGTATGTCCTCCAGAGCCTTGACCGTGGGCCCGACGGACCTATCCTCTAGGTATACGCCGGCCACCAACTCGCCGGCTTTTATGTCCTCGACGGCGACGCCCACGTTGTCGGCCTTGTTGTGTATCGCGAACTTAAAGGACATACAGCGACCCTCTCTTGTCCTTTATATGATTTCTTCTGCTTTCCACGATATACAATTATATAAAATATATAGAATAGTTTAAAAACAGGCGCCGTTGTTGATGCCATGAAGGTGCCCATAGGGGCGAGCTGGGTGGATAGGGACGAGAAAACCCCCGTGATAAACCCGGCCACGGGGGAGCCCGTGGACTACGTGCCGAGCTTGACCGTGGACGACGTCAGGTCGGCGATAGACGCCGCGTATGAGGCCCTGGACTCCGTGCAATCCCTCACCATAGCCAAGAGGGCTAGGCTCCTCCTGAGGGCAACCGACATGATCAGGCAGAGGCTCGAGGATCTGGCGAGGACCATGGCCCTCGAGATAGGGAGACCCGTAAGGAGCGCGAGGCTCGAGGTGGAGAGGGCGGCGCAGATCTTCGAGCTGGCGGCCTCCGAGGTTAGGCGGGCCTTGACCGGGGAGTTCGTGCCGCTCGAGATGTACGAATGGCCCGCAGGCAACGAGAACAGGATAGCCATGGTGAAGAGGGAGCCCGTGGGAGTCGTCGCCTCCATAACCCCCTTCAATTTCCCCGCGGCCAGCTTCGCGCACAAGGTGGCGCCGGCCCTCGCAGTTGGGAACACCGTGGTTCATAAGCCCGCCCCCAACGCCCCCTTGACCCAGATAAGGATGGCAGGCATATTGCTCGAAGCGGGGTTCCCGCCGGGGAGCGTAAACGTCGTGACGGGCGACCCCGTCAAGATAGGCGATGAGCTCGTCGCAAACGACAAGATAGCCCTCATAACGTTCACGGGCTCCGACAGGACGGGCTTGGGCGTCATAGCGCCGCGGGCCATATCCAGAGGCAAAAGGCTCATCATGGAGCTGGGCGGCAGCGACGCCATGGTGGTGTTGGAGGATGCCGATTTGGCCAGAGCCGCGAAGGCCGCGGTCTACGGGCGTTTCGACTACTCCGGCCAGTTCTGCAACGCCACCAAGAGGCTGATAGTGAGGAGGGAGGTGGCGGAGAGGTTCGCGGAGTTCTTGGTCGAGGAGGTGAGACGTCTGAAGGTCGGCGATCCCCTGGACGAGGGGACGGATATAGGGCCCTTGATATCGCAAGACGCCGTGAGGTCTATGAGGTCGTTTCTCGAGGACGCCGTGGCGAGGGGAGGACAGATATTGGTCCAGTTGAAGGCCCCCGAAAAGGGCTTCTACTTCCCGCCCACGGTCATAAGGCTCGACCTACGTTCGGGCGCCAGGTCCCTCAGGGAGGAGGTCTTCGGGCCCATTTTCCCCGTGGTGGTCGTCGAGGACGATGAGGAGGCCGTCGAGGCCGCCAACGCCACCGACTACGGGCTAGACGCCGCGATCTTCACCAGGGACTTCGCGAGGGCGTATAGGCTGGCGTCGAGGATAAAGGCCGGGACCATAATGGTCAACGACACGACGCGGCTTAGGTGGGACGCCTTGCCCTTCGGAGGCTTCAAGCGCAGCGCGGTCGGCCGCGAGGGCGTGTACCACACCATGTTGGCGATGACCGAGCTGAAGGTGATAGCATGGAGATTAGACTAGACGGCAAGACCGTATTGATCACGGGGGCCACGCACGGCATAGGCGAGGCCACGGCGAAGCTGTTCGCGGAGCTCGGCGCCAGGGTCGTCGGCGTAGGGCTCGACGAGTCTAAGGGGGAGGAGTTGAGGACCCGCGGCGTGGTCTTCAAGAGGGTCGACTTAACTAAGCGACGCGAGGTGCTCGACTTCATCAAGTGGTACGAGGAGGAGATCGGCGTGATCCACGTCTTGATAAACAACGCCTCCCGGAACTCCCGCCACACCGTGCTCGACACGGAGCTCGACGAGTGGGACGCCATGATGGAGCTCAACCTGACGGCGCCCTATCTCTTGTCCAAGATGGCCGCGAGGATCATGATGGCGAGGGGCATAAGGGGCAAGATAATAAACGTAGCCGCCATACAAGCGCACTTCCCGCTGGAGAGGTCGTTCCCCTACGTGACGGTCAAGGGAGGCCTCATAGCTATGACTAAGGCGCTCGCCGTCGATCTGGGGAGATACGGGATACAGGTAATCGCCGTCTCGCCTGGTCCCATATACAACAGATCGGAGGAGGTCCCGGCGGATCTGGACAGAAGGGCGGCGACTCTGTTGGGCAGAATGGGGCGCATGAGGGAGGTCGCCAACTTGCTGGCGTTTCTCGCGTCCGACTACAACACGTTCATGACTGGCAACGAGATAATAATAGACGGGGGACGCATAATAAGCAGAAGGCCGGACCCCGAGGAGATCACGGCGGGCGTTCTATGAAGGCGAGGCGGCTCGCGGAGGCGCCCGCCCAATCGCGACGTCGGCCTACGCCGATCTCGCCGATCTTCTGACGGAGACGACTATGTAGGCCAGAAAGGCCAGGGCCATCGCTATCACCATCAGGTCCACGTAGAGCGACGCTCCGCTGGAGAACGGGAGGGCGAAGAAGGCCAGTATCAAGACTATCACAGCCAGGGCGTAGCCCGCCCGGCCTTGCTCCGGCGTCATCTACGGAGCCTCGGGTTGACGATCTCCTCTATGCCGTAGGCCAACTCCATCAACGCGACCATGTAAAGCGATATGAAGAGCACGGGGAAGAGGAGGTACCAGACGGCGTTTGTACCGTAGACGGCCCCGAGCTGTAGGGCGAAGTTTATCATGGCGCCCCAGTCGTAGCTCTTGAAGGGCAGCAGGCCGAGGTAGTAGAGGCCCACCGCGGCGTATATGGCGCCCTCCACGTTCAATATGAAGTTTATCCATATATAGGGGACGAGCGGCGGCATGATCTCGCGGAACAAGATATAGCCGGTCCCGAGCCCTAGGACCCGCGACACCTCTATGTAGGGCAGGTTCTTTATGGCGAGGACCTGCGACCTGACCGCCCTCGCCAAGCCCGTCCAGCCCGTTATGCTCAATATGCCGGCCAATATGAACGGGTTCTCGGTCTTCACCATGGTGGCCACTATCACCACGAGGAGGATGCCGGGTATCGTCAAGAGCGTGTCGGTTATCCACATGAGCACCGCGTCGACGTATCTTCCGACGTAGCCGGCGACTATGCCCACGGCGAGGCCTATAAGCGTCGTGAGGAGGCCGGCTAAAAAGCTCACCTCGAGCACGAAGGGCGCGCCGTTGACTATGTCGACCAATATGCCCTGCCCCGTCATGTCCGTGCCGAGCCATCTAGAGGGCGGCCAGGGCTGAGGCGGGAGGAGTATCTCCGACGGGTTCGGGAAAGACGCAGGCCTATAGGGAAGCAGAACCGGGCCTATGGCGGCCATCACCACATACGCCGCCACCACGACGAGCCCGAACCTCGCCGATGAGCTCCTCCAGATGAGGGCCAGGGCCCTCCCCACGCCGGAAGCCCTCATCACCCTACCCTCACCCTGGGGTCTATCAAGGAATACGTCAGATCGGCCACTATCATCCCCACGGCGATCGCCACGACTATGATGAAGAGTATGCCCATGGCGAGAAGCCAATCGCTGTTGGTGAGCGCGTTGACGTAGAGGCTCCCCACGCCCGGATAGGCGAAGGTCTGCTCGACGAAGACGGAGCCGGCGAAGGAGAAGCCGATGGATATTATCAGGGAGGTGTAGAGGGGCAGCAACGCGTTGCGGCCCACGTATCTGCTCCTTATATAGCTCGAGGGCAGTCCGCGCGCCTCGGCGTAGGTCACGTAGTCCTCGCCCAGCTGCGATATCACGTTGCCCCTCATGGCCAGGGTCCAGCCGCCAAACGTGGCGAAGAACAGAGTGAATATGGGCATCGCCGCGTGGCGCAACACGCTGAGGATGAACGGCAGGTTGAGGCCCGGCGCGACGTTCACGCCGTAGGCGCCGGAGGTGGGCGCTATGCGTAGGTAGAAGCCGAAGAACATGAGGAAGAGCGCGGCGTAGATGTAGATAGGTATCGCCCTCTTGACGGTTATGAACTGAGTTAAGACTTGGTCCAGCCTCCCGCCTCTGTTATACGCCATGAGCTGGCCCAGATAGACGCCCACGAAGAAGTTCAGTATATTGGCCGTAATCACTACGAATAGAGTCCAGGGGAGGGCAGATCCTATTAACAAGGTTACTGGCTGTATATATATTAAGGAAATACCCCAGTTCCCCCTAAATATATTGTATATATACTTCAAGACGTTTATAACGGGGTTCCCGTGAGGCAAGAAGGTCTCTAGGTATGCGACGATCTGTTCGTACTGTTGCTGGGATAAAGTTCCGCCCAGCAAGGAGCCCCTAGTCGCCACCAACCCGCCGTTCTGAGTCGGCGCTAGGCCTAGCTGGTTGAGCAGATAGTCTATCGGCCTCAGCGGGGAGTACTCGAAGAGTATATACGTTATTAATAAAACGAAAAATATAACAGATATAGCGATTCCAACTCTCCTAGCTACATATTTCCAATTCATAAAAAGATAAAGGTTTTGTGATTTATAAATTTATTTCCTCCGCAGAGCCAAAACAGCCACCACTATTATCACGACTATCAACAGGCCCATCACGCCCCATACCCAAGACGGCACGGCCGATACGGTGGTTGACACTGAGGCCGTCACCGTAACGGGCACCGTGGTTGTTGTGCCCGATACCACCGTTGTCGAGTAGGTTGTCGTCACTGTTACCACGGTCGGCGTCGTCGTGGTGGTAGTGGTGGGCGCCCCCGGCTTAACCGAGGTGACTATGCTCCACCAGAAGGGACCTGCTATCTCCAGGGAAGGCGTCTCGGACCAGACCCAGCTGTTGCTCGGCGGGAATTGGAAGTACTGGTCGTTGTACCACACCATGGCGTACGGCGTGTAGAGGTGTATGAACCACGGGAAGTTGTTGGCCAGCCAGGCGTATATCGCAATGCACTGAATCTGGGCCGTGTAGTTGCCGGGGGCTGAGCTGGAGCATATGCCCAGTATAGAGCCGCCGCCGAAGAGGCGAACCTGGGTCCCGGCGGGTATCACCGTGCCGTTGGGCAGAGTAATTGATATGGGCAGAGTCACAACTCCGTTCCAGTGGGTTATGTTTATGGGATAGCCCGTGAAGTAGCCGCTTACGGGGAATAGGCTCGGCACTATTATGGAGAAGCCCGGCGTCATGTAGCGGAATAGCAACGCGTACTTGTCGGCGTCTGTGGAGACCACCTTGGGCCACGTGCCCTCGGGGAATATGTAGATCGACGTGCTTATGCCGAAGTTGGTCAACTGGCTCGCTATCGTGGACAACACAGCCATTGTCTGCGGATTGGAGGCGTCGTTGGAGCTTACGTACATGGTCAAAGTGAACGGCTTCCCGTCGGGGGCGTACCAGACATTGCCCACCTTCTTGAAGCCGACCGATTCAAGCAGCTGCGCTGCCTTCTGCGGATCGTAGGTGTAGTTTATCAACGGCAACTGGGCCGTCTGGAAGTACTGGTCAATTACGGCGCGCGCTCTCGGGTTTATGGCGGGGGACACCAACGTATTGAGCGGCGTGAACGGCGGAGCTAGCGGCGGGCCGGCCGCCTGGACGGCGGCGTTTATGTCCATGGCGTATATCAACGCCTGCCTGACTTGGGTGTAGTTGATGTAGGGCCACAGGAAGTTGAAGTATAGGCCGAAGCCCGGCGCGCCCGTCAGCAGAGCGTAGTGGTTGTAGGGGTTCTGGAGCAGTTGGGAGGCCACGCTCGGCGGGAACGACCCTACATAGACCGTTATTTGGCCGGTCTTGAGGGCGGGTATCAACTGGGCGGTCGAGCCGAATTGGTATACGACTATGTAATCTATCGCTATGTTCTCGGCGTCCCAGTAGTAGGGGTTCCTGCAGAGGACGTACTCTGCAGGCGTGACTTTACATACATAGAACGGCCCGTTCATGGGCGGCGGGAACTTGAACTGGGGCTTATACTGCTTGAAGTACTGGAACATCTGCCTCGCGTACGCGGTGCCGTTTTGGATCTCGGCGGAGGTCCCCACGCCGAAATTAGCTGCGTACAAGATATTCCAATAATTTGATATGTTATCGACCAAGGGCTTCCATATTCTATAGTTTATAAACATTGGCAAGCCTCCATCACTTATTATATAGAATATTATTAGATTTGTGTTGTTTACAGGGAAAGAGCCCGGAGGCGCTAGGATGGAGCACGTATAGTTATTTATTACGGTCACGTTGCCCAACGCGTCGAAGAACAGCGCCTGTACCAAGTTCTGGGCCCAGACGTCCCAACACGTGAACGGAGTGCCGTCGCTCCAGCCGCTCTTGCGGAGGTGGATGGTTATGTTGACCCAGCCGGCCAGCGGGCCGCTGGTGATCCACTGGATGGTCCAGTTGTCCGCTAGGTCGGGTATCCACTCCCCGTTGCTGAGGTTGTACATGGCCAGATAGGCGTAGGTCAACCCGTACTGCTTCCAGGACGGGCTGAAGACGTTGGGGTTATAGCTCTCGTTGGAGAGGAGCGGCGTCGATGTGATTATGGCAGTGTATAGCGTGTTTTGAGGAGTCATGGGCGGCAGAGATTGGGCAGCCGCCTGATAGAGCGCCGCCGAGGCCGCCAGCGCAATCAATAATAGTAGGCCCGCTCTTTCCATGTAGCTTAGGTTCTGTCTAGCTTTTTAAATCTTTTCTATAATGTAAATATAAAATATATATTTGTATACATTTTATGCTTATATAGTTTTCGACATCGACGGGGCATGGCCAAGGTGAAGGAGGTGGGGAGACTGCCCGTGGATCTGCCGGGTGGCCTCGCGTGGAATCCGGGCGTCGTGCTTAGGGAGGACGTGTTCGCCTTCCAGATATTGCCGGGCTCCAGAGGCGACTACGCCGTGTTGTACGCCAGGGGGGCCGTGGTGGCGCTGGCCGACAACGTGAGGTCTTTCGAACGCGACGTGGACTACTCCAACATAACGGGGTCCCAGATAGCGGGCGGCGTCTACTTCTTCGGCGGCGGGGAGGTCGCCCAGTACAACCTCTGGTCTCCCTGCTCCCACCCCACCGAGCTCTGCGTGCCTTGGATAGGCGTATACGACGGGACTCTGCGCGTCTTGAAGGTCCCCAGCGGCAGCTGCGCCAACATGAACTTGACGGGGGTCGCCTACGACGGCAAGCTCTACTACGCCGTGGGCGGCGGCAACTATCCTCCCTACGGGCCCGACGGCTTGATCCACCTAACAGGCGTCGTCGTGTTGGATAAATATTTCAGGATAAGGGGCTATGGGCTCATAGACGTGGTGGACACGGCCGGGAATAGGCTGGGGATGTACAGATCGGGGCCCAAGATCTACTCAGGCGGCTGGATCTACACCTTGGCCTACGACGTGGAGAGGAGGGGGGCCCTATATCTGGAGAGGGTTAGGTTTAGGCCGTCTCCCGACCTCTGCCAGAGGACTCCCTCCATGAGGCCCGAATACGTGTCCACGGTGGCGGAGGACTTCGACGGCAGCGCGGCGCCGGCGTTGGCCGACGACCTCTCGGCGGCGTATTGGGACGGAAGACACGTCAAGTGGAGGGATGCGAGGGTCGAGGCGCCGGCCACGCCCTATATCAGGATCGCCTCGGGGAGGCTGGTGGTGGCCTACAACGACGGCGGGGAGTTCCGCGTGGAAAGCCCGGTTAAGTACAGAAGCCGCGGCATGGGCTTCGTCGATTGGACGGGGGCGGCGATAGTCTTCGAGGGGTTCGGGAGGGGGTCCAAGATCTACTACGTGGACCTAGAGCTTTAGCGGCCTCCTGACGTCGGGCACGGACTCTATCAGCTGCCTCGTGTAGTCGGAGCCGGGGCTCTTGACTATCGACTCTATGTCCCCCTCCTCGACTATCACGCCCCTATGCATCACCACGGCCCTTCCGCCCCCCGCTCTGTAGGCGAGATACCTGGCTATGGCCAGGTCGTGGGTTATGAAGAGGAGCGCCATGCCGAGCTTCCTCTTGAGCTCGGCCAAGACGTCCAATATGCTTATCCTGAGCGACGCGTCTATCATGGTGACGGGCTCATCGGCGACCAACAGCCTCGGGCCTGTGGCGAGGGCCCTCGCTATGGCCACCCTCTGCCTCTGGCCCCCCGACAGCTGATGGGGATATTTATCCAGGAACAGCTGGGGCGGCTTCAGCCCCACCAGCTCCAACAACCTCAGGGCGGCGTCCTCCACGTCGTCGGAGCCCCAACGCCTGAGGGGTGCGGCGAGGGCCTCCCGCACCGTCAAGCTGGGGTCCAGGCTAGAGTAGGGGTCCTGCGGAACCCACTGGACGGCGCGGCGGAACTCGGCGTACTCCTTGCCCCTAAGCCTATAGATGTCGCGTCCTCTATACAGCGCCTGGCCCGACGTGGGCTTCTGGAGGCCCAATATGACCCTACCCATGGTGGTCTTGCCGGACCCGCTCTCGCCGACTACCAAGACGACGCCGCCGTCCCCTATGGTCAACGACACGCCGTCCAGCGCCTTCACCACTCGCCTCCGCAGGAAGCCGGCGCTCTCCTCGAAGTATACCCTGACCTCCCTGAGCTCCACTAGCGGCTCCATAGGAAACACGCCACCGATCTATCGTCTACCGAGCTCAACGCCGGCTCCCTCTCCCTACAGATCTCCTTGGCGTAGGGGCAGCGAGGCCAGAAGGGACAGCCCCGTATCTCCGCGACCATGCTGGGGGGCTCGCCCTGTATGGGCCTCACCGACGCCACGTCGGCGTAGAGAGAGGGTATGGACGATATAAGCGCCGATACGTAGGGGTGCCGCGGCTCGTAGAGGACCCCGTGGACGGGGCCGACCTCGACCACCTTCCCGGCGTACATGACGGCCACCCTATCGGCGAGCGAGGGCATGAGGGATACGTCGTGGGTTATGAGTACTATGGATACGCCGAGCCTTCTGTTTATCTGCCTGATCGCCCTCAAGATCCCGGCCTGCGTAACCACGTCCAAGGCGGACGTGGGCTCGTCGAGTATCAACACCTCGGGCTCTAGGAGGAGCGAGAGCGCTATCAATACGCGTTGCTTCATCCCGCCGGACAGCTGGTGGGGATACAGCCTCAAGACCCTCTCGGCGTCTAGCCCAGTCATGGCCAAGAGCTCTCTGGCCCTCCGCTCGGCCTCAGCCCTGTCGTCTAGGCCGTGGGCCCTCCCGGTGTCCAGAAAGTGGTCGAGGACTCTCATCGTGGGGTTCAACGCGTTTTGGCTGGCCTGGGGCACGTAGGCGATGCGGCGCCACCTATATTCCTTGTCGAAGACGGACCGATCCAGCGACAATATATCCACCCCGTCTAGAAGCACCTTGCCCGACACGAGGGGGGCCGGCGGCTTGAGTACACGCATCACCGCGTGCGCCAACGTGCTTTTGCCCGAGCCGCTTTCGCCCACGAGGCCCAGTATCTCGCCCCTCTCGACGTCGAGATCGACCCCTCTTAAGGCCTTCACCTCGAGGCCTAGGTCCGGCATCCGGTAGACCACCCGTAGATCTCTGATCTCGAGCAGAGCCACGTCCCTCTACCAACGTCTACTTATATTTATTCTGCTCCACAACAAAGCCTAAGCGTTATATATCTAGGCCCGTTGTTATATATATGTATACTTCATGGGGACAAAATCCTCCGACGCGTCTCCTCCCTCGCCGGCAGCCTCCCCGCAAGCGCCTTCATCTTTATCCTGTAGATCTGGTATCTATCTTCCGGGCTGTACTTGGGCGGATGGGGGATCTCTAAAGGCCCGCCGCATTTGGGGCATACATCCCTCTTCAAAGTATACGCGCCGCATTTGGCGCAACGCCGCAGCAACGACCTCATTGCTCGATTCGCTGTATGGAGGCGACCACCCTATACTTCTTGGCGGCCTCCTGGACGACTTGGGACACTTCGTTGAACGCGGCCTCCAGCTGCTTGGGGAATTTGCCCACGAGGTCTATCCTGTAGCGCGGCGGGCCCACGACGTAGAGCCTCACCGCCACGCCCGGGTACTTCTTCCTCACGGCCTCCTCGACGGCCTTCAACGTCTCGCGGATTCTATCCACGCCGTCGCCCTCTATGCTTACCGCCTTCAAGATGCCGGATATCTTGACGTCGGGGAGCTCCACGTGTTGCCGCGCGACCTCCAGAACGGCCTCCTCGAGACGCGGCGGGAGCTTGAGGGCCTTCAGCACCTCGGGCCCCGTCTTCACCGCCTCCTCGAAGGCCTTCAGGGGGTCGCCGAAGGCGTCCTCGAAGGACCAGAGCAGCCTCAAGGCCTCTTGCTGCGGGACCCCGGCCTTGGAGGCCGCCAGCTCCAGCAACTTGTAGGCCCTGAGCTCCCTCCTCCACTGGAGCAGCTTCTTCTCCTTGTCCTGCTCCCTCACCCTCCTCAAGGAGACCTCGACGACCCTCATCTTGGGGTTTACCGACGTGACCTTGAAGACGGCCTTCTGCCCCTCCTTGACGTACTCCCTTATGCCGTGGAACCAAGACTGGACGATCTCCTGCGTGGGGGCGAAGGCCTCCACCTCGTACTCGTCGAGGAATATATAGGCGCCATGGTCCGCTATCTTCTTCACGGTCCCGATGACCAGCTCGCCCACGTCCGGGAAGTCCCTACGCGCCAACCTCATGGCCGGTCCCCGAGGTCTCCCTATAAAAACTTTAATTAGGGGCCCAGCATGAAGGGATGCGTCCAGGAGCGTAGCCCAGCCAGCGCCTCAGTGTAATACTCAGCGTCGAGACGAGCGTGCCATTACCTTTACCCCTACCAGCGGCTTGTCTCCTCCAGCCACTTCGCGATGGCGTCTGCGAGCTCCGCATAGCGGGCGAAGCCCTCCAGGTGCCCCTCGCTACATTTTATCATTACCGTACCGTCGCTCCTGCGGTACATTCTCGGCTCCCTTCCCGTAAGGACCTTAATCAGCGCTGAGAACCTCTCGGCGTCGGCCTCCCTGCCTCCCGGCGCGTCGGCGCTGGCGTAGGCGTAGCCCACGGCCGCGTTGTCGGATCCGCGCCTGCCGTATGTCATCTCGTAGTCGCCCCTGACGCCGTCAACCTCGGCGGCTATCTGAATCCTCAGGAGGGTCCTGCCGCTCCAGCTCTTCTCGAGCTTGGCACCTCCGCCGAGGACGGTCACGACGTGCCTCCTGCCCCCGACGTCGACCTCCCTTCCCTTTATGTCTGTAAGCCTCAGGGAGCCCACCTCCCTTCCCCTCTTCACGATCTCCAGGGCCTTCTCGTGGACGGCATCGCCCTCCTCCTCGGCCCTCTGGAGTATGTAGCTTACGAAGTCCGCCGCGAGCTCCCGTTGTCCTTCTGAGCCGTGTACGGAAAGCCAGGCGGCGCGCTCAAGGCCCTCCCTGAGGATCGAGACGTAGCCCTCTCTGCCGCCCTCAGGGATCTTCACCGTGAAGTGGACGCCCTCCACGAGGCCCATCGCCTTAAGCCGCTGGACCTCCCGCTCCATGTTGCTGGGGTTTGTGGGCTGATATTTGACCTCAAGTGCGCCGCTATGGTCAAGCCCCACGTAGTACTTAGGCCAGCCCTCCCTCGCCGCGCGTCCCTTCTCCAGCTTGTCGAGCCAGCGTTCCGCCTTGTCCGCATCCACCCAGCCGCTCTCGGCGGCCGCCTTGACAATGTCGGCGATGGCTTTTCTAAGCTCCTCACGGCTGACCGCAAGCATGTCTGTAGCGGCCCAGACTTGCCACACGCCTCTTTCGCTAACCCTCTTCACCTCCACGCTGACTCCAGCAAGCCTTAGCAAGCGCGCCGCGAGCTCGGCGCGGCCCCGGTCCGACGATTGGAATTGGAGCACGATCGCATCTCTGCGGAGATAGACGTTGTATTTCACCTTGATGTCGCCCTCCGATATGACCAAACCAGCGGCGACGAGGCCTTTTGGAGTCCTCCTTATGCTCCCCTCGCCGGACCGCACCCTCACTTGGGCCTTCTCCACGAACCCATCGAACTTGGGGCTTAAGTACCCTCCGCCGGCGGAGGGCGCCGCCACCGCAAGAATGCGCATGAGCCTGGCGGCATCGTCGCCGGTGGCGGCTATGTAGTAATATCTGCCCTCCTTTATGTACGTCCGCACGCCGAACTTCAGATCGCCGGGCAGGAGCTGGTTGAGCGACCGCAACGTGGCGAGGCGCAGGAGCGTAGCCCCACCGCCCAGCTCCCCTCCGACGGCCAGCACGACCTCCCTCGGCCCCACCGTGCCGTCCCCCGCTATCGCCGTCGCATACATCTCGCCGAACCACAGCAGGGCCTCCCTTCTGTCGAACCCGCCCCTCAGCGCCTTGTCCAGCATGATGAGCTCCAGGGCGGGCTCCACGAACTTCCTGGCTATCTTGTCGTCGGCGCAGTCCCTCGCCAAGCAGCGCATATCGTTTAGGGCGAAGTCCACGACGCCCCAGACCTCTCCCCTAACCCTTTCCACATCCTCCTTGAAGATGCCGGCCAGCTCCTTAGCTAGGTTTTCGATGCGCTTCTCTGCATCTTTCTTATTCCCCTCGGTGTAGCGGATAATCAGATCGGCCAGTCTATCGGCGTATTCGCCGGCTATCCTCCCGCCGCTCAGGGCCTCCACGGCCCTCGACAGCCTCTTGGCCCGCTCCTCACGCCACTTGCCGTCGTCCAACCCCTTCCTCGCCTCGGCGAAGTGGGCGAAGAGGGCAAGCTCGCCGAGCATCCTCCTCGCCCGCCCCTCCCTCTCGGCGTCCTCCGCCTCCTCGGAGCCAATCCAGGGCTTGATCGAGCCGGCCAGCTCCCCGACCCTCTCAAGGACCCGGCTCCAGCCTATCGAGTCCACCAGCTCCCGCCAGTTCTCGACGGGGTGACCCAGCACCGACTCAAGCCATTTGCTCCCCCTCAGGATGTGGTCCTCCCTCTCGCGGGGCCAGTACATAGTGATGTTGGGCCTACGGCCCTTCCTGGTGACGTTGGCTCCGCCTCTGCTCGACTCCGGCTCGCCGAGTAGGGCTATGTACCAGGCCGCCTGCCAAGGATGTGCGGTGGTGGCCACTATCCGCCCTCTGGAGGACGACACGTCCGTGGCAAGCCACGGCACCGTCTGCCGCATCTTCCTGATCCCCGAAAGGTCGGGCGCCATCCCCTTAGCCTCCTCCATGAAGCGCCTCAGCTCCTCCTCGCCGGCCTTGGAGCGCGGCTGCCCCTCCACCACCAGAGCGTCTAAATACGACTCGACGCCGCCATAGGCCTTGAACACCTCGAAGCCCCCCTCGACGCGCCTGACCTTGAGGACCGCCTCGTCCGCCCCGCTCAGGAGATCCGTTCTGCTTAGGAGGTAGCGCAGAAGCGCGGAGGCGGCCCTGTCCTCCCAGCGGCCCGCAGACCTTTCGCGCCGGCCGGAGCGGGACGGGTCGACGGCCTCGCCCCGGCTGTTGGCGATCTTCCTAGCCTTCTCGTAGGCGGTCGCGGGCGTCGATAACACTATGTCCGCCAGAGCCCCCTCGCCCGCGAGCAGCATCGCCGCGTGCCCGTACATTCCGCCCTTGGCGATCGAGAGAAGGGCGGCGTAGGCCTTCGTGCCCATGCTGGCGTCCGAATACCTCCTCAGCTCGTCGCCCCTCGCCTCTGCCAGCCCCTCCGCCCTCTTCAGGTCCACCTCCAGGAGGGGCTTGAGCCTCTCGTAGAGATCGCTCCGCGAGTAGGACGCCAGCACGCTGTTGAGCTCCCTCCTCGCCAGCTCGGCCGCCTCCTCAAGCCTCCCATGCGCCTCGC
>Ga0081529_125359_pt1 | contig 100591 bp, 101 predicted proteins | sample EchGeymetagenome_FD_71012 | JGI IMG/M metagenome (GOLD analysis project Ga0081529, IMG submission 71012) | Ferrous microbial mat and aquatic microbial communities from Echinus Geyser, Yellowstone National Park, USA - transect B T=78-80 C v2... ...
CACGCTTTTTTATTACTTCCTCGTGAGCCCTTCATAAGTTGGGGGTAATTAATAAAAAATTTTGGGCAATACTATGTAAACGTAACTTAATCAAGGATATTTAGAAGTGATTGAAAATAACTAACTAGTAGTTACGTGAAAGTGTTATAGTCTCCTTTTAGCTCCTCTTTTTTATTTTATATGATTTAAATTTTACACAAAACTATATAATTTTCCAGTTAATAGAGGGCTTTTAGGCTTTGTAAACTTCAACATTGCTATTAATTTTTATTATTCAAACTTATTCTCTATCCCAATCCATGTTCCAATTCCCTTAACGCAAAGCTTTCCCATCTCATTTATTATTTCCCCTTCAGCTACTATAACCCTCCTACCCTTCCTTATTACATTACCTATTGCGGTAAAGATTTCCCCCTTCATTGTTTCAAGGAAATTAACTTTTAGCTCTACTGTAACAGTCTCTGGATAATCTGTCACCGTTCTAACTGCTAAACCAGCAACAGTATCTATTATTGCCATTGCAAATCCACCATGTATTATCCCTCCAGGCCTTAAGATGACTTCCTTCTTGGGAAAGGCGACCTTTATATATCCTTCTTTCAATTCCATAACCTTTATTCCTAAAAATTTGTATATTTCATAACCATCCAAGAATTCCTGAGCCTGCTTGACAGGATCAGGTTTTTCCAATGCCTCCTTTATCCTTATCAACTCTGCCTATTTACTTGTACTCCAACTCTTTAAAAGTTTTCATTTCCTAACTCTAAAAATACCATATGGGTCAAAGAAATTTAATATTTTATTACTTATCTCATCTTCACTTATAAATGGTTTTGCATGCTCACTTAAACCTCTATCAACTGATACTTCCACATATTCCCCTTCTATTTCCTTGAATAAGTTTCTTATACAAGTAAGATCCTGACAAGATATATATGAAATATTGGAGTTCAAGTCGACGTAGGCATTCAAAACTTTGACGCTTGATAATATTTTAACTAAAGTGGGGAAATAGGAGAAAGGGAAGAGTACGGTAGCCATGTATTTTCCAAAAAAAGACGAATTCATTATGCCCTCGACTTCCTCCCTTTCAATTTTCTCATAACCTATGAGCTCTGCCTCCTTTCCCTTTACTCCTTTACTTGTGCCTGCTAGCATGGCTACTATTCCATCCCTTTCGTTTCCCAATATGTAAAAAAGCGAAGTAGGGTTACAACTTAGAGCCCTATTAATCTCATTTACGTCATTTATTCTTTTATACAGAAATATTTGCTCCTCGAATACTGGGAAAACCTTCATAGAGATCTGAGTTATAGCACCTAAAAGACCGAAAGATCCTGTTAGCAACTTATAAAACTTGTAACCACTTGAGAATTTCCAAGTGTCTCCTCCACTCTTAATTGCTTTTCCTTTGCCGTTTATGAACTTCATTCCAAGCACTAAATCGGATATTGGTCCAAATATCGAATTGTTTAACCCAATCAAATTCATTGAGGTGCTTCCACCAACTGTGCTTTCACTTTTCCTAGGAGAATCCATAGGAAGTATGAGACCTCTCTTTAAACAATAATTAATAGCCTCATTTACCCTTACTCCAGACAGCGCCTTAAAGTACAGGTCTATTTCATCGCATATTATATCCCCTCTAAAATGAGAAAGGGATAAAACTAAATCATAGTATCCAAGGGGTGGGCCATAATCAATTCTAGTACTATTTCCAGTTATAAGGACTTTGAGTCTATTTTCAATTGCAAAGGAGATAATTCTACTTATTTCTTCTTCGTTCTTAGGTAGAGCTATAGATTTTCCTTCTTTAGTCATTACCTTTCCTTCATCCATTATTTTTTCTAAATCCACATATTTTCACTTTTGGCTGAGCTTTTATTCTTGCTCGTAAATACCCTTTACTATGAATAACACTTCATCAGCTATGTAGGAGCAATGGTCTGCCAACCTCTCTAAATATCTCATTATTAATAGGTTTGCAACTGTACATCTTCCTCCTTTAAATTCTAATGCTTTGTTAAAGTAATCCCTATATGCTTTATCTACTTGTTGATCCATTTGTTTTATTTTATATGCTAATCCCTCTTCTTTTCCTAGAATCGACTTTATAGCGAGATCTAGCATTTCCTTAACTCTCAGCATGTTTTTCTGAACTTCTGGTTCCATACATTCCTCAAGGGATACATCTGCATCATCTAAAGCTAGTGCTATGTCATATGAATACCTGCTTATCCTATAGAGATCATAAGATATTTCCAATGACGATTTGACAAACCGCAAATCTGATGCCATGGGTTGATACCTTGCAATTATTTCCAGAACTATTTCTCCAACTTCTTCCTTTAGTCTCTTTAACTTCCTGCTAATCTCCTTTAACTGCCTCGCTGTTTCTCCCTTCTTAAACGAAGCAAGCATATTCATGGAGTTTATAGCCTCTTTAGCCATTTCGCTCAGCATTACCTCTAGTTTCTGCATACCCAAATCAATTAGCCTCACCATTATCCCATCCTCCCTGCAACGTATTTCTCTGTTAACTCGCTTTTCGGATAGGTAAAAACCCTTTGGGAAGGACCCCACTCTATTAATTTTCCATCATATAGGAGGGAGACGTAGTCTGAGACCCTAGCAGCTTGTTGAGGATTATGGCTGACTAAGATTATAGTTATTTCCTTTTTTAATTCTATTATTAACTCTTCTATCTTCCTTGCACCCACCACGTCTATTTGAGATGTAGGTTCGTCCATTAACAAGACCTCTGGCTTCAATGCTAATGCCCTTGCTATTACTAGCCTTTGTTGTTCTCCACCAGATAATGAGGATGCCTGCCTCTTTAAGTTGTCCTTCACCTCTTCATATAAATTTGCTCTAATTAGAGATTGCTTTACAATCTCATCTATTTCCTCCTTCCTCTTAGCTATTCCGTTTGCTTTAACTGCATAAGCAATGTTATCATATATGCTCATGTTGTAAAATGGATTTGGTTGCTGAAACACCATTCCCACTTTTCTCCTTAGTCTTATAGGATCGATATTAAATATATTCTCACCGTTAAACTTTACCTCGCCCTCTATCTTTACCCCTTCCCTTAACTCCAATAACCTGTTTAGAACTTTAAGCAAAGTAGACTTTCCAGAACCTGAAGGGCCCATTATTGCGAAAACGGAATTCCTTGGAATCCTTAAATCCCTTATGTCTTTTAATATATGCCTATTATTTATCCATACATTAAGGGCTACTATCTCAAATACAAAAGGCAGGGAATCGCTCAATTTATCTCCTCCTCGTTGTAACCCTCGTTAGGATGAATAGGAGCAAAACTATTAATGCTAATACAAGCGATGCCCCCCATGCAACATCATGCCAGTTATCATACGGACTAAACGCGTAGTTAAATATTAGAACTGGTATTCCAGATACTGGGGAATTTATACTCCTTAAGTATATATTAAAAGAGGTAACTGTTGTGAAAAGTAGGGGAGCAGTTTCCCCAAAGATCTTTGCTAAGCCTATTAATATCCCAGTTGTAACGCCCTCCCTTCCTTCAGATATTAACAACCTTACTACTCTAGAGTCAGTTAAACCCAATGAATATCCTACTTCTAGATACTGCTCCTTCGCTTGCCTCAAGTTCTCGACAGTTTGAACAGTAGAATATGGAATCATTATAATACCTAGTGCTATTGCGCCGGTTAAGCCATTAAGCCCAAGACCTAAACCAACAGCAAATATCATGAAGACTGAGATTCCAACAATGATAGTAGGAAATTCTAGCACAGTTTCAACGAGGAATCTAGATATCCTGGATAACTTCTTTCCCTCATTCATTACTATATATATTGAGGTTAAAAGGGATATTGGAATGGAAATAAGCGTAGCTATTGAAACTATGAACAAGGATCCTTCAATGACAGTACCTATTCCCCCTATTCCATCTCCTGGGATAGGAGGGATACCAGTGAAGAAATTAATCCCAGAACTCAATATTACGGGTAATCCTTTAACAATCAGATCAAATAAAATCCAGGAAAAAGGGAAAAAAAGAAAGAGCAAGCATGCAAGAGTCAAGACAAATATTACTTTGCTTTTCATCTTTCCCCCCTTAATATTAATAGCTTTGCAATTAACGTGAAACTTACGCCTATAATGAATAATAACAAAGCCAAAGCAAATAAGGATGAGATCTCTAATTGCGTGAAGGCTGAACCGAACTGGTTAGCTATCAAAGCAGGAATAGTAATTCCTGGGGAAAGTAGACTGCTAGAGATGCTGAACGCTCCTCCAACTGTTAAGTCCACAGCAACTGTTTCCCCTAGACCTCTACCAAAGGCTAAAGTCATACCCCCTAATATTGCCCTCCTAGAGTAGAGTAACTTTATCCTTATTACTTCCCATCTCCCTAGTCCTAAAGCATAAACGCTTTCATCAACTATATAAGGAATTTTAGAGTAAACTTCCCTAATTAATGATGAGGCAAAAGGAGATATCATTATTGATAAAACTATTGATGCTAACAAGTAGGAACCAGTAGAGGGTTGAGTGGAAAAAAGGGGAATGAATCCCAAGTAAGTGTTTAAAGCTTTGAAGAGCGTTGAATTGAGGAATGGACCTAGCTCATAGAGGCCCCAATAACCATAAATTATAGTAGGAAAGGAAGCCATTAAGTCGTTAATGCTTATAAATATAGATCTAATCTTCCGAGGTAAATACTCAGAAATAAATATAGCGACACCTGTTGCTAGTGGCATTGCTAATAGAATAGCCACTATTGATACAACTAAACTTCCATAAATAGCAGGCAAATAATATAGAAATAGGGTTGATTTTAATGCAAGTATTGATGGTATAGAGGAATAGACCAAGGAGCCAACTAGGGAAAAAACCAATGAAATCATTGCCATTACTCCAATTAAAGTGGCAATTAATATCCTCTTCTGCATTTCAATCACTTTAGGTTTGATTTATCATCTTATAAACCTGTTGTCCATTGTAAGTTATTAGCTTTATCTCGTTTAATACAAACTGCCTGACGTTATCAGGTAATGGTAAATAACCATTAATAACATTCCCCTGAGATTGACCCTGTGTGAAAATATAATTGAGGAAGACATAGAGTGCTATCGCTTTATTTAGATCACTGTAGTTCTCTTGGATTACTAAATATGAAAAAGTCACTATTGGATATGCATTTGGACTTTCCGAATTGAGGAGTAGAGGTGTTAAATTAGACCAATCTTGGGTAGGTTTAGGAAATAATGATATGTTTAAACTTGAGAGCGCTATTGATACTGAAGAAGGAGTAGGTAAAATGAAGTTTCCACTTGGATTTTTAATGGCTGCTGGAGATAGGTTATTAGCTATTGAATATTGAATCTCGACATATCCTATTGAGTAAGGGGTTTGCTTTACATAAGCAGTAACTCCGTCGTTTCCCTCACCTGCGAGAGCGCCCATAGAATCTACAGGCCAATTAATTGTGTAACCATATCCAACCCCTGAGGACTTCCACTGCTGAGATGATTGATATAACCACAATGTAAAGACAAATGTGGTTCCACTTCCATCGCTTCTATGAACTGGGACAATCCTCTGATGTGGGAAGTTGTAGTTAGGGTTAACAGCTTTAATAGAGGGATCATCCCAATACTGGATCTTTCCTAGATATATTCCTGATAATATATCAGCTGTCAAATTCAAGTTACCGTACTTAGTTGAATCAAACCCTGGAAGATTATATATTACTGCAACACCTCCTACAATGTCCGGTATTGTTATCACGCTTCCCCTTGCATTAGTTGCATTACGCCATAACTGTGATGGCATAGGAACGTCGGTTGCTCCTACATCGTAAGTCCCCTTAATGAAGTTGTTTACTCCTGCACCGCTTCCCACTGACTGATAGGTTACCTGAATATTGGGGTATTTAGATGAAAATGTCTGAATCCATGCTTGCATTTGAGGATTTATGAAGGTACTCCCCCCGAGTATTAAAGATGCTGAAACCTTTGTCACGTCTATTGAATTACTTGATGAAGTATTACTTTGACTTCCCGAAGTTGTAGTATTTCCTTGGAATCCATTCTTCACATAGAAGTAAAGGACTATTCCCGCAACTAAAAAAATTATAACTATTATAGCAATTAACCAATTGGAGATTGCTTTCATTTTTCTCATTAGCACTATGGAAAGGACGATTTTAAGCTTACCCTATAAAAAATATATATCAAGTTTGAAACTATATAGTTTACATATTTATTTAAACAGAGGAGAACTTATCTAGTTTACTTCTGCTCTCATCTTAAGCTCTTACCCTAAAAATATAACTAAAGACCCATTTTATGTAAAGAGTCTTTTAGGACTTTGCTAATGATGATTCCTAAACTTTTTTCAAGGTGGAAAAGCTTTATAATCATTAAGGTAAATTAATAATTTAACATGAAGGAAATTGATTTAAGGAATATTTTGGCGCTTATTTTTTTAACGCTAACGTTTATATCAATAAATTCGCTAGGCTCTACTATGACTGCATACGTTTATCCCAATAAAGATATAGCATATGTAGTTATAAATCACTACTCCACACTCACCTTAAGTTATCCAAGTAGTTCGTGGGTTAGTAAATTATTAAACAACAATTCTGGGGAAATAGCTCTGAGCGAAATCGTAAATGCAAGCTATAACAGCAAAGCATTTAATGAAATGAATAACTATATCTCTGGCCCTTCCTTAAAGCTAATTAATGCCTCAATAAATTACAATGAGGTATGGAAAGCTAATTCAACGACTTTTATTTTAATTAAAAACGAGACAATATCTCTTTATTTAAAGGGATTCAATGTAAGTAAATCCGCAAATGGAACTTATGTTAACTTATCGTGGAGGGGTATTGAAATACCAGATAAATTAGAGATCAATTATGAGAGGAACTCTAGTATAGATATAAACCACTATAGTTCAACGATAGAATTAAACGAAAACATTAAGGAGGGGATAATGAAGGTCTTGGAAATAGGGATGCCCAATATATTAAATAAAAAAATAATTGATTTCAAGGAATTCGAAGTGCCCCTAACTAAGTGGAAAGTATTGTATGACCAGTCTAAGAACATCACAATACTTTATTACTCATTTAACGAAAATAGTTCAGTGAGTAAAGTAATAACTATTAATAAGGGAACTTACTCAATCAAGTACTACGAGGATCCCTCTGTTCAGATTTTAATTCCTGGAAAAGCAATCCCAACACAGGACGGTGTTTTGATAATTAATTCAGATTCAACTCAGCAGAATAGTTTTAGCTACACATTGCTTGGAGTAATTGGAGTGGCCCTAATATCTTCATTAGTTGTAGTAGCTTTAAGGCGCGTTAGATAGAATTACAATTAAATCAAGTTACTGTTTTTTCTCAAAAAATTTAACCATATTCTCCCTATACTAACAAAAATGGCTGAATCTACTGAAGTAGAGCTAGTTGAGGCAAGTATCATTGAAAGGGGAGATATAGACAGAATTTCTAAGGAAATGCTCTTTGCCAAGATGTACAGAAATGCTTTGAAAAGAATAGGAGAGGAAAGTGAGAGAGGGGAAATAGAAAAACTACCTAGGGAGCTATTAGAACAACTAGATAAAGGAATAAATCCCAGATTGGGGCCATTAGAAGTCGAAGGGGATAAGCTAATATCAATAAAGAAATTGAAAGTTAAGGTGTTGAATCCAAAGAAGGAGAGTCCACTTTACGCTGTCATTGAGTTTCTTCCTAAACCTAGGGTTCTCCTTGCCTATAAGGCAATAAGACCTGTTTTAGGGATTGACATAGGAATTAGGCATATATTTACAATAGCCTCAATAAGAGATTTTGAAATAGAAAAGGCCAAAATATTTTACTGGGGAGACGAGGATTTCTTCAATGTAATAACTAGGCTAGTAGGTCATCCCCAGGGAGAGGGGACTATAGAAGACGTGAGGAGGAAATTGGATAGTTTGGCAGAGGAGGTAATTATTAAGATAGGTGAGCTTAATCCTAGGAAAGTCGCTCTTGAGGACTTAAGGAGGGCTAAAGGCAGGACGGGAGAGTCCCTAAAGTTAATCCAAAAAGTTATCATCTCCAAAATGGTAAACCGAGGAGTGAGGTTTTATTTCCTGAGTGCTTATAATAGTTCGAAGAGATGTGCAAGATGTGGATTTATAGTTCAAAGAGTGGAGGGTAAGACTTTTATCTGCCCAGCCTGTGGTTTTAGGATTGATAGGGACGCAAACGCAGCGTTAAATATGGCAATTAAGTGCTTTTATGAGTGTAAGTAGTTATTTCTATAAATTATATTTCGTGATAACTACTAAATAAAGCTAATTATTTAATATTCATTATACAATAATGAGTATAACTTTTATCAATTTAACATTCTAGTTCAGCTAAATTAAATGTAGAGCACGAAAACAATAAAATCACATTTAATTAATTGACTTCGTGAAGGCTGTCATAATTGATGGCGGTGAAGTTAAGGTTAAAGAAATGGAGAGACCTAAACCATCAAAAGGGGAAGTATTAGTTAAGATGAAGATAACAGGTCTTTGTGGAACAGATATAGAAAAAATCGAGGGAAAATACACCGCTTCTATGCAAATAATAGGACATGAACCCATTGGGATAATTGAAGATGTAGGGGAGGGTGTAGATGTATTAAAGCCTGGCGATAGAGTATTTGTCCACCATCATGTCCCATGTTATGAGTGTTGGTATTGTAGAAAGGGATCCCCAACAATGTGCCCACACTATAGAAAGACTAATATCTATCCTGGTGGTTTCTCTGAATACTTCTTAGTTCCCTCGTGGAATGTTGAAAGGGGGGGAATCATTAACCTAAGTGATGAAATAAGTGATGAAAGGGGCATATTTATAGAGCCCTTGGCAACTGTCATAAGGGCGTATAAAAGGCTTAATGTTGAGGAAGACGATAGAGTATTAATAGTTGGGGCTGGACCTATGGGATTACTACACATGCTGATGTTATTATCCAAGGGGGTAAATAACGTTTTTGTATCTGATATCCGTGAGTATAGATTGAGCTTTGTAGAGAAACTGGGTGGTATAGCAGTTAAAGAGGAAAATCTAAATAAAGTTATAATGAGTGAAACAGAGGGAAGAGGAGCTGACATAGTAGTAGTTGCTACTGGAAACTCCAAAGCAATATCATCCGGTTTAAGGTTAGTCAGGAGAGGAGGAAAGTTATGTATTTTCGGTGTTCCCTTTAAGGGCAGCTATTTAGACTATGATCTGGCTGACTTGTTATCCAACGAGATTTCCATAATTACTTCAAATGCAGCAAGTGAAGAAGATATTAGAATTTCAGTAAATCTACTTAAGGAAAAGATAAGTGCAGAAAAACTAGTTACACATAAAATTCCTCTTCAATACTTTCCAGAGGCAGTTAAAATATATAAAGAGGGGAGAGCCATGAAAATAGCTATTATTCCATGATTTTGAAGCTCAATGTTCCGTTACTAATCACAGCTTTAACCTTAGTCCCGATTCTCACTTTTACCCCCTCTAATTCCGAGAAAATCCCTCCTTCGTATCCTTCGAACTTTACTAAGACTAATACTTTACTACAATATTCAGTATAAGTATGTATATATCCCATATCATTTACTTCTTCTAAATCCTCTATCTTCTTAAGGCACTTCTCACAGTAAATCCTTGTTGGAATATACTTAGTTCCGCAATACTTACATATGGATGCTAACAGTTTACCCTCATTTAACCCCTTATACCAATTATGAAGTCCAATACCTAATGTGTAGACATAGCCATCTATTTCCATATCATCCTTCCACTTCATTATACCACCCTTTCAAAACCCTCTATATCTAGAATTGATCCTGTACTCTCTTCCCTCCATTTGGCTCTCACCCTGGCACCTATTATTGAACCGTCTATTACATCCTTTTCAGAAAATCCTAGCAAATTATGAAATATAGCTGGCTTCACAGTATTGCTTGAAACGTAGTTCAACCAAACAACTCCAACTATCCTAGGTTTCTCAAGCCTTTCTCTCTTACTTGAGATGTAAACTATTACGGCTGTTGAAACCGTTCCCTCCTGAGGTACTTCTATCCAGTTTAAATTATCCTTAAAGCAATTGGGGCAGTAAATCCTAGGTGGTACATAAACTGATTTACAAGTACTACATTTTGTCCCTAAAATCTTCTTCTCTTTAAGACCGTTCAAATACCTGCTATAGGCTTCCCCTAAGCTCCTCTCGTATTTAGCTTCAAGTACTTGCGATACCTTTATTGCATTCTTCCAATCTGGGATAATCATCATAAATTCTCACCTTAATTCTTCATTACGACCACTGTACCAGCCTCTAATAGATCTCCCCATGCTTGTGCTACCCCTGTATGGACAGGTTTCTTCACCTGCCTCTTCCCTGCCCTTCCGGAGAGCTGATAATAGAGTTCTGCGACCTTCATTAATCCAGCTGCTGCTATTGGGTTTCCAACACCTAATAATCCCCCACTAGGTGATAAGGGCAAATCTCCATCCCTTTCAGTTATCCCTTCCTTTGTAGCCTTATAAGCTTCTCCTTTGTTAAACAACATTAGCGCCTCTGCGTGCTGTAGTTCCTTATAATCAAAGGGATCATATGGTTCCGCGAAGTCTATCTCCTTCCAAGGCCTCTCAATTCCAGCCATCTTATATGCCATTCTGGCTGCGGCTTCAACATATAATGGATAAGCCAGCTCCCTGTTAATCCACATACTGTCCTCTAAAGTAAAACCTATCCCTTCCAGCCAAACAGGAGTATCAGTTATTGTCTTAGCCACCTTTTCCCTAGCAAGAATTAAAGCAACTGCCCCATCGCTAACTGGGCTCACATCAAGTCTATTTACAGGCCAAACAAGAACTTCGCTATTTAACACGTCCTCTACTGTTATCTTTTCAGCCACCTGGGCTGAAGGATGATCTAAAGCATTCTTCTTGTTTTTAACTGAAACAAGTGCTATATCCTCCTTCTTCACATTATATTTATACATATATCTCCTCATTTCTAAAGCGAAGATCCATATTAGGTTTGGTTCCAATGGTTTTTCCGTTATGGGATCCCATATGTGTTTAAACACGTATTGCGGATGGGGCTGAGCAGGGCTCATCTTTTCTTCAGCAACTAATAATACTGTATCGCACAAACCACTTGCAACATGCCACCAGCCTGCTACCGGAACCATTACTCCAGTGCCTCCTCCTGTATAAACCCTTACATGAGGTTTATAGCTTCCGCCTATGGAGGATGAGTAGCTTTCCCCCTTCATGTGTATTCCATCAAATGCATCTGGCGCAGAACCTGAAACTATGCATTCTATATCCCTTATCTCCATATTAGCATCCTCAAGTGCCCTGTTTACTGCCTCCCATGCAAGTTCCTTTGTGCTCTCAACTGCCCTCCTCGTGAATTTTGTCATTCCAGCTGAAACTACTGCGACTTTATCTTTTATATATATGTTTGTAACCAATCTACTCACCTGAAAGAAGGATAATCCCTCCAGTAAAACTTGGTAATCCCCTCCACGTAACTACTATAGCTTTACTTAATCCCTTAACTTGACATTGTCCAGCCTTATGCGTTAATTGAAGGAATGCATTCAAGACTTCTAACCCACTTGTGGCCTCTAATGATTGCCCAGAGGACAGCAAACCCCCACATTCGTTTACCTTTATATTATCATTTATAATATCCTCAATAGCTCTTCTAGGTTCAAAACCTATAGCCTCTAGATGTTGGAGTAATTTATATGAGTACCTATCATCCACTTCTATGTAGTATTCACTTAAGTCCTTAACTTTATTCCTTAATTTTTTAAATGCTCTTTCAATGTAAAATGCCTTCCCATACTCTGCAGTGTCAATTGCATTCCCATGAGATGTGTACCAAAGATCATCAATCCAAATCACTTCTTCATGTTTTTTCGCTAAATCTTCTTTAGCTAATACCACGTTTATAGCGAAGTCTGAGAAAGGGGCTTTATCTATTTCCTTTAATGGATAAAATGAGTATTTCTCGTTTTCCAAGTCTCTTTTACTCAAGTTCAAGGAATGTATCCCAATTGAGCTCTTTATTCCCTTCCTCTTTTGTAACACTAATAGTTCATCAATTTCACCTCTGCTCAACCTTCTCTCATTCATAAACCTATTCATATCCATTGCTGCAAGCGCATCAACTTTGCCCTTAAAGATTTCCCTATATTGGGGATCAAAAGCAGCTAATGTTATGCTATCTAAACTCCTAATATCACTAACTAGAGAATGGGCTTCAATGGCCACAGCGTTAAACAAGTTGCTCCTTATCATCATGTATCCCTCAGCCAATCCTTGCATTAAGTCGCCTGCAACAGTAAAAGTTGGTCTCCTAGCCCCACCTAGAGGATCTGGGGCAAACTCATCGCTTATACTAACTCCCTCCCAGAAGTCCTCTTGACAAGAAATGAAGCCGTCTATATCCTTCCTAGGGTCTAAACCTGAGCTCTCATAGGATTTTTGGGCAGTCTTAAAGATGAATTCCTGAAAATGGAAGTTAGCCTCCTTGTATGGGCCTAACCATCCAATACCTATTATTCCTACTCTCATCTCAATAATGAAAAACTAAACTTTTAAATGTTTTAGAGAACTTCGGTTCTACTTTAAGTTCATTGAACTTTAAGAAGTCAAAGATAATAAATAGTGTATAATGATTGTCGTAACAGGAGGTGCTGGATTCATAGGAAGTCACTTAGTTGAGAGCTTGGTAATTGACAATGAGGTAACAATTATAGATAACTTCTCAACTGGATCAATGAGGAACTTGCAAAGCGTTGAGGGTAAGGTGAAGATCTTTAGAGGAGATATAAGATCGATGGATATATCTAGTTTAAGCAAAATAGATGACATATTTCACTTAGCCGCATTACCAGATGTGAGGGAATCGTTTGAGAAGCCTGTTGAATTTCTTGAGGTTAATGTCAAAGGGACTCTAAACGTTTTGGAATTTGCTAGAAAGAAGGATGCAGAGAAATTCGTTTTCTCCTCATCAAGTACGGTTTATGGGGAGCCAGAGGAAATGCCGTGTAATGAGGAGTATAAGGTAAATCCAATAAGCCATTACGGATTACAGAAATACCTTGCAGAGGAATTAGTGAAGTTTTACTCTAAAACATATGGAATCAAGGGCATAACTTTAAGGTTAGCTAACATAATTGGGCCTAGAGCAAGTCATGGAGTAATACACGACTTCATAAAGAAGTTAAGGTCAGATAAAAACAAATTAGAAATTCTAGGAGACGGAATGCAAAGGAAGAGTTACTTATACGTAAAGGATACAGTAAACGCGATTTTAATAACATGGAAAAAGAGTCAGAGGATGTATGAAATTTATAATGTTGGGAACGTTGACTGGATAACTGTCAATGAAATAGCTTCAATTGTAGAGGAGGAAATGGGGGTAAAAAACGTAAAACATGAATATAAATGGGTGGAAGACGGAAGAGGGTGGAAGGGAGATGTAAAAGAAATACTAATGAGTATAGAAAAGATTAAGTTATTAGGTTGGAGCCCAACGTTTTCCTCCTCACAAGCAGTTAGGATAACTGTTAGGGAACTATTAGGTATTAAACCCTGACATCTCCCAACCTTGGAAGGGTTGCTTTCTATGGGATCCTCTGGATTAGGGATTCATTATAGCAGTAGAAAAGGGAACACATGAGGACAATCATTGTCAAGCTCAAGTCCCTGTGGGAAGAGAGAGGGATACTGGTCACTACTTCCCTAGTTGCATTAAAGTCTCTGTCAAGCTGGGGAAGAGCGTCGTTGACCTCACTAGAAAAAATAGTTTAGAAACTAATATTTAAATGGAAGGCTATTCATCCAAAGCCTAAATGAGGTTTTACAGCCACTTAATCCCCCTTGTAAAAAGTTTCTTCGTCTACGTTTCTCCTTTGATCACGTTTGTGGTAGTATTTGTTAATGATTTATTTATATATTCTCTTCTAGCACTTTACCAGCCATTAACGGTAAACCCAAAATACACGTTAAGCGGAAATGCGTAGAAGACTTTTTGCTTTATCAAGGTTAGTGAGAGGATAAGCTCGTTGCTATTTCCATTTAGGATTAATAAAGTGGAGAAGAACTTTTTGGGATTTTATGCTTAGCTTTTACCCCTCTTCAATGGCTGGGCTCTCGTTCCTTTGTAATTTCCTCTCTACTCACTAATATTAGACATTTTTAATCCCATTATGGAATTAAAGTTAAAATATTAGGGGGTTAAATAATCTAGAACGAAATGGAAGAGGTAATAAGGGAAATTTCAAGAATTGCTGAAGTGAAATTTGAGGAAAGAGAGGATTTTGCAGGTTACAAAAGCAAACCACTGGCAGTTGTAATTCCAGAAAATCAAGAACAGGTAATCCAAGTTTTCAGGATATGTAAGGAGCACTCTGTACCAATTATAGCATGGGGATCAGGTACAAATCTAACTGGTGCAGCTTCTTGTAAAAACTGTGTCATAATTGACTTATCAAAACTAAACAAGATAATAGAATTCAACGATGTTGATTGGTATGTTAGGGTTGAACCAGGAATTATTCTTGAAAACCTCAATAAGTTTCTTATGGAAAGGGGATTCTTCTTCCCCCCAGATCCTGCGAGCTCATTTCTATGTACAGTAGGAGGGGCTATAGCGGAGGGCTCTGGAGGTATGAGATGCGTAAGGTATGGGACAATGAAGGACTGGGTTTTAGCGTTAAAGGTATTATTGCCTAGTGGGGATGTCGTAAAGCTAGGTGAGCCACTAAACAAGAACAGGGCAGGTTACGATTTAGTTCACTTATTTGTTGGAAGCGAAGGAACACTTGGAATAATACTTGAAGCTTGGCTTAAGATAATTCCCCTACCAAAGAGGGAGAGGAAGACAGTATTTGCTTATGTCAAGGACTTAGAGAGCGCTGCAGAAGTAATACTAGAGATGAGAAAGAGGAAAATTCTACCAGACATTTCTGAATACATGGATGACGAAGTTATTAAGGCTTTAAATAAAAATCTTGGAGCTAACATAAAGGAAAGCAAGGGGGGAGCGCTTTTTATTGTTATAGAAGTGGATTATTTCGATGATTTAATGGACATTCTAAAGGGAAGGGCTGATGAAATAGTGATTGCGAAGAGTAAGGAAGAGGAGGAAGAATTTTATTCATTAAGAGCAAAAGCTGCTGTCGCCCTTAAACCAGAAGGAAAGCTCTTCTTTGCAGAGGACATTGTAGTTCCTATTTCTAAACTAAGCTATGCAATAAGGAGGATGAAAGAACTTGCGCAGAAATACAATGCTAAACTGCCTGTTATTGCACATATAGGTGATGGAAACTTACACCCCAACATAATATTCGCTGAGGAGGAATTCGAAAAAGCTAAGGAATTATTTAATGAGATCTGTAAGATAGTTATTGAACTAGGAGGATCAGTAACTGGTGAACATGGAGTAGGGATACAGAAGGTGGAAGTAATGGCTGAACAGATAGTAAGAAATAATGGATTTAAGGTTCTTGAGATTATGAATGAAATAAAGAGAATAATGGATAGGGAAAACATTATGAATCCTGGAAAATATGTTGAAGCAGCTTATAAAATAGCCAAGGAGAGATTATTTAAATGATAAGATAAAGCAAATTTATGGAAAACACTTAAAGGAGCCCATTATAGTGGCGGGCCCGGGGGGATTCGAACCCCCGACCACTGGCTTAGGAGGCCAGCGCTCTATCCTGGCTGAGCTACGGGCCCATAATTTTCAATAAATTAACATTTATAAAAGTTGTGAGTTATAGAAGGAGATCGTGGCTTTTCTTCTTAACCTTTAAACACATGAAGTATTTTACATTGTAAAGAGGAATTTACTAACGATCCCTTTCCACTAGAGTGGAAAGTTAGGAGTGATGTCATGTTTGTCCCTATGCTTTCACTTCAATAATTTCATTCACGATCAAGCAAGACTTAACCTCACCTTAATCAAGTGTGGGTAATGAAACTCCTTTAAGGTTAAGGCATTTACCTTACATTTCATTTTCATCCTTACCCTTTTGAGCATTGTTTATATGGATGGAAAGTCAACTTCATTATAGTAAAATGAAAACCAAACTAATAAAGCCTCTCCATGAAAAAGGGCTTCAGCCCTCTACTAATCAAAACGATTTGAATGAAAATCTTATGATCCATTGAGAAGTGGGGAGAATTAAAAGGAGGAAAAGTTACATCATGGATAAACGTAATGGGGATGGCTTAGTATATTAATTATGGTTAGTGAAATTTACTATGAATAAAAAATTCGCCCAACTTAGACCCTTTTATTAATATTGGAAACTACATGTTAATTGTAGGTATTAAAGAGATCGATTATTTAATAAAAGGCTTTGAAACAGTGGAGTTTTTTGGAAATTGGAAATATACTCAGCTTTTAGCACACAAAGCCTTAGCTAGTTCCTCCTATGTTGAGTTATTAATAGTTCAACGTTTCGGCGGAGTTAATCCATTTTTAATCAAAAGATTAGGAGGAACTTGGGATAGAATAAAAGTTAGAAGGGTATTTAAAGCAGAAGAAGTGCCAACAGCTTTGGATAGCATTGAAGGAGAGGAAGTAATTGTAATAAATCCATATCTTTACTCGAAGTTAAAAGACATAATAACTGCGAAGCTTAGGAGGAGAGCCTTTATATTTAACAAGGGCGAAGAACTTCCACTAGGGGGTAATTTCAATTATCATTCAATGCATGAAATAATTAAAGTATCGAAAGTAAGAAAAGGGATTTTAGTTAAAGTAATCAAGGGGAAAAATGAGGGAGCATCACTAACGATCCCGCTAGAGAAAGTATATGACAACAGTTGAAATTTAAGGTATCTAATTAAATTAAGCCGCCGGGGGGATTTGAACCCCCGACCTCCGGCTTACAAGGCCGGCGCTCTACCAGCTAAGCTACGGCGGCATGCCGCCGGTGGGATTTGAACCCACGGCCTCCGGATTTCTCAGGTTTCCCGTATGAGTCCGGCGCTCTACCAGCTAAGCTACGGCGGCATTTTCTTAGTTTTCTCATGTGTATTTAAAGCTATTTTTTCATTAGCACTCAAGTAATTTAAAATTGCCTCCCTTATAATATCGCTCCTATTTACACCCATTCTCATCGCAAAATAATCAAGCCTCTTCAAATCCTCCTCATTTATCTTAAAGGAAATAATTCTTGGCATGATATTGAATTCTATGGATTTTTAAATATTTCTTCTTGGATAAAAATAGGGCTGAATGTTAACCGGTAGTGTCTTTTTACACGATTATCGCCATGTAGAATCTCGAACGTTTTACCTCTTCAGGTTAAATCGGAGATTAGACTAAATGAGAATTCCATTATGAAAGATAAGGATGTGACATTTACTAATAAATTCGAAATTTTAAAGGGAGCGCTTTTTGTAAAATCTTAACATGAGTTCTTTATCTCAGCTGCAGATTCTATTACCTTCTCCACAAAGTTACTCTATTTTCTTCCTCTTGCACCTAAACTTTTCATATAACTGTTCAGTATGAGGAAGCAGTCAGAGTTCATATTGTTTTACCGACTTAAAAATAGCTTGTATCCTCTTGGCAGGATGAGGATGGGTCATTAATATATCAGATAAAGGAGATACTTTTTCATTTAACCATCTCTCAAGTAACTCATTAGGATTCTTCTCCTTTATCTTCATTGGAGGAAGGGTTACTACAATGCCTCTAAAAGGATCAATGCTTACGTTTTGCATATATACTTGAATTTTCGCTAATGCTGTAGCTAAATTAATTGCTTTTTCCTTAAAGAGAGTTATTGAGTGAAGGTCTGCAAAGGATTCCCTTAACCTATTGAGCCACAAAACAAATATTTGAAGTATGAAGGTTATAATGAATATTACCCCTCCAATACTTAACATTATTAAGCCGGCTATCAGATCTGCCTCACTTCCAGCAAATATTAAAAACGCCCATCCCAAGTTTAGTAAAAGATTACTTATAAATCCAAGGACTGCTGGAATTAAACCAAGTGCAGTTCCTATTTCAACATCTAAATGCTTTATGTGCCCTACTTCATGGCCTATAACCGCCATTAACTCGTCATCGTTCAAGATTTCAAGTAAGGGCCTAGTTATTGCTATCCTTTTACCTGTAATGAAGTTACCGAAAGCAAATGCATTTGGAAAAGGTTCGTTAGATATATAAACCCTAGGAACTTGCGTTCTCGATTCCCTTGCAATATCCCTAACCATGTTATAGAGCCAACCATATTCTATATCTCCTTCTTTCACTTCTACGCTATTCCTACCAATTGCGTATGGCGCTATAAGCCACTGGAAAAGCCAAAATAGAGCCAAGAAAATGAATGCTAAGTAGATGGGAAAATTAAAGAAAGAAGCTATGAAGTAAACTACAAATGCTTCAGCCATAATAGTTAGAGCACCAGCAACGAACATTTTCAACTTAAGTGAAGCTGAACCATTCATAAGGAAGTTTAGGCTTGTGAAAAAAATATTTTCTAGAAAAGATAAAAGATGAGGTAGGATTTTTCATTGGAAATGCTTTTTTATAGCATTTCGTCCAAACTCAAATGAGATATAGTTCTTACTCAATCTAAAGGATCCAAAAGTAAGGAAGTCATGATAGATCAAAAAGCGCTCCCTTTAAAATTTCGAATTTATTAGTAAATGTCACATCCTTATCTTTCATAATGGAATTCTCATTTAGTCTAATCTCCGATTTAACCTGAAGAGGTAAGACTTTCATTTTATGCTTATGACCTTCTACTTAATATCCCTTAGTTGAAAGAACTGGATAAATTATCTTCTTGAAGTAAACGTCCTTTTCTTCATCCTCGAACCCAAGAAATTCCCTCACTATTAAAGAGGCAGCTTCCCTGAAATCTAAACCCCTGGTCATGAGGTAAAATATTTGATCGTCTGTGAATTTCTGCGTCGATGCTGAATGCTTAGCCATCTTAATTATCCCAGTGTTAACTTCTAGCATTGGGGCAACTATAGCTTTGGCGTCCTTTCCTAAGATTATGGACTTCCCTATTATCGATGTGCTAGAGTCATGACCTGATTCCTCTATTGCCGCTCTACCCCTTATGCTCGTCAGTGAGGAATCCAAAGCTATGGCTTTTAATGTTCCGTCGCTTGAACTCTCAACTCCTGTGTGTATTACATTTATATCAGAGTCAATCTTATATTGCTCAGTTCCTAAAGTCCTGACGTTTATCTTAGAGGAGCTCCTCTTACTAGACAATAAATTGTTGTATTTCAAGTGCCCCATCCTTGACCTTAGGTTTAATATGCTTATTGAGGAAAATGAATCGTTTAAATAATCGTGTTGAACATGAGCGTAGTAATAGCCATCATTTCCATCATTAATCATCATCAAGTCCACAGAACTGTTTTCCCTCCCAAAAATTCTTATTACCGAGTTTAATAAGGAACTATTATATGATTTATTATTTATTAAAATTTTAAGCTTTTCTCCTTCCAGGACTTCTATTTCAATATAACTAGGGGATAATATATTTGGTCTATCTATGTAGTTTTCCAAAACTAATTCTGTAGGTCTATCCACCTTCAGCTTCAAGTAAACTGGAGACAAAGAGGTTGATAAAGCTATTAACTTGTGCTCGTTTGGATTTATGGTTATTTCACTTGCCTTTAAAAATGTATATTTCACCCCCTCTTGGATTTCAATTAAGTTCCCATTCCTTATCTCTATTTTATTACCTCTCTTGACATCTACCACAGGTTTTAAATCTAAATCCAAGTTAAGGGACTCGTATTCATTCCATTCCGTGTAATGCTTTACCGTTGGAGAATCGTTTATTCTTTGATAAGGAGTTTTTTGGAAAATTTTAAAAAACTCTTGCCTTTCCCTTTCCTCTTCTAAGTTGGAGATAACTTTTAATGCCTTATCTTCACTAATTATCCCCAAAGAAATTCCCCTTTAAGCTACTGAACCCATTTTGTCCAATTCAAGCTTAACTACTTTATTTAGCAGAGCTGCGTATTCAAAGGGTAATTCCCTCATTATCTCATCCATGAAACCTAGCACTAGCATAGATCTCGCTTCGCTCTCTGAGAGCCCTCTGCTCATAATATAGAACAGCTGATCTTCATTCATTCTTATAGTATGGGCTTCATGTGCAACATCAGCATCTTCCTCGAAGACTTGATTGTGCGGATACGTATGAGCCTTCGAAGTTCCATCGAGCATTAGAGAATCGCATTGAACATGTGCTTTTGATTGGTATGCTCCCTTGTTAACTCTAATCAATCCTCTATAAACGTTGACTCCCCCCATGAAGCCTATGTTTTTACTAACCACTCTAGACCTCGTTCTAGGAGCTGCGTGAATCATTTTTGAGCCAGAATCCTTCCATGTATTTTCCGAAGCCATGGTGACTACCATGCTAGTAGAGGATGCATTTTCGCCCCTTAATATAGTGCTCGGGTAAACCAAGCTTAACTTCGCCCCCAATGATCCCTCTACCCACTCAACAGTTGAATTCCTATCTGCCCAAGCTCTCTTGTTATTGAAATTAATAACGTCCTTGCTCCAATTTTGGACAGTTGTGAACTTTATATATGAGTTGTCCTTAGCATAGAGCTCTACCATTCCATCATGGAAGGAACTAGAGCTAAGCCTAGGAGCTGCACACCCCTCTATAAAGTGGATGTAAGACCCTTCATCTGCTATTAATAACGTGTGCTCAAATTGCCCTTCTCCTTCAGTTCCAATAAAGAAGAAACCCTCGACTGGTGCTTGAACTTTCACCCCCTTAGGAACGTAAACGAACACACCTCCGCTAGATAGGGCCCCGTGAAGGGCAGCAAATTTATGATCGCTTATTGGGAATATTTTCGTATAATACTCCTTAACTATATCAGGATATTTTTGAACAGCAGTTTCCATCGAGGTCATTATTACCTTCTTTGCTTTCAACTCCTCTTTAACTCTCTCATATATAGGCTCAGACTCCAATTGAGCTACCAAACCTCCAAGGTATCTTTTTTCTGATTCAGGTATTCCCAGTGCATCATAATACTTCCTCACTTCTGGAGGAATGTCACTCCAGTTTGATGTCTTCTGGATTGACGGTTTAACATAATATTTCATCTCTCCGAGATTCACTTCCTTAACCATTTCAGGTAACCAAGATGGTGTAGGGATCTTCTCAAAGAGTTCTAGGGCCTTAAGCCTTAACCTCAACATCCATTCAGGCTCCTTCTTAATTTTAGATACTTCCTCTATTAAACTCCTTGTAAGACCACTCCTCACAATCCTCTCATGGAACTCTTCAAGAGATATCTTGTTTAATCTAGATTCCACTGAAGCACTCAATATTTCCTTAATGTCTAAGGTGTATTCTGCTTCATCAACCATTTTTTGCACCTATACTTTAACTACGTTAAAGTACCTTATAAGTCTATTCCATAAACAACCTATTTCTTATACATCTTCTCTATCCATTCGTAACCCTTCTCATCAATTAACTTAGCTAGTTCTGATCCTCCACTAGCAGCTATTTTACCATTAATTAAGACGTGGACATTCGTTGACTTCACATACTCTAGGATTCTCCTATAATGTGTTATTATTAGAAAAGCTGTTCTATTTTCAGCATTAAGCTTATTTATTGCATCTCCAATTGCCCTTAAACCATCAACATCAACACCTGAATCTGGTTCATCAAGTATAGCGATTTTGGGCTTTAATAAAAGCATTTGCATTACTTCAGCTCTCTTTTTTTCTCCACCGCTAAATCCCTCATGTATTCCCCTGCTAAGCATGGATTCTGAAATTCCTATTTTCTTTATTACCTCCCTTATGTTCCTAAAGAGCTCTGACGGTTGCATTGATGGGTTTACTATTCTATTATATGATGCTACTAGTAGGGCTGAGAACTTAACGCCTGATATTTCTATAGGATTTTGAAAGGCTAGAAAGATACCTTTCTTGGCCTTTTCGTCAGGAGGCAAATTCGTTATATCTTCTCCGTTAAGTATAATTTTACCACTGACAATCTTATATTTTGGATGCCCCATTATAGCTAAGGATAAAGACGTCTTTCCACTTCCATTTGGTCCCATTACAGTGTGTATTTCTCCTTCCCTTATTTTCATGTTTATCCCTTTAATTATTTCCTTATTGTCTACGCTAACCTTGAGATCAATGATTTCCAACGTGTTCATATTTCCCTAATAATATCTCAATACCCAGTATTAAAGCTAGTGAATATACAAGATTAAACTGACTTCCTCAGAGCCTTGGAAAGGAGAGGCTTTCAAATTTTTGTAAAGGCTTCTCTTTAGCTCTAATATTGGACTAATTGATGTGAAGGAGGAGAACACGTTTACAATGAAGTTATTAAGGTGAAGACAGTAAACTGGGATCTATGATCTATTCTTGGGAATACTCTCGTTCTTTAGGGCGTGAAGGGCAGAAGCGAGATATATTTTTACAGAAATTTTCATGATGAAGAGAAGAAGACGTGAGATTTAACCATTAGAGAGGGCAGTTACCGCTAATTCTCTAATCTTTAACCTCAAATTCAAAGAAGTTAGTCTTTTAGGAAAATTAACTTATTGGAACTTTAAACTCTATAAACCTGTTTTTTCCTTCTTGATACAATATCATCTCCAAGAAGGTGCCCCCACAGTTCCTCTTATAAACAATTCTGTTTGGATTACCTTTATCGTCATGTAAAATGCTAACCTTAGGTTTTGAGCAATCCATTTCATTACCGGCGAACTTCTCCTTTAAAACCGTTGGAAGAGGTATCTCCTTTACCAATTCCTGTACTACGTAATTGAATAACTCGTCTAAGTTAACCTGCCTCCTAACCCTTACTTTTACAATCATAAAGCCGCTATCAACTTTGTAATCCTCTTTAAAAATTACTTTCCTTGATATCAAGTATGCTATAAATCCTGAAACTGGAATACCAACTATTACAAGCATTAATAAGAGGGGTTGTTGTACTATAGAAAAAATTAGACTCAAATTAAGTAAATATAAAATTACATGAATTGGTAAAACAGTTAAAGCATTTGAAATAAGGCTTGTAAACAGTGCCTCTAATGGCGAATAGGAAATTATACCAGAGATAGCTCCAGATATTATTTGTCCTACTATAGGTATTTCCCACCCTACTGATAAAGAAGAAAGGATACTAATTATAACATTCCTTAATATTATAGTCACTGTGAATCACACTAATATTTAAATTCAAATGTTAAAAACTTTAACTAGACCTTTAGTAAATGCATCTCTCAAGAGGCTGAGGAAATGAAGGAGTAGTGGCAAACTGAAATAATCTCCCATCATCCACAAATCTTAAATCTCCCCATACTAAAGGAATCCATAATCTGCCTGTATTATTAAGAAATTGATGCCTAAGCTTTTTATCCAATTAAAGTATTATAACGTCATGAATTTTCCAGTGGTTATAGTTAACTTCAAGGCATATGAAAATTCCTACGGGAAAAAAGCCATTGAGCTATCAAGGGAATTCGAGAGGATATCTTTAAATAGTGGAGTAGAGGTAATCATTGCAGTTCCAGACACTATGATTTACAGGATAGCAAATGAAGTGTCTCTCCCAGTCTATGCACAAAGTGTAGATTCAGTTGGGCATGGAGCCAAAACAGGTCAGACTATAATTGAGATGATTAAGGAAGCAGGAGCAAGAGGTTTTCTCATTAACCATAGTGAGAAGAAGGAAAGATTCGAAAACCTAATAAACCTTATTAACTCCTCAAAGATTGAAGGATTGGAATCAATTATATGCGTGGATTCATATGAAGCAATCCTATTAGCTTCGCTGTTAAATCCTACTGCCGTCTTAATTGAACCTCCCGAGCTCATAGGGACTGGTATCGCGGTCTCTAAAGCTAAACCTGAAGTAATAGAGAGAGCAGTAAAGGAGGCTAATAAGGTAAACTACGACAAGGTAATTGCAGGAGCTGGGATTACAAGTGGAGAGGACGTTTATAATGCGTTAAGGCTAGGGGCTAAGGGAGTAGGCGTTGCCTCAGCTGTAATGAAGGCTAAGAAACCAGGAGAGGCATTGATGGAATTAATAATGGGGGTTAAAAAATATATTGAGGGAAGGTAGGGAAATGCTTTTATTTTTAACCCTAAGAGGTAAATCATGGAGTTAGCTGAAAGGATTGCAAGCTACGTGAATTCTGTAAAATATAATGATTTAGATGAGGAAGTAGTAAAAGAGGTGAAATGGAGAGTCTTAGATTCACTTGCTGTTTCTTGGGCTTCAAGAGATGCTGAACCTGTTAAAATATCAAGGAGCCTAGTAAATTACTATATGGGGAATTCAAGGATCTTCTTCTCTGGGGAAAGTACATCTCCCGACTTAGCTTCGTTCATTAACACTTTGATGATTAGGTTTTTGGACTTTAATGATACCTTTCTGTTCAAGGAGCCTCTACATCCAAGTGACTCAATAGGAGCAATAATGTCTCTAGCATCGCTCCTGAACTCTAACGGGAAGGATATAATAACTTCAATAGCAGTTTCTTATGAAATTGGAGCTAGACTATGCCAGTCAACTACACTGAGATCAAAAGGTTATGATCACGTGAATTTCCTTCAAGTGGGAATAGCTTCTGGACTCTCTAAGCTCCTAAACCTAGATGAAAAAAAGACAATTAATGCGATATCCATTACTTTAGTCCCCAACGTTGCATTGAGAGAGACTAGGTCTGGAGAACTTTCCATGTGGAAGGCTGGAGCAGCTGCTGATTCGAGCAGGAAAGCCACTTTTGCATCTCTGCTTGCAATGAAAGGCTTTACAGGCCCTTCAAAACCCTTCAGCGGTAAGATGGGATTTAAAAAAGTAATAGCTAGCGACATGAATGAGGAGAGCTTCAATGATCTAACTAAGACCAGAATGGTTACGAAGAGCATGATAAAGTACTTCCCTGTTGAATATCACGCCCAGTCCTTAGTATGGGCGTGTAAAGAAATAAATGTGAAGCCAGATAGCGTGAAAGAAGTGGTTGTAGAGACTTTTGAGGCTGCTAAAACAATATTAGCAGATGAGGGCAAATGGAGGCCAACAAATAAGGAAACTGCTGACCATAGCATTCCTTTCATAGTAAGTGTTTGCTTATTAAAAGGAGGTATTTGGCTTGAAGATTATAATGAGGAAGTATATAAGAATGAGAAAGTGATTGAGCTGATGGATAAAGTAAAGGTAGTGGAAAGGAAGGACTTTACATCCCAATACCCAGAAAAACTACCTAATAGAGTAATAGTTAGAACTTCAAGCGGTGAACTAGAAGGATTTAATGACGTTCCACTTGGACATTATTTAAAACCCCTAAGCGAAGAGCAGTTACTGGAGAAGTGCAAGAGACTTGGGCTGCCTCAGAAACTCATAAATAAAGTTATGAATATGGAGGGGTTGAGTGCAAATGAGTTCCTCGAGAATTGATAGGTTAACAAAGAAGGACTTCTATGTAGTACCAGGCGTCTTTAATCCTTTCTCAGCTTTACTAGTAGAGAAGGAAGGGTTTGACGCCGCCTATTTATCTGGTGCAGCATTAACTTCCTCACTAGCAATGCCTGATTTAGGAATAATAACTTTAACAGAGGTGGAAGAAACGATAAAGAGGATAAGGGAGGTCACAGATATTCCACTAATAGTTGATGCAGATACTGGGTTTGGAGAGGTTGTAAATGTTTATAGGGCAGTTAAGGTGCTTGAGGGTGCTGGGGCAGATGCAATACAAATAGAGGATCAAGTACTGCCAAAGAAATGCGGGCATTTAAATGAAAAACAAGTAGTCAAGCCGAGAGAAATGGTTCAGAAAATTAGAGCAGCAGTTAAAGCAAGGAGAGACTGCCTAATAATTGCAAGGACTGACTCCAGAGCAGTGTTTGGCTTGAGCGATGCCATAGAGAGAGCTAAAGAATATTTGGAAGCAGGTGCTGATATAATATTCCCTGAAGCTTTAACTTCAAGAGAGGAATTCCAGTTATTTTCTAAGCAAGTAAGGGCTCCTCTGTTAGCGAACATGACTGAGTTCGGGAAGACTCCTTACATAAAGGCTATGGAGTTTAAGGAAATGGGGTATAAATATGTCATATTCCCAGTTACAACGTTTAGAGTAGCAGCCAAAGCTATACAGATGACTCTGAGAGAGCTAAAGGAAAAGGGAACCCAAGAAGGATTAATTGGAAACATGATGAGCAGAGAAGAATTCTACAAGATAATTAATTATGAGTTTTATGAAAAATTGGATAGGGAATTGTCTAAATAAAATCACATTGCTTCCCCTCTTCTCTGTTATTATAACTCTTTTTCACCACACAAAATAGTGATTAATGTTCAAGGTTTATTAATACATGTTCTAATACTACTGAGATTTGAGTATGGCTCCCATTATTAAGGATTTAATAAAAAGGGAACCGATAGTAATTAAGGGGAATTCTAAAATAAAGGACGCAGTTAAGTTAATGGAAAAAAACAACGTTGGATCTATAGTGCTTATAAATGATGATGGTAAAGCTATTGGAATTTTTACTGAAAGGGATTTATTAAGGGCAATAGCAAGGGGAGTTAGCTTAGAGGATCCAGTGGAAAAGGTCGCAACAACAAGTAATCTAGTTAAGTTAAATGAAAATGAGAAGGTCTCTAGAGCTGCTATGGAGATGGCAAAAAGGGGAATAAGACATATAATAGTTGAAGACGAAAAGGGGAAATTGAAGGGTGTTATTTCAATAAGGGATATAATATTTGAAAACCAAGTTTTAAAGGCTATAGCACTAATTGGAGAAAATAATGTAGAGGGGAGTGATTGATGAGTGAAGGAGTAGTTTTCAGTAAAGGGTTAGAGAACGTAATAATAAAGACAACTTCCATAACTTTTATAGACGGAATAAAGGGTATTCTAAGATATAGGGGCTTCGACATTCAAGATCTAGCAAAGAATTGTTCCTATGAAGAAGTTGTATACCTCATGTTGTTTGGAAAATTACCAAATCAAGGCGAGCTAAAGAAAGTAAGGGATTACCTTGATGAAAATTACACAATATCAGACAACGTTTACGAAGCTCTGAAAAACTATCCAAAAGCTGATGCCATCCAAATGATGGAAGCTGGACTCTCGCTAATAAGTTTGGAAGAGAAGGAATTTAACTGGAATAAAGAAGTTAATAGATGGAAGGCTTTAGAGATAATAGCTAAAGTATCTACGTTAACCGCATTAATATATAGAATAAAGGAAGGGTTAAAGCCTGCAAAACCAGAAAAGGGTCTTTCGTATGCTGAGAACTTTCTATTGATGTCTATAGGCAAGAGCGACCCAGATAGAGAGAAGGCAATGAACGCAGCACTTGTGCTATATGCTGATCATGAAGTTCCAGCTTCCACTACAGCTGCCCTAGTCGCAGCTTCAACTTTAAGTGATATGTACTCTTCTGTAGTCGCAGCTCTAGCCACATTAAAGGGACCTCTACATGGCGGAGCAGCTGAGGCTGCTTTCCAGCAATTCATAGAGATTGGTAGCCCTGCCAATGTCGAGAAGTGGTTTACTGAAAAAATAGTTAAGGGAAAGAATAGACTAATGGGATTTGGACACAGGGTTTATAGGACGATGGATCCAAGGGCCAAAATATTCAAGGAAATCGCATTTGGTTATACAAATAAGGATTGGAAAGTGAAGAACTTATTTGAGATAGCAACGAAGTTAGAATCCCTAGGAATAAAACAGTTCTCTGACAAGGGTATTTGGCCTAACACAGACTTCTATTCGGGAATTGTTTACTATGCAATTGGATTCCCTATCTATATGTACACAGCCCTCTTCGCACTTTCAAGAACCGTTGGCTGGTTAAGTAATATAATAGAATATGTAGAAGAACAGCACAGATTGATAAGACCTAGATCAATTTACGTTGGTCCTGAAAAACAGGAGTTCATACCCTTGGAGAGGAGAGGGTAGAGGCATTAGAATTGATACATGAATACTCTAGGAGGATAAGGTTAAATGAGGTTGATGCTCAGGGAATAATGTACTACGCTGTAGCATTAATATTATTTGATGAGGCTAGGATAGAGTTGCTTAGAGAAGTAGGTTTTCAGCTGAGGGAGGAGATAACAAAGGGTAGGGAATTCAGATCTGTTAAATGTGAGGTTGAATACATGTCCCCAATAACTTTTGATGAAGTCGTGAACATAAGGACCTTAATAGATAGATTAGGAAGATCGTCAGTGACTTATTATCACGAGGTTGAAAGTAATGGAAATACAAAATTAAGAGGGAAAGTAGTTGATGTTTTTGTTGATAAGAAGATTGAGAAGGCAATAGACCTACCATCTAATCTAAGGGAAAAACTTTCAAGGTTCTTGAGGAATTAAGTCCCCTTCTATTATTATAATCAAAACTCTTCATCATTGTGCAAACTTAGAGTATTTAATGGAATCTAATTATAAAAGGGGTTTAGATTATCAATGATTAAAATGCGCTGGTAATAGCCCTTTACTAAGACTCCATTATAGAATGCTAGATTACTCTTTAACGATTATTTTATAAAGGATAACAAGAGGGATAATTTGAATGTTTTATACGTAGAACGGATTTTACGTTCTTTTATTATACTAACTATAATATGATTTTCTTATAACTTTTATATAAGCAACTATAGGAAATGGAAAATCACGAGAAAGCGATGAATTTCAATTTAATTCCATAATTAATATAATCATATTGCATGTCTTTCTTTTTCATTTAGTTAATTCTATTGCTTTTTAGAACTTTTTAAATGTTTAAACAAAAGTTTACCACATGAAGATTTATTCCTTGGATAAGGTGAGGTTACTGTCTAGTATTGCCTTAAGGGACTTGAGCTTATACTGGTGGGACAAGAGGAATTTAATATCATGGTTCTCCCAACCGAGGGAGACAATGACTGGCAGTTTCCCAATGACGTATTGGTATCCTGGTGGATATACAAACATTAGTTATAACGCTCTAGATAGGCATTTACAAAAGCTCAAAAACAAAGTGTCTTTCTACTATGTGAATGAGAGAAATGATGAAAAGTCTATATCATATTTGGGTTTATATGATGAAGTTAATAAGGCATCTTTTGTGCTGAAGGAGATAGGGGTTAAAGAGGGGGATTCAGTTTCATTGATGATGCCGAGCTCTATTGATGCGGTAGTAATGGGATTAGCTGTGCACAGGTTAGGGGCTAAACTGGTAATACATTATACTGGTCTTAGCGAGGATACACTAGCTTATAGAATAAAGGACTCAAAATCTAGGTTTTTCATAGTTGCCTCTAAGGGCTTTAAGGGAGGCAATGAAATAAGGATGAAGGATATGGTGGATAAAGTGCTTAGCAAACATGAAACTGGGATAGAGAAGGTAATCGTTATCTCAAGGGGGTTTGGGGACTTCGATTTAAACCAGGGAAGGGATGTAATATATGAGGAAGTCAAGCCTAAGGGAAGGGTTTATATTGAACCTGCTAAAGTAGAATCCAACGATCCTTCAACAATATATTACACTTCGGGTACAACTGGTAGACCAAAAGGAATATGGCATTCAACTGGGGGATATATAGTTGCATTAAACCATGCATTCAGGACATTATTTAATCCAATGGAAGGGGATGTATGGTGGACTGTCTCTGAGCTAGGATGGCCTGTGTGGCCTATGGCAAACTTATATACAATACCAGTAATGGGGCTTACAGGAGTACTATTTGAGGGAAGCATTGCTTATAAGGCAGAGACCTTCTCAAGAATAGTTGAGAAGTTCCAAGTAAACCTAATATGGAGCTCTACCACCTCCTTATATACTTTGAGGGGCCTAGGAGAAGAATCGGTTAGCTCTGGAGAAACTAGTTCATTGAGGATAATTCTGAACACAGGAGAACCTTTAAATCCTGGGGCGCTTGACTGGTTTAACAAGACTTTACCACATGTTATGATAGGCGATGCATACTGGATGACTGAGCACTTGATTCCTATAGCTTGCACTCCGTTTGGCATAGCTGAGATACCAGTAAAGCCAGGATCAGCTGGAATAGCCTTTCCTGGAGTCTCTTTTAAGGTAGTAGATGACGATTCAAAGCCTCTGCCACCAAGAGCTAGGGGATATATAGTAGTGGAGACTCCTAACCCGGCCCTAGGCAAAGTCTGGGGAGATGATAGGGGAGAGGAATTAATAAAGAAGTACTACTCTAGATTCCATGGGTACTTCTATACTGGGGACTTCGGATACTACGATGAAGATGGTTACTTATACATATTAGGAAGGGCTGATGACGTCATAAACGCCAAAGGTGAAAGGATTGGGACATTGGATATAGAAGGGGTTATAGGTAAACATAGAGCTATTGCTGAGTGTGCAGTAGTTTCATATAGAGTTGATAATACTGAGAAAATAATGGCTTTAGTTTCATTAAAACAAGGGGAAAGTTCCTCCGATACACTTAAGGAGGAGATTAGGGAGACAGCTAGGAACTCGGGGTTTATCTTAGACGAAGTCGTATTTGTTAAGAGATTACCTAAAACTAAGAGTGGAAAAATAATGAGGAGATTAATAAGGGCTATAGCCAAAGGGGAGGAGTTCGGAGATGTCTCTACTTTAGATGACATAAAGGTAATAGAGGAACTAAGGGAGACTATGAAAAGTTATATCAAAGGTAAAAACTAAGGAACTGGCTTGAAAACCATTATATAGAGCTCCACTAAGAAAAAGGTAGTCCAGAGTGGAGAAAATCTGTCTGTGAATTTTAGTAAGTGCTCAACTCCTTTATTCAAACTCCTCCTAACTTGAATGAAATTGATTACTTCGAATAAAGCTAAAGGAAAACCAAATAGAATTCCTATTAAACCCCATTTAGGGTAATTAAGCATGGAGAGCAAAATAAATCCGGAAATAGATAAGATTATAAAAGAGATTATTTGGATTAAAGTTATTTTATAATAGCTAAAAACTATTTTTCCTGACAATTCACTAGTTAACTTAATGAATATATAAGCCCCTGTGCTGAATCCTCCCCAGCCGAGGAATGAAAGGATGTGAATGAATAATAGTATTGAGTACACATTTATCTTTCATCTTAATTTTTTTAATATTAAAACCCTTAGGCTCTACCAAAGACTTTTTAAAATTAGTCCTACTTTAATTGGATTTTCAAAAGTGAAACTACCTTCAGGCAATTAGGAGTTTTCTGGTTCATTGGGTCCCCAGTCATGTCTCTTTGTTTACTTACCATTAGGGAATTTTGGGATTTCGCTAAACTCTCAAGTTTAGCCCTTAGATTTTGTAAGGAGTTGGACTTCACTCCTTCCCCTCAGCTAGATAACTCAGCTTACAGTGAAAGGATTTTTAACTTAATGATGAAGCACTTTATGGGATTTATCTCCATATAAAATTTAACATAAATGAATTGAACTAGTATCCAAAATAGCTGTTAGCTACTCTTTAAACGCTAAAACGATTTAACGTTTAATGCAAATAAATTATAAGCATTCTTCCACAATATGTTCTCCTTATCTTTTTTTGATAAGTATTCTGACTCAATTATTTCAATTAATGAAAAAGGTACGTTGTAAATTAATGGACTAACATAAAGATCCGTGCCAAAAAGTATCCTTTCAGAACCAACGTTTTCAACCACCTTATCTATAAGTCTCCCAATTGAGATCATTGCAGCAGTATCTATGAAGACGTTGTTGTGTTTTTTCATTAAGTTTATTAAATATTCAGCTTGAACTAAGCCTGATAATGCATCAAGGAGTATGAAATCTATACTCTCATATTTTGAGACTAATGGTTCTAAATACATAGGGGATTCCATGTGAGATTCTGCGAGAACATGGATTAAGACTGGTAAGTTCAAATCCTTCATAGTATCTAATAGGGGAATCATCCTCTTATCATTAAGAAATACACCTTGGAATCTATGATGAAACATTACGCCGTTCAGTTTCAACTCAAAAGTTATCCTGTTTAACTCCTCAATGCATTCCTTAACACCAAGAAGTGGTTCAACTATTCCAAACGCCAAAGGAAATCTATGATTATAAGTCCTCCTATAATTGGAGACCTGGTTATTAACCTCTATCATGCCTAACTTTCCAGACTTCCTATATTGAAAAGAGGGACTAATTGCGCCTAACTTGATTTTGAACTTATCCATAATTTTTGTTCTTTCTATGTAGTCTTTACTTATATCAACGCTTTCCTCAAACTCTATTGGATTAGATCCAAAGTGTTGGTGAATATCTAAAACATTAGATTCTAGGTAAATATTAAGCTTCATGGATATGTAAAATAAATTTAGTCCCTTTAAAAGTTTTAGTGGGAGAATCTATTTATTTTGGGTTCAAATGAAATACTAGTAAAGGTTCCCAAGTAAACTATAAAGTTTAGATTTCGCAATTAAACTTCTCATAACGTTAAGACCTAAAGGTGTTACTAAGAAATTCCTGTGTCTTAATTGAAGAATAAGTTGGGAAATATTTACACTAAACTCATATTTAAAGGTGCAAAAAGCAAATGTTCAAAGAGTACTTGACACATCAATGAGATTTGAGAAGTAGTGTGTCATACTATAGGATTTCACTGAACATGAAATGGATTGATTAATAAACTAAATACTTGCAAGTGCAGTTAAAGAATACTTCAAAGTAATTATCTAAGTTGGCCAATTGGTTAAAGACATAAAGAAGGACTTTTCCTAATTATAAGGGATTTAGGCCTTCTTCAAAACATGGCGCTGGATCTTACCGCTCTCAGTCTTAGGTAACTTATCTATGAAGTCCAGTCTTTCAAGGTGGACATATTTACCATAATTCCTGTTCACAAAATCTATTATGGAGTTCCTCAGCTCTTCACTAGGTGAAAAGCCTTCCTTTAAAACTACATAACCGTGGAGTATGTGGCCCCTTACCGGGTCTGGATCACCTACAACAGCTGACTCAAGTACAGCAGGATGAGATAATAAGACGTTCTCTATTTCAAATGGCCCAACTCTGTATCCAGATACTTTAACTACATCATCTTTCCTACCGACAAACCAGAAATAGCCTCTTTCATCTTTTACTGCTACGTCGCCAGTGAGATACCAGTTTTCCCTTATTACTTCCCTAACTTTTTCCATCGCATTAATGTATCCCAAAAAATAAAACCCTGGATAATCTACTCTAACTGCAATAACTTCGTCTATTATATCAACAACATGACCAGGAGCTGGTAAACCCATACTTCCTACCTTTAACTCGCTTTCATAACCCCAGCCATTATATACCACCATGCCGCACTCCGTTTGCCCATAATGATCTTTTACTATTACGTTGTAATTCCTCTGGAACCAATTAATCACCTCTAGATTAAGTGGTTCTCCTGCAGAACTTGCTTTCCTCAATCTTAGGTCATATTTCCTCTTCACAGCCTTTGCTATTAACCTGTAACCTGTGGGTGCGAAAGCGAAATTAGTTATTTTCATCTCTTCTAGGAATTCCATTAATCTTTCTGGATTAAAGGGTTCATCTAGGAATATTACTTCCTTGCCTAACATTAAGGGCCCTATTATTCCATGGTAAAGTCCATATGCCCACCCAGGATCTGCTGCATCAAAATAAACATCCTCTTTCTCCAATCCTATTCCGTATTTCATGTACACATAAGTCGTCAATAACATTCTCTTTGATATTAAAATTCCCTTTGGAGGACCGGTTGTTCCAGATGTATACAGTAAAAGTATAGGATCGTCCCAACCAATTCTCTCGCTCTCTTTTATCTTACCGTAGTTTAAAGATTCATCAAAGGAATGCTCTTTATAGACCATGAAGTCCCTTATATTTAGTTCTTCCAATTTACCTTTCTGATCCACTTGAGTGAAGAAGAGCTTTGGTTTCTTGTCTTTAATCCTAAGTTCAACTGCTCTCGAACCAAATGCTGTGAAGAGTGGTTGATAAATAGCACCTAATAGCCAACATGCCAATAAAGTTATTACTTGCTCAACCTTCCTTGAAGCCAAAACAGCTATTACATCCCCTTTCTTAACACCCTTAATTTCCTTTAAGTAACAAGCCAAACGAAGTGCTTTGTCTTTAAGCTCTCCGTAAGTGATCTTTTCCTTTTCATCCCTAGAAAACCTCAATACTGCTTCTCCTTCTTCGCTTAGCATGTTTATTGGATTCTCATCATCAAACATCCTTAAATGAGTGTAAGCCTCATCCCATTTAAATTCCTTCACTAATTCTGAGTAGGTTACCACACAATTAATAGTAGATAAGGCTAATAAATTTTTATTATCTTTACAAATAAAACTTTATTGAGAATAATAAAATAAGGATGAGTTTATAGTATAAACGCTAAATACTCTTTATTAGTATAATGTTAATAAACGCGTTTACAAGAGGACGAAAGCGTTTCCTGTTTGAAAAATGGATAAAAGTTTAATAAGATATAGCGCTACTTAAAATAGTGGAAAAACAAAGATTGTCTAGTAACACTTAATGAAATTACTCTCCAGCCCGTTATGGGAGTGAGGGAGTGGAACTCCGTTTTCCTTCTATAAAAGATCTGAGATTATACAACGAAGATCCATTCCTGTAGACTCTTATCCCTATGCCTTTCAAGTGCTAGATGCAAAGCAAAATTGATAGGAAATTCATGAAGCAACTAAAGGGAACCTGCCCTTCCGTAGCTTAAAGAATGACAAAGTAAATAAGATAATAATATCAAAATATCAATTATAAAAGAAAAGTGAAAAAAATATTTAACTTATTCCTGAAATAACATCTCTAGTAGTTATTATGCCTAATGGCTTCCCCCCTTCAGAGCATACTATACAATAACTAACCCTCCTTTGAGCCATTAATTTAGCCACTTCAGCAAGAGATGTGTTTGGATTGTTAATTAGTAGATATTCCTCGCTTGCAATATTTATAATGGAGCTTTCCTTGTCTACCCCCTTAGACATAGCTTTTATTATTTCCCTCTCTCCGAGGATCCCTGTGACTTTCTCGCCCTCAGCTATTGCCAATATTTCCTTCTCTCCAACTATTTGTGATGCTTCCCTTACTGTCGTTACGGGGTTAACAAGTTCTAGAGGTCTCATCACTTTCTTCACGCTAATCTTCCTTAATTCTCTATTCCCAGCTAAAACTGATAGTAGACTTTCCTCTAAGTCCTTAGAGGATAAATATCCTACTACTTCTTTATCCTTTAAAGCAATTAGGTAATCCAGTTTCTCCTTTAGCATCTTATTCCTTGCAATCAAGACGCTTTCGTCTGCTTGAATTGTTGAGATATTACTATTCATTATTTCACCTACCTTAACGTTCATAGGTAAGTTGCTTAAATATGCCTTCAAAACTTCCTTGTAAGTGACCACCCCAATTGGAGTCTTCCCGTTTCGTGAAATTATGAGAACATCATGGGACTCTAAGCCCTTTATAGCCTCTCTTAAGCTAGTTTCAGGAGTTATTATATATGGAGTCCTTACATTGCTTCCCACAGAAACCTCTTTCCAGAGCTTAACGTTCTTAGTCTCTGGTACTGCAAAGAGTATGAAAAAAGCTGTAAACAGTGGAATAATTACGGGATACGCCAAAAGGGCAATATATATGTTATGAGAGAGCGCGTAAACAGCGGTTATAACTAAAGGAGTGAAACCTCCGAATATTCCTACCCCTATATGGTAGGTTATTGAAGTAGCGCTATATCTTATTCTTGTAGGGAAGAGCTCAGCATAAAAAGCTGAGGATGGCCCGTAAGTAAATGCTGCTTGTAATATCAATACAAAAGTGAGTGCAGCTAGTATTGGAACGTTAGGTGGATTAGAAAACATCACTAAAGCATAGAAGATTGGTAAGACTATAATAGCAAAAACTATATTCCCTATGAACATAGTTATCTTCCTCCCTATTATGTCAGACAGCTTGCCTGCTAATGGAAAACATAGTGCAGCGAATGTAGCCCCTATTCCCACTGCAGCTGAGGCAGTTGGTATGCTGACTTTAAGGAAGTTCTCCAAATAAGCCAAAATGTAGAAGTGAGCAGTATACCAAACAACTGTAGAACCTATAGTAGGTATTAGCGCTGTTAGAAAAACCAGTTTTATCCAATGCTTATTTCTAAATATCTCTGATATAGGGGCGTTGCTTGTTTTCCCTACTTCCTTCAATGTCTGGTACATTAACGTTTCCTTTAATCTCAACCTCAAAACCAATCCTATAACTAAAAGGATCGCAGAATAAAGGAATGGAAGTCTCCAGCCCCAGACATTAAATGCAGTATCTCCTACTAATGCATTGGTCCCCAATACTCCTACTAAACTCAGAATTAAACCCCATGTAGCCATTGAGGGGATTATGCTTCCAAGAAAACCTCTTTTGTCATCTGATGTAAACTCCATTACGTAAGTAGAAGCCCCTCCCCATTCTCCTCCAACTGAAGTTCCTTGAAATATCCTTAATAAGACAAGAAGAGCGGTAGCAAGAACTCCCACTGATTGATACACTGGCAAAACCCCCATCAACGTTGTTGCTATACTCATTAGTAATAGAGTGAAAATGAAGGTCATCTTTCTTCCAATCTTGTCCCCCATCCTTCCAAATATAAAAGCCCCAACAGGTCTGAATAGATATCCTACTGCGAAAGTAGCGAAAGTAGATAAGATAGAAGCTATGTAATCGCTTGATGGAAAGAAATACTTCGCTATTATAGGCGTTAAACTAGCATAAACGAAGAAGTCGTACCATTCTATAACGGTCCCTATCCCTGAGCCAGCTATAACAAATGCCAATCTCTGTGTACTCCTACTGCTTGAAGCACTACCCTGCATATTCTCACGTATTATTAAATCATAAATATAAAAACTTTTTCATAAATAAGCATTCCTAAATCACTCTATATCTCATTATTAAGAATAGTGGTAAATTAAAACTAAACATTAGCGTTTGGGAGAAATAAAAGTTGTAACTTTAACTGATTATGTATTAAAACTTCTGCAATCTAATTTACTTCACATTCAACTCTAATGTAACTTCAAACAGTAATTCAGAGAAAGGAGATGAGAAAACGCGCTTTATAATCACTCTATAATTAGTGTAATTTGAGGGTTTAGTAATAGGGCTCATAAATAGTTATAAATTTTTAAAATATTTTTAACCTATGCTCAGAAATGGAGAGGAATATATTAAAAGTCTGAGAGATGGTCGGATAGTTTATTATAAGAGTAAAAAAGTGGATGATGTTACCTCTCACGAAAGTCTCTCTGTTCCAATAAACCATGCGAGGCATTATTATGAGTTAAGAGGAGACCCTGAAATTGCAAGTAAATTAGTTTATTTAGATGAAGAATTAGGTGAAATAAGTGGAATGTTTAAGGTACCTAGAAACCAAGAAGATTTATGGTATAGATCAAGGATTATTCAGGAAATTACCAGGATGAGTGGAGGGATATTTAATATAATTCAGGCAGTTGGCTCAGATTCTTTACTTGCCTTAATGATTGTTTCAAAGAAAATTGATAGTGAATATGGTACAAGGTATTTTTCCCGTGTCATGGATTATTATAATTACGTTGCAGGAAACGACCTAGCTATATCAACTGCTCAGACAGACGTTAAGGGAAACAGAGTTAAGAGACCACATGAGCAAGTAGACCCTGATTTATATGTAAGAGTTGTTGATGTTAAAGATGATGGAATCATAGTGAGGGGGGCAAAAGCTCACACTACACAGAGTATAGCATCCAATGAAATCATATTCCTACCTAGCAGGGCCATGACTGAAAAGGACAAGGATTATGCTTTGTCTTTTGCTTTGCCAGCCAATGCTAGGGGTTTAAAAATGATTGCTAGACCTTTAGTGGAGGTAGAGGGTTTTCCTTCTAGAGAGGATTCACCTCTTGCGTCTAAGCACACTGAAATAGAGACATTAACTATATTAGATGATGTATTCGTCCCTTGGCAAAGGGTGTTCATGTTTAGGGAATGGAAATATGCAGGTGACTTAGTTAACATGTTTAGTTTGTTCCATAGATTCACTGCGCTTTCATATAGGGTAATACAAAGCGACTTATATTTAGGTGCTGCAAGAATGGCATCCAAGGTTAATGGCATAAAGGAAGTTCCTCACATAAGGGAAGAATTAATTGATATTGTAATATATAGAGAAATATTATATATGGCATTGAGGGCTGCCTCCCTTGATAGCATCTTTGACAAAGGAACTGGAATTGCCATGCCAAATCCAATATACACCAACATTGGGAAATTATATGCTAATTCACATTTTCACGATGTAATCAAGGATGTAATAGATATAACTGGAGGGATTACATCTACTCTACCAAGTAGCGCAGATTTAGAAAACGAAGAGGAAAGGGGGTACATATTAAAGTACTTCAAAGGGGCTGAAGAGTTTTCAGGGGAAGAGAGGTTTAAAGTGCTTAGATTTATAAGGGAACTTGTTGGAGGACCACTTACAGGCTACACCTTAGGGCTTATGATCCATGCGGAAGGATCAGAGGCTGCAAGTAAAATATCTCTATATAGAGAATATGACTTCTCCAGAGCCGAGGACTTAGTTTCTAGATTAATAGGTTTAAACAATAAGAAATAACTGAATTCTAATGGAGATTATTACTTGGTAAGTAACATTTTTATTTAAACGTCTTCACAGTAAGAGCTATTAGGAAGTGCCCACACCTGTTCACCCTACATGGAAAAGTTCAAAACCCAAAGACGCTTGAGTCATCATTTCATTTGTAATTTATTTGATTAAGCAAATAAGGAAAGACAAAGGAGTTTTAGAAGATAGTAATATTAAGTAAAAGACATTCTTATTAATATTAATAAATAAAGAGTAAAAAGAAACTTTATAACCTTTTTACCTATTTATTATATAGAGATGGTTTTAGCAGCGTTCTTATTCCTGTAAGGTTTTCCAATTCATAAGAAAAGTGCCCCGGCCGGGATTTGAACCCGGGTCACAGGCTCGAAAGGCCTGCATACTCTCGGCGTGCGCAACTTGACCGGGCTATACTACCGGGGCACTAAATATTGCCAATCACATGTATTTAAAATTACTGCAACTATAGCTGTTTTGGCAAAAGTAATTAAGTATTAGCACTATGCAAGATCAAGTAACCTTAATTAAAACTTATGTTATGTCTTTCATTTTAGTTCATGTTATCACTTATTTCGGCTCCAGCGAAATGCCTCTTTATTTCTTTTTTAATTTCCTCAATTATCTTCCTCATTTTTTCATTTAAATCCTGTTCTCCTCTTAAGGAAATCTGGACTTCTATCTCTGGTTTGTCTAATTCTTTACTCCTAGGATGGCTTTTTATATAAACTTCTTTATATTTTTTCATAAATTCCTTTATTAATGGAGCTAAAGAAGATTCCATGACATTCCTCAAAAGGAAACTTGATTCCATATACTTATATCTAGGTTTCTTCTCTGGAAACAAGTTCATTACAATCTCTAATGCTTTTGGTAACATGTCTTCCATTTCCTTGGGGACTCCAGGAAGGGATATTATTACTGATTTACCTTCTCTTACGAGAACTCCAGGAGCAGTGCCCACGTCATTTCTTATAGCAATTGCCCCTTTTGGCATCTTTGCCATTTTAATCCTTTCATTTGTTAATTCAACATTTAATTTCCTATACTTTTCCCTTATCATTTCTAATGCTTCCATGTTAACTTCCAATTCCCTTCCCAATGAAATGGATAGCCCTTCAATCGTCATGTCATCGTATGTAGGTCCTAATCCTCCAGTAGATATTATCAAGTCAATACCTCTTGAAATGCTTTCCTTGAAAGCACTAGATATCTCTTCCAAAGAGTCCTCTACTACAATTATTCTCTTAACGTAATAACCTAGAAAAGTAAGATATCTGGCTATATATGATGCATTGGTATTTACTGTTCTTCCTGATAATATTTCGTTCCCTATGGTAATTATTTCGGCATTCAGGTTCTCCATAACTTTAATTTTTAACTTTGAGATAAAATATTTCTTACTAATCTTGCATCCATGATTAAACATTAATGGGCCCGGGGGGATTTGAACCCCCGACCTCCCGGTTATCAGCCGGGCGCTATAGCCAGGCTAAGCTACGGGCCCATATACCACTCTATTCCTACTTTTCTGCTTGTATTTAGGCTTATTTCCTTGCCCAAAGCTCAATTATGTGAGTTCAGTGAGCACATTCACTTATCTATGGAGATCCCATTGATATCTCCATACCCAACTCAGTCAGCACAGGCCTTGGGCTTCACAGTTCTTGCCGACATTGATGCAGTGACATTTCTGTACTAAAAGTATTAGAAAAGGAGTTTTTTAAGTTTAAAGGGGTCTGAGAAAGTCTTTATTAATACTCCAATCCCTATCACGCCGCAACAAGACTTACAGCATCTTAACTGATGAATCAGGTAAAAGCAAATATGGAGAAGTTATAGATATAGGAATCCAAGGGAACTCACTTGATGATAACATATATGGCAGATTACTGAGCCCTATATTAGCATCGTAAATTTCGCTAAATTGTATCTCAGGAAACATAATTAATTTATCTTTAGCAATTCCAAAATTAGAATATATAATTAATTTCTTATTCTGAATGCTTATATTTGATATATCAAATACTACTAACTCATAATCCTGTTCGTTTTTATTTATATTCATAATAAATATATTAGATGGTCTCTTCGATGGTCTTTCGAAGTAATTGGATGCCCTATATGGTAGGTTATTAAATTTTCTCTCCTCTGTCATTTCGTTACCCTCATCATCAATTCTTATAGTCCCAAACAGGTTCTCCTCAAACGGTCTATCAATTAGGATTTCCTCTCTAATACTTAAAAATAAATTAATGAGCTTAGACGAAGCCCTAGGAGTTAATAGGACGTTTACTTTGTTTTTCCCTAAATCTCCTTTTTCTCTAGGTAAACTAATCTGCTCTATTTCACTACTTAGCTCATCTAAATAGTTCTTTATTGAGAATGCATTACCCCCTTTAGAGAAAGTGAGTGCAATGCCTTCTTTAGGTTTAATAATCGTAGCAGTTATCCTAACTAACTGATTAAAATCACTCTTTCCGTCTATTTCCACTTCTCTAATATACTCTTCATAATCAAATTGAATGGTCTCCTCTGCCCGTTTTAATGCTAAATTCATTAAAGCCTCTAGTATATCATCATTATACACCCAATTAAACTCATTACATTTTTCTGGTTTCGACGAAATTTCTGATCTTTTGCCACATAGTTTTGCTTCAGAGTATGCCTCTATTCCTCTTTTACCTATGACTAATTTGAGCAGAGCCCTTTGATCTTCCCTCTCCAACTACTTCTCCTCCCTCAATTAGGGTTCTATGTATATTTTATACCTTAGAATTCCTATAGCTCCGTTAAAAGTCTTCCTTATCCATTCAGCTTCTCCTAGTTCCTCGTTTATGTAATATATTTGAGCCCCGCTTTTCTTAGCCTTTTCAGATAGTTTTGTCGCCCATTCACTGTCCTCATCAATAACTAACTTCTCTATAGCACCCATGTCTAACGCTTTCTCTATGTAATTATAACCGTAAATAACTAAGTCATCTCCCTTAGCTAAATGATATTTAATTTCCTCTATTACTTTATTAACTACAGTAAGTTTATGATCTTTAAGTAGATCTGATGCTTTATTGACTGCCTCCCTTAAACCTGCATCACCTTGATATGAAACGTCTAACAAAGGTTCCAATATCAGTTTCTTAAGCCTATAATCCAAGTAATCTCCCTCGTAGAAGTCCTTCTTGGCTAGTCCGGCTCCCCCTAATATTATGCCCTTGAGCTTGCCCTTTTCAAGGACAGGTAAAAAGAACGTGTTTGCGGCCTCACCTACACTTTTCATGAAATCATGAATTAACTCATCTATTATCCTATCATATCTCCTCTGGCTTTGCCCTCCTTTATGGTGTTTCCCAGGAATATAGCCTTCCATTTCCTTTAGGAGAGTAACCCTAAACCCCTTAAGAAGTCCTATAGTTGCCTGGTCTCTTTCTATTATTATTATTCCATAAACTTCCTCCTCTTCAATCATTGGCTCTAGAAACTCGACGTGAAACGTTTTATCAGTCCTATAGAAATAAACATTTACTTTTTCAGGAGGAGAAAACATGAAGCATATGTTATCTCCCTTCTCAACGTCTTCACCGCAAAAGACAACTAAGCCATTTTCTGGTACCTTTGTTAATGATGATAGTCTTTCTATAGCCGAGGTTAAAGCATATTGAACTGCGTCCCTCGTTCTCTTTAGCTTTATGTTTTCAGCTATTGACATTTCTTGTCTAAGCATTGAGACAATATCTGATATGGATCTAGTAGGTGGGACATATAATGAGAGGAGCACCGTTGCGGGGGCGCTCCACTTCTTTAGTTCCTTAATTATTGTTTTTAATTGGTGTTTATCCAAATAGAGTTTCTCACTAAATACTCATCCCTCTGCACCTTACAAGTTAAACTATTTATATATAAGTATTAATAATGTTATGCTTTCAGGTTAAACTCCAGAGTTCCCCCTACTCATGAATGGATAGCTTTTACTTACGGAGTTTTATTAGCTCTCTTTGTCCATTCTTTTTCATTTCGCTTCGTTTATGATTAAGTGAATTACTTAGACTTTAAAGGTGGCAACCTTAATAATCTTCATCATAACAATGAATGACGGATTATGAATTAAAAGGGGTTCATCTCTTGCTATTGTATTTACAAAAGTCAGCGGTCTCAACCTTTACGGTAAACAAAATCACGTCAAGTGAAGCCCTTTAAAGATAAGTAAGAAAATTTTTGACCTACTGTTCAGCATATGGAAATAGGTCAGATAAATGACTAGATATATTGTTTTGGGAAACGGAAGCTTCTTTGCGCTATACAATAATGTCTACTACATCAAGGAGATCTTCTATCCATACTCATCGGAGAGCCATCTACATGTATCGAGAATTGGCATTTGGAAGAACAGAGAGTTTAAGTGGCTGGAAAGTCTTAGCCCACAAATAGGATATGAAGAAGATACTCTGGTTTCCTATTGCAACTTTGAGTTTAAGGGAAGCAAAATCTTAATTAGAGACACAATCGACTTAGCAAGGGACTTTTTGCTAAGAGAGGTGAATATAGATACGAACGAGGAAATTAGAATATTCTTCACCTTCGATTACCATATCGCTGGGAGTGATGTGGGAGACACTGCACTATATGACCCATTCACTAAATCTCTTATCCATTATAAGGAGAACAGGTGGTTTTTGTTTTCATCTGACATACCTTTTTTCCAATATGCAACTGGATATAAAGAAATACAGAACTTAGAAGGTACGTGGAGGGACTGTGAAGATGGCGAGTTGTCAAATAACGCTATAGCAAATGGATCAGTAGATTCTGCAGTTAGCTTTAGAATAACCTCTCCTATTACTTTTTATACATGGATTGCTGCAGGCAAGAGCTATTCAGAAGTTAAAAAGCTCAACGCATTCATATTAACCAAAATACCAAGAAAGCTAATACAGAGAAACTTCAACTTCTGGAAGGCTTGGAGTTTTAAAATAGAGGCTAACTACTATAGAGACCAAGTAATAAGGAGTGCTTTAACCATTGCGTCTCATTGGCATAGAAATGGCTCTTTGCCAGCATCAATGGACACGGATATAATGAGATTTAATAAAGACACATATACTTATGTTTGGCATAGGGATGCCTCTTATGCGTGCATGGCTATGGATCTACTTGGTTTTTCTGAATTTTCAAGGAATTTCTTCACATTCTCCGCTCAACTCCTTAAAGACCACAACTTCTTATTCCAAAAATACACAACTGAAGGGCATTGGGGAAGTAGTTGGCATCCATGGACTTCTTTAAGGAACCAAATTCCCATTCAAGAAGATGAATCTGCTCTTCTGCTCTACTCTATGTGGTTTCATTATAGAGTCTTCGGAGATATTGACTTCATCAAATGGTTTTACAGGCCAGTAATTGTTAATGTAGCAGACTTCCTTGAGTCTTACAGAGACCAGAAGACAGGTCTACCTTTGCCATCTTATGATTTATGGGAAGAGAGATTGGGAACTCATTTATATACTTCAGCAGCTGTTTTCGCGGGTTTAATAGCTGCTTCTAGGTTTTCTGATCTATTCGGTGAAGAGGAATTGAAGAACAAGTACTATCAGGCTGCTAAAGAGATAAGGGACGGAATAGAAAAATATTTCTTCATAAATGGATACTTTGCAAGAACTATAAAAGTAAGCGACGGTAAAGTGGAGAATATAGACAGAATTGTTGATTCAAGTACGTTGCAACTATCCATTTTAGGTGTTTTTAGCCCTTCAGATCCAAAGATTTTATCTAATAGGAAAGTTGTTGAGGAGAGATTAAAGGTTAATGGCGGAATTGCGCGGTATGAAAATGACACTTATTTAAAGGGGGGAAATAAGCCAAACGCATGGTACATAACAACTCTTTGGCTATCTCAACAATATTTGCTAGAAGGTGAAAGAAACAAGGCAATAGATTACATAAACTGGGTAGTGGAGAAATCAATAAAGACTGGACTTATTCCAGAACAAATAGATGAAAATGGGAATTACCCCTCTGTTTGTCCCTTAATATGGAGTCATGCTGAGTTCATAAGGGCCGTAATGAATCTCTGAATTTTGAAATTTGCATATCTCCATTGGAGAATTGAATAGTGACTCATTAATAGCTCCCATATTACCATGATAGAAGGAATTATAGAATTAAGAATAACTTTGAAGTTAACTTTTCCTCACTTCAAGAGGTTGAATTAGTTTTGTCATTACTTAATTATAATGGTCATAAGGGTCAAGTGATAATACTAGAGCATAAGGATAGGGAGCGAATTGCTGTGATGTTTTAAAAATCTTTTGATTAAAAATAAATGATTAGAGCCTATATACTCGTGAGAGAATGCCTCAAGCAAGAGACATAATGGTCACAGATTGGTTATTAGTAGATAAAGGACAGGAAGTTGGAAAGGTTGTTGAAAAGGCCAGGGAAAAGAGGTTTCAAGTAATTCCAATAGTCAGTGAAAAGAAACTCATTGGAGTTGTTACATATAGAGATTTATTAATAAGGAGAATACCACCTAGGACCAGGGTTGATAAAGTAATGGAACCTCCTTTTTACATAAACCAAAGAGAAGACATAATTTCTATCATTTCAAAGTTCCTCAAGTGGAGGGTTAAGGCTATACCTGTAGTCGATGATTCTATGAAGTATTTGGGCATGATATCTAGGAATGTTTTAATAAATGGCTTTAAAGCTCAATTAAAGGGTAAAGTTAAGGAATACATGTCGTCTCCAGCAATATATATAGAAGAAGAGGAAAGCGTAGCAAGGGCCAGATGGGTAATGATTAGGAATTCAGTGACTAGGCTTCCAGTTTTGAAAGGAGGAAAGCTACATGGAATAATTAGTATGAGCGATATAGTTGAGAGACTTTACTTCATAGTCTCCGGCAAGAAAAAGGAGAGTATAATTGGGGAGGAAGAGGAATTCCTTGCAATTCCCGTTAGAGAAATAATGGTCTCACCTCCAATAATATCTCAAGATGAAGAAGATCTTTCAGCTGTGGCTTTCAAGATTCTCAATAATAATATATCTGGTACTCCAGTAATTTCTTCAGATAGACTAATAGGCGTGATAAGTTCATTAGATTTACTTAAAGCAATAGCTAAAGAACTGCAAGTGGTAGAACCTTTACAAGTAAAGGTTAAAGCGAAAATAGAGGATTCAACGAAATTATCAATGGAGAGGATGATAAATTACTCAATATCTCGTCTCAATAGGTTTACCGAAGTTTTGAACATTTCGACAAGCATAAAGGAGTATTCAGACAAGGTTGAGGGAGGAAGGACGAAGTTTGATATTCATGTTAAAGTAGTTACCCCAAGAGGGACATTAGTAGCTGAAGGAATTGCATGGGATCCACTTGGAGCTTTAAGAGAAGCCCTTAAGAAGATTGAGAGGAGGTTAATAAAGGAGACAGGGAGGAAGAGGACTAAGGTCCTTAAGACTAAGAGATATAAAGATGAAGGCTTTAGAGAAGGCTGAGCTCCTACATTAAGGTGCAGAATAAGTGGTAAACATTATAGCGTTAGTTATATTTCTAATAACTTACTTGTTAATAGCTCTTAGGGGACTAAAGTTCCTCTCATTACCTCCATGGGTTTCATTAGGGATTGGCGCGGTATTAATGGTCATTTTCGGTATTGTGAAGCCTGATGATGCCTTGCAATCAATAGATTTAAATGTAATCCTCTTCTTACTATCATTATTCACAATAGCATCAGCAATGGAAGTGTCTGGTGGACTCGATTATTTAGCGTATTTAATATTAACAAGAATTAAAAAGAAGCAGTATTTACCCCTCGCGATTTTATTTTCCTCTGCACTTCTCTCCGCAGGAATAACGAATGACGGTGTAGCCGCATCTTGGACTCCAATTGTTTTAAGAGTTGGGAAAATAAGCAACTACAATGTCAAAACTTTAATGTATTCACTTGCATATGGAATCACAATAGGAAGCGTTATGTTACCAACAGGAAATCCTCAGAATTTATTAATAGCCCTTCAATCTGGAATTAAACAACCGTTTACTGAGTTTTCAGAGTACCTATTATTATCTACTCTCTTGAATTTAATATTGACTTTTTTCCTACTGAGATTTCTCATGGGTAATGAAAGAGGGGAAATAGTTGTTAGGTTCATCAAGGAGGAAGTAATAAAGGATAAGTTTACTTTCTTCATTTCATTGCTTTCTTTCCTTTCTTTAATCCCAATGTTTTTCCTTCAAGAGATTCTATCCTTGCCAATCAATCCAGTATTCATATCTTTGACATTAGCTACTTTAAATTATGCATTTAGTTCTAAGAGAAGAGATATAATAAGAAACCTTGACTGGTCTACAATAATGCTATTTATATTTTTATTTATTCTTACTAGAGGTATAATCAATGGGCAAGTACTTCAAATAATATCTAATCTTATACCTCTTCCTAACACTATTGTTGGGGTATTTATTTCAGCCATATTTCTTAGTCAAATAATGAGTAATGTTCCAATGGTTAGCATTTACATACCTATAATGTTACAACTACATGTAAGTAACAATATTTGGATTGCATTAGCAGCATCAAGTACAATAGCTGGAAATTTAACTCTTCTAGGTGCAGCAAGCAATTTAATAATATCCGAGTCCTCAGAGATTAGAGGAGGGGAGCCACTAAGGTTCTTTGAGTTCCTCAAATATGGTTCAGTAGTTACATTATTGAATTCACTAATTTATTTCGTTTTCTTAGACTTAAATATAAAAATTTAATAATAGAAGTAAACTATATATAAGAGGACAATGATAAGTGTTTCTAGGAACTAAGTTAATATTCTCCTATTTAAATATTTAAAATATTTTTACTTATTTTAAGAACTCATATTCTCCTAAAAAATTTATAACCCTTTAGGATAACAAGTCTAAAAGGCTTCAAATTGATAGAGAGTAAAATTGAAGTAGAGGTTTCAAGTTCTGTCTCTATTTTCTTAAAGAAACTTAGAGAGCCTAAGGAAGTTTTGAACTTATTCAAATATACTAGGGATCTCGAAGTACATGATAGTGAAAGCTATAGCATCAAGATTTCTTTTCCACTAATTCCCATAGCAATAAAATATAATTGCAAAGCAAAGTTTTTTCCCCCAAACGAAATAACCCACGAGTGGAAGTCGAATTCACCAAAAACTAACATTAAATTCTCCATAATGTTCCTAAATAAATTTAAAGACAGGTCTAAGATAATAATTAGGGGGATATACGATGGGCCATTTGAAGGTATTATGCAAAGAAGGATTGGGGAAATGTTAGATCACTTGGCTTCAAAAATAAGAGAAGGGGAAGTAAACAAAATAATAGAGATAAATCATCTAGAGGATGAGAAGTTAGTGGAAATAATACCGTCCTCCCCAATATACTTAACCAGAGACTCATTCGAATTTAACAAGAAAGGAATTGGAGAATTAATTATTAATGAGGTCCCTGATAATGGTCTATTTTATTTAGTTGTGAATTGCGCTGAATATTTATTGTTCAGGGCACTAATTAAAAACAAAGTAATTATTGATGAGGAGTTAGTAACAAAAGAGGGAATTTATAAGGGAAAAGAAGTCTTAGGAAATTTAAATGCTGATTATAGGGATTGCCTTTTAAGTATAAGGAGGATTGGCTGACTTTCGTTTATCCATGCGATTCATTTAAATTATTTAACTCCATTCATTAATGTATATGAGGACTTAGTCCTCTATAACTTCCTTTCGTCTTGGACAGAGGATCTAGAAATTCCTTAAATGCGTTACAAGGCTTTCACTTAAAGCTAGTTCTTGATTTACCTCAAGTGGAGGTGAAAATATTTTTAAATAATAAATTTATATATTAATATATAATAATAACGTATTTATATCATAAATATCACAATAAAGGATCATCTTTTTGAAAAATTTTAACCACAAATCACTTTAACCTCTAATGAATTACAAGGCATTGTTTATTGTTTCATCACTGCTTTTTATAGCTCTCTCCATATATATAAAAATTCAAGGACCGAACTCCTTACCTTATAACGATGAGCTATTTAAGATTATAAATTACAACCAAGTACAGTTGCTTAATCCAATTATGATTTATGTGAGTTCTTATGGTAGGGAATATTTCTGGATCCCGATAGTAGCGCTTTTATGGATATTCGGAAAAATAAGAGAGAAGACTTCTTCTCTTTTTATGGTTATATCCTTTCTCCTTGGGATAGTTATTGGGGAGATCTCTAAGAACTTAATTGCTGAACAGCGTCCGTTTTACTATATACCCTCTCATTTACTTGTGGCTCCACCCAATGACTTTAGTTTTCCTTCAGGTCATGCTTTAATAGTTGCCATTGGGGCAATAATCTCTCTTATCTTCTTACCCTATTTAATTTCCATTCCTTTATTAATTGAAGCTATATTAGTGAGCTATTCTAGAATTTACATAGGAGTTCATTACCCTTATGATGTCTTTGGAGGTTGGATATTAGCTTTATCTATTTGTAGTCTCGCAATGGTTTTAGAAAACAGAATCAACAAACTATTTGCAATTACATTAAGCATTTGGGAGAAAGCACTACTTTCTCTTAGAAAATGGGATAGAAGATAGGAGTATCCCTGCAATACCAGAAACGAAGAATAGGAAGAACCAAATCATGGGCAAGATAAACCATTGATATCCAAAACCAAGCAAAAGAGATAGTATATTACCTGCGTAAACTACGCTTGGATAATTAGCTAAAGTTATTATTATTACGGAAATAAAGCAACCTATAATTAAGGCTAGAGTCGACTCTTTAATACTCCTTATAAAGAAATATGTAATAAAACCTACAATAACCTCAATTATTGGAATTCCAATGATGAGGAAATTTAATATAGTCAACAGGGTACAGACCACGTAACCTGTCCATCTTCTCATTTCACTCACCAAACGATATTGTCTCTCCATTATTTATAGAGGAATTGTAGAAATTATAATACTTAAAGTTAAGCCAATAGTTCAATTGCGTTGAATATATATCTGAGCCAGGGTTCTCTGCAATACCTCCTGGGAAATTACCTATGAATACTTTTCCTGGGGAGCAAATTATTCTAAGGCTTGAACCAGATGTAACGTATGGTAATGGAAAATCCAAAATTAATGGAACCGAGCCTACAGACACTGTATAGCTATCCCCCCATTCTGGGTAAGGTCCTAAGGAGAAGTTGGGAACTGAAATGCTCCCTATTAATAACTGGTGAACCTTTCCCCACTGCCATTGCGAAATGTTATTGCCTAAGTATTTTTGCAATAATGAAAGGGACAGATTTAAGGCCTTTAGAACTATCCTAGAGAAGTTTCCGTAAAACCATTGAGAAGTTGGATAATGATTAGCCAGGTAAATAACTACGTCAACTTGAGGATACGGTAAAGTGAGATTATATTTACTATACCAAGATGAAAAGGTTAAATTGTAAATTGCCGAAACCCAATACCAATAAATGGTTGGCTGTACCAAATTCTGATAGAATGAATAATTCCAATTATTTAAATAATTATATATTTGTTTATATAAAGTTATGTTAGTGTTTTTCAATGCCTTTAGTAAGATGGGAGTTAATTTGCTTGCCCAATAATCAGTTACATTGCTTTGGAGGGCCATAATGGTTTTAATCGTGTAATTCCTTGAGTTACTTAACGTCGAGTATATGGAATAAGCCCTGCCTCCATCATCCCAGAAACCTCCAATAAAGGGATATGGATAGTAAATTCCAGCTGTTGGTTGATTTGGATCAAAAAGGAAACCTGAGGGAGGGTTAATTGAATGCGGTAGTAATTCAAATGGCACCGTTTCATTAGTGAAGAAAGAATAATTCAGAACTCCTCTACCCCCTATTACCTTAATTGAAGAACCGTTAGGTAATTTAGCTGAGATTATAGGGTATTTGCCTGCCAAATAATACGCAATGTTTTCCTTATCAACTACGATGAAGTTCTGGGGAGGAACTGACCAGTATTTAAGATCGTTAATGAATTCAAACACGTTTTTGGCTGTATCAAATTTCAATAATGAAACTAGTTCCAAACTTTTCATTTGCCCAACCCAGTTAAGGACTAATGCGTAATTATCATAAGTATATAGTATAGTTCCTAGGTTTGTGAAGCTAACATTTAATGTAAACTGACCACTCAGGGTTCTAATTATATATGTATGGTTCACTATATCAAACCAATTACCATTGTAAAAATACTTACCGTTATTTACAGGCTGTATAAAGGCGTTAGAGGAAGCCCCTTCAGGAGTTGTTAAAGACCATGCAACGTAATTATTTTGACCAATTAAAATTCCTGGTGTACAAATTAATGCCCATCCACTTACATTATACCATTGATTTATCAACCTAAGAGGGAGCCATAAAGATGGAGCTAAGAGAGCTAAATGAGGGTCACCAGCCAATATTGGCTGGTTTAATGAGGAATTTCTTACTGCAAAGGCGTTACTTCCATAGTACTGCTTAAAATTTATTAGTGGATCAACACCCAAGACCTTTAATGCTCGCTTTATCAAGGGAATGAAATTAGAGAGGTTTCTTATGCCAGTGATATTATACCAGTTCAAGTTCCATATGTAATGATAATAACTTGAAAATCCGTCACATGTGTAAATGTCGTTTGAGCTGTTTATTTTATTTGACAGATTTACGTAACTTAGATTTCCGCAACCTGGCATAGAAGTTATGTTCTTCCAAAAATACGGATAATAAGGAAAGACTTGTATTGTCATATTATAACCTAAGTAATAGTATGCTAGAGAAGATAACATCTCCTCCAAAGCACCACTGGTCAAAGTCCAACCCATATATTTAGCCCATGCTAGGGTATAATAAGGAGACCAATTGTAAGGCTTCACATTTAGGGCCTTAAATTCAAATGGTAAGTTTCCAGAACTTTGAGAAATATAATAATTCACACCTTTGGAGAAAGCTACTAAGTCATCGTAGTAATCAGGATATTTTTCCTTAAGGTAATTTATTTCCTCCTGAGCTACTTGAGGTATTCCAAGTAAGTGAACAAGGTAATCGCTTTCATTTTGATAAGAGCCAAACCAGGAAGATAGGTTTCCTGAAGCTAATAAACCAAATACCTCCATTTGAAACAATCTTTCCCTAGCTTGTACATAACCGTCCAAAAAGAACAACGAATAATTGTCCTGAGCCTTAATAGTTGTCATTATAGGGTTCAATATGATTTCCCCATTTACGTTGGGTACATTAATTTCTCCGCTTGAAAAGATTCCATAGGATCCAGAGCCCAAGATACCGTTATTATTGGTATAAAATAATGGGGGGATCAAAAAGGACACTATTATTAAGACTAACGATATGACTACTTTAGGGATGAAGGAAAACTTCATAATTCATAATAGGAGAAGGGAATTTAAGTGTTTATCCTGGAGTAACTTTTGCTTACTTTTAATCACTTCTAATTCCGCCACGTGAATCCCCCTGTGTGGTCATAAACCTTCACCCTCAAATCATTGAGTTAGTCGAGGGAAACACCCTCCCATCCACCTTTTTAATTAAGGTAAGTGGGGCAACTGAATCTCTTTCTAATAGAAAACTCTTACCCTCTAAATACCTTGCCGTTACTTTCACAACCTTAATACCCCCACCCTAGTGAGCAGAGCCCGTCATCAGGTAGGGGTTGAAAACCTTGACTACCTTCTCCGTGACTTGCCTACCCTCCTTCAACCCTGAACCAATGTCCTTTTTCTAATACTCTCACTTCGCCGAAAGTTCTCCTAACCCAATCACTTAAGGCGTTAATTTCCTCTCCAAATCGTCCTTTTAAGAGCTTGATGAAACCCTTACATAAATTGTGACTTGCTTAAACCTCTTACTACCTCTTAATAGTTTTTCAACCCTACTGTAAGGAATCCTCCACCTACAGTTAATTTCAACATCCCTAATCTTTCCTTCCCTAACTTAATAACTCCACTCCCACTCATTCAGAATATTTCCTCAACCTCACTGCGTGTTAAGTACCTTTCCAGAGTGATTAAAATGATTAGAAGTATTTAAAAATTACGTAAAAATGCTATTATCTAAAAGCACTCACAAATCCTTAACAATATGATTTAAGATCTACTTACATGCCTTTCAAAGGCCTTCACTTAACACGAGTTCTTAGTTTACCTCGAGGGAAGCTTCCATTTAACTTCTCATCTAAAGAAGTTTATTCATTAAGTAAACAAAATACCCTATTTCCTTATGAATAATGAACTTCCCTATGGATTTAAGTTCCTAGAGATTTGTGTAAGTTCTTTTCTGGAGATTGGGGAATTCCTTCTACGCAAAGTTTAATATTCGTTTTATTCCTTTCCCTACGAGGTTAAAAATAGCTTAATTAATTGTCCCAAGTTAAACCTCAAAAATGCTTAATATAAATTACTAAAATATGAGTGAATTATTGGAAAAGAGGGCAAGAATCATAAGGGAACTCGAGGAAGCTTACTTATTAAAAGACAGAAAACTAGTTGTCAAATTCTTAAAGCACGAGGATCCAGTTATAAGGATAAGAGCGCTAAGTGTTTTAGAGGTTATAGGAACTGAGGAAGAGGTGAAGGATATAGGTGAAGTATTACTAAATGATCCAGACCCAATAGTGAGACATGAGGCTGCATTTGTTTTAGGTCAACTAGGATTTAAGAGTAGTATGGAATATTTAAAGAAAGCAGTTGAAAGTGACGAAAACTTAATAGTAAGGCATGAAGCGTCTGTTGCAATAGGAGTAATAGGCATCCAAGAATTGAGGGATTTCCTAGAGGAAGTAAGTAAAAAAGACCCATCACCTGAAGTAAGGCTCTCAGCCGAAATTGCTCTCAGTAACCTCTATTATCTGAAGAGGTTTCCAGTAAATACTGAATTTGCTAAGATGACTGGAGGGTGAACTGCCCCGCCCTTACCTGTAGACCAAAAATCCACATCAATTGGAAAGGTTATTAAAGCATTTCTAAGGAAATTTTTGGGTCTACCATTATGGATGGGGAATCCTCACCTCGCGACGAGGATTTCCTGCTTCTTTCAGGAAACTTACTATACACTCCCTTGGAAAGAGGGAACGTATAGCAGAAGGTTCCCTGTCCACAGGAGTCCCTCATACGTGATTTGAGAGTGTGGTTTAGTGCTAAGCCCCTGCTTGATCGTGAATGAAAATAATTGAAATGAGAATATAAGTACAAACGGCTATCTCTCCCCTCCCTCACGGAAGGGGGACTTCCCTTAACCTCCATAAAGTTAAAACTACTCAGTTATTATCTCCACTTTAATATACCATTTAACTTTAGATACCTTTATATCAATTATTTCACCTGCCCCCTCAAGGGGAACTTTGAGTAAATACCTATCATTCCAAAGCTTAGTTCCTAAGAATTCCTTCATTACAGGTAAGTCAATAATTAAGTAGTCAGGGTACTCGTAAACTCTCATCTCCCTGTAATCAGAATAAGGTGCGTCAATTATGACTTCTAATTTCTTCCCCTTTCTTACCACTTGATATAAAGGTTCCTCATATCCCTCTAACTCTACTGGTTCTTCCTTAGTCCTAATCATCACGAACTTAAAAGATCTCCTAACGTATTTAAATCCAGGAATTGCTCTCACCTTATACATATGTTATAGGTCTCTTGGTTCCCTGCATTTGCTCCATTTTATTCCTTGTCTCCTGCATCAGGCTCTTCATCCTCAACCTAACTTCCTCAGCCTCTTTAAGTAAGTCAGACGCATCAATTTTTATTCCAGTTATAGAGGTGAACACTCCAATAGCTTCATATGCCGCCTCAGGATCTGGTATCTCCATAAATGACTCAACAGTTAAAGTTATATTATCTATACTATGAAGTGAGCTAGTTATTAAAAGGGGAGCATAAGGGCCCACTATATAACCCTCACCAAATTTCTCAGTTAATCCCTGAGGGATGTATTTTTCTAAATCCTGGTTATTTACTATGTGATATACCTTAGGTTTAGAAACCTCTAATCTATTGGGAATTGCTAATGCAGTCATTGATATTATCATCCCTACTCCATACCTATTTGCTAGTTCCACTAGTAGTTCCGCCATATCGTAAACAATTGAGGGAGGTATTGCGACCTCTGATATAACGACTACTAACTCATCTTTATGAAAAACCCTTATTGGATATCTGGCTATCCCATTCACTATTGGGACTATAGGAGTTAACTCTGGTGACATTATTCCAGATACTTCCTGCATATTGAGCTTCTTAATTAATTGAGTTGAAGATAATACCCCTACCAGACCAGCATCAGGTATGCCTACAACCATATATTTAGCTTTAGGAGGAGGATAAAGATATTCGATGACCGAGAAATTCCCTATTTGAGTTACCCTCAACCGCTTTCACCTCCTATCTTCTTAATATATCCTTCAGGGCTTAATAATTTGCTCTTCTCCTCAGGTCTATGAATTTCCAGTTTAAATATCCAACCATCGTCATAGGGAGACTTATTAAGTAATTCTGGTTCATCCACTAGCCTCTTATTAACTTCAATAATCTTACCAGTTAAAGGAGAATAAACGTCAGAAGCTGCCTTAACGCTTTCAATAACTCCAACGCTCTCGCCCTTCTTGACTTCTTTCCCTTCTTTAGGCAAATCAACTCCCACAATGTCTCTTAGCTTTTTTTGGGCATAATCAGTTATCCCTATAATGGCTATATTTCCTTGAATTACTACCCATTCATCAGTCTCAGTATAGTACCTATCCTCCCTCACTTCATAATGATTAATGAACTTCCTGCTCATCAATTCACCTTATATTAGTGGAAAATCTGATAGCTTGGCTGAAAAGGTTTTCCCCCTATAAGCCACTTCAGTATTTAAACCTAAGAAGAAATGAGTAGATTTAATGTAACCCATTGCAATAGCCCTATTTAAAAGTGGAGAATAATGCCCACTAGTTATCTCCCCAATTTCTTTTCCACCTATAGCAATTTTCAATCCCTTCCTAGGAATAAACCTTTCCCCCTTCTTAAACTTCAATCCTACTCTCAGTTTCTCAACTCCATCTATTAATTTCTCCATTACTTTCTCCTTTCCTAAAAATTCCTTAGATATGTCGAAAACCCAATATCTAGCCTCAACAGGAGATATATTTTCATCAAAGTCTTCTCCGTATAACAGAAAACCCATCTCTAGCCTTAGGCTATCCCTAGAAATTAAACCGCAAGGCTGAATCCCTAGGTTAACTAAATTCAAAAAGATTTCCCTTATTCTCCTCTCCTCTCCTATAACCTCAAATCCGTCTTCACCAGTCCATCCAGACCTACTAACGAGCAAGAAAGGGTTTTCACTCATAATAAATGTAAGGGGTTTAAGGTTTGAATAGCTATTTAAAATACTTATTTCCTTTGCCTTTTTCCCCTGAATAGCTATCATAGCAGTTTCATCAGTTAAGTCTTTCACTTCAAAATCCATCTTCTTTATGTCCCTCCAGTATAGTAACCAGTTCTTTATTTTGTCTTTGTTTATCGCATTAGTTACTAGCAAATAATTATCCTGTTCTATCACATAAACTAGAACATCATCTAGGAAACCTCCGTTTTCATTCAAGAAAGCATTAGGCCCAATAATGATGTTTTTGATTGGAACTATTTTCCTAGTAGTCAAGTAATCTAAGATTAATAATGAATCTCTTCCAGTAACTCTTAATCTTCCCATATGAGATATGTCGAAAACTCCAACCTCAGTTCTCACACTTAAGTGCTCTTTCATGTAGTCTCCATAGCTCATAGGCATAATCCATCCTGCAAATTCTCCTATATTAGCATTTAATGACTTATGGATCTCCAATAACGGGCTCTCCCTTTTGGTTTTCATTTTATTGATCAGCTTGATTATATAGACATTGAAATTTAAATATTTGAATATATTCAGCTGTCGGAAAAGAAGGATAAAGTAAATTAACTCTTAATGATTTATCTGTTTTCGATAGTTAATTTAACCATATAAGTTGGTAAATGAACTTTAATTGTAACATATAAGGATGGTGGAAATGAAAGTCATACTGACTTACGCTGGTGAAGTTACAATAAAGGGAAAGGATACTAGGAGTAAAATGCAAAACAGGTTAATATTTAACTTAAAAGACTTGTTGAATAGGTATAATGCTAAATTATTAAAATTTGAGAAATTAGGTGGGTACGTTATTTTAGAAGTTAATGGAAAGGAGGAGATAATGGATGTATTACCAAAACTTTTCGGAATAAGTAAAGCGTATTTAGTGAAAGAGGGAACTCAATATAGCTTATCAGAATTAAAGGAAAAGATTAAGGAAGTCTACTGTAATCAAGTGAATGGAAAAAAATTCGGAGTAAGGATTAGAAAATATAATTCTGATGTGAGCAAGACGGAATTAGAGAAATACATAGGTAAAGTATTGAAAGACGAGTGTTCTGGTGTCGTTAATTTGGAGAACCCTGATGTTTGGATTAAAATGATAGTTATAGATAACAACATATATATGGTAGAAAGGGAATATGAAGGAGAAGGCGGGCTACCATTGGGCTCAGGAGACAAGGGGCTTTCCCTTATCTCAGGTGGAATAGATTCTTCATTAGCTTCCCTGTTAATAATGAAAAGGGGAAATCCCCTTGACTTCGTTCATTATAACTTGGGGGGGAATAGAGAGTTTGTTAAGGATATTACTTATTTCCTTTACTTCAATTACTCTTTCGGCTATGAACCAGTCTTATATATAGTTAACTTCGTTCCTTTATTAGCAAAAATCTTGACCACCTTTAAAAAGCATGAGAGTGTTGTAGCATTGAAGAGGAGCATGTTAATTGCTTCTGAGATGTTAGCAAAGGAAGCGAGGTTCTTGGTCACTGGAGATTCCTTAAACCAAGTTAGCTCTCAAACCGCCACTAATATACTAATAGAGGAGATGGGCATTTCTTTGCCTATTTTCAGGCCTTTAATAGCATTCGATAAGAAAGACATTTACTTGTTTGGCATAAAGTACAAGCTTCCACAGGTTAATGTAAAGGTTCCTGAATATTGCGGTATCTCGAGCTCAGCCTCACCTAGAGTTAATGTAAACGTTATAGAAAAAGTTGAGAGCTTAAGGGATGATATTGAAAAGTCAGTAAAAGATGCGGAGGAAATAAAGGTTAAGGAAATCAGAACTCATACGGCTCATCATTGATCAGGCCAGGGTTTGCACATCACATTAACAATTCCACTAATTTCCTGCTTGCCTCCTCGATACTTACTTTAACTGGAGGATTTTTAAAGAATAGTGAGCATACTTCTGGTGTAGCACCTCCTATGCCCTTATCCTTAAGTATCTTGGAAATCTTAACTAAGTTTATTAAAGGTACTGCCGCATTAGGTCCATCGAACGTCTTCATTGAAATGTCAATCCTCACTTTTGCTCCATAAGAATATTCCCCTTCAATTACCATATAGCTAACCCTCCTGTCTCCTAAAAATCTCACATAGTCCGAAGTACCTGCTATGACTTCTATACCTCTTCTCTCAGATATTAACTTACTCTTTATGTTTTTCTTTAAATCTCTTCTCCACTCTTCTAGAGTTACTAAAGCCTCGGTAGTACCAGAAATATCGACTTGATAAGATCTCAGAACTTTCACCCCCCTGCTTTCAAGGAAATCTATTATCCCTTTGTGAAATATTGTTCCCCCTATTTGACTGATTAGATCATCTCCTAACAGGGGAACTCTAGCTTCTCTATAGGAAGACTCTAACGTCGGGGCATTAGCTATTTCAGAAGGAGTTGCGTTAATGAAGGAGGAATTGCTAATCAGACAGCACTCGGCGTAGTATCTACTAGCCCTACTTGCTCCTGTGGGTAGTAGATTCAAGCAAACATCAACCTTTTCTTCCTTTAATCTCTCCTCTACTTCAACTGGCTTTTCCTTTGACTCCATTATAATGTTCCCTAATATTCCGTCTGTTCCATCTAAAGTTGGACCCCTTTCTACTATCAAATCCTCTTTAACTTCTATTTCCTTCCTAACCACGTTTGGCTCTGAGAAAATAGCGTCCTTGAGTTTCTTACCTACCTTTCTCTCGTCAATATCAAATGCAAGCACCACTTCAATCTCATCAGTTTTTATTGGAATTTCTAAAAGTCCTTTAATTTCCCTTCCAGCTCTTAAAGCGTTCAGCGCTTGTAAGAAGGAAGATGCAGAGTTTCCTACTCCTATTAATGCTATTCTCAATTTCGTCAACCTACATAAGTAATAATTACAGGGGTAAAAATACCTAATATTATGATAATTAATGCTGAGATAAATGAAGAGTAGACCTCAATCGTGTTTTGTAACTTATATCCTTGCTTTTCCTCCCTGAACATCTCTCTCATAATTATTAAGTAATAACCCGATGAGATTGCGCTGTTTATTACCCCTAAAATCAATAGCCACAAACCAATAGGAGATGCGACTGAAGCGAAAAGGTATAGTTTACCCCAAAAGCCAAGTAGAGGTGGAACTCCCAAAAGACTTAATAATAGGACTGAAATAGAGAAAACGAGAACAGGTGACTTAAACCACAATCCCCTTAGCATGTCAAGTTCTAAAGACCCTGTGTGTTTTTCTATGTAATGCATTGATATGAACAATCCAGCCTGAGCTACTGTATACGCTATCGATTGTAGAACTATTCCATTTATAGCCTCTGTTATTAGGGATATATTATTGGTTATTTGAGCTAAGAAAAAGGATGAGAAACCTATGAAGAAGAAGCCTGCCTGAGTTATACTGCTATAAGCAATTATGGAGGCGAAGTTCCTTCTACTGAAAGCTGTGAAATTGCCAAAGACCATACTTAGTGAGGACACAAGAGCTAGTACTAAAAAGGAAATTGTATCAGCCTGTACATTTCTAACTACAAAGCTCAAATTATATAAAAGCCTAGTTAAAGTGGCTATCCCAATTAATTTAACTGTACCAGATATGAAGGAAACAATTATCCTATCTCCTGCAATATACACATCAGGTAACCAACCTTGAAAGGGAAATGAACCAATCTTAAATCCAAAAGCAGTTATTATAAAAACTACCGAAGCCACTGCTATTAAAGGAGAGGCATTTAATTGCAGAACTTGCCCTAAGTAAAGGCTACCTGAATATGATACATAAAATAATAATCCATAAATCATTATTGAACTTGAAATTATCCCCATTATAAGGTATTTAGTGCTCACCTCAGTACTTAATAGATCTTTCTTTATAGCAACTAAAGCATAAGAAGCTGCAGCTGATAGAGCCCAGGATGTTAACAATACTATTATATTATTTAAGAAAGAAATGTAAATAATACCCAAAAGAGTCAAAAGTATTAATGAATAAAACGAAGATCTTGTGCTCCATCTAGGCACTTCATTTAATGAGCCAGTTACCGTTATTATAGTCGAAATTATTGCGGCAATTGACAGCAAAACACCAACAATATCTATGGAAAAGAGTGCACCTCCGTTATCGGAAAATGCATAAGAGTTAATCATTCTCGAAAATGGAAGGTATATGATTAATACTAATGCTATAATTAGAGATGACAAAGTAATCACCGTTGAATACCTGTATTCTTCATCCTTCCTATCGAGATACAGTAAGAGAATTGATGGTACAGTTAAGACTATAGTTATTAAGTAAATGAATTCTTCCCCTGTCATAGCAGAACACTCATTAAAGCTATAAAACCTATTAGGATTATAAGTCCTATGATATAAATTGTCAAGTAATCCCTTAACAACCCAGTTTGCACTCTCCTAATGATTGCCCCAAATTTCCTCGAGAAATAGGGGAATCCATTATTTATTACACCATCAAAAAACGATAAGTCTATAACTTTATATGCATTATTTGCTAGAAATCCAAAACTGGAACCAGCGTAATCTAGAATAGCATTGAGCCCCCATCCAGAATAAAGGAAATCGTCTATAAGCTTAAGTGCCCCCTTTCTGAAACTGTTGGAGAAATCGACCCTTCTAATGAAGTAAATTGAAATTGAAACTAAAACTCCAACTAATGCTAAACTTAACGTTATTAGTTGTGGTAATGAGTTCTCTATGAGCTCTACATTTACACCTGCAAATTTCTCTAAAATAGATACAATACTTCCATTAATTAATTGTAGTGTACCAGCTATCAGAGTGAAGAGAACTATAATCAGGGGAGGTAATAGCATTGTTAAATCGCCTTTCCCTACTTCATGTAATTCCTCCCCGCTATTATAGAGGAATGTTTTACCTATAAGTCTCATTATGTAGAAAGAAGTTAGACCAGAAGTTACAACCAAAAGAATTAAAGGGGGAAGAGAGTAATTGCCGAAGTTTAGTGAATAAGAGATCGTCCCTATAACGGATTCTTTTCCAAAGTAGCCTAGCAGAGGGGGCAAAGCCGCCAAATTTAGTCCTGCTAATAGCATTATTACGAACAATGCTTTTTGAACATTTAATAAGTTCTTTACTTTGCCAACAAACCTTGAGTGAGTTAAGTGAATTACGCTCCCTGCATTCATGAATAAAGCCGCTTTATAAGAGGCGTGGGATATTAATTGTATAAGAGCTGCTAAAATCCCTGCATTCAAAACAACGTAATTGCCATTTACACCTAGAAATGAGGAAACAGCAGCTGTTGAGGCTATAACCGCCATCATGTAAGCTATTTGGGACGACGTTGAGTAAGCTAAAACTAGCTTGATTTCATTATTAGCTAGAGCATTAGTAGCTGTATAGAATGCAGTGAGGGAAGTAATTATGGCAACTATTAAGAAAAATGATCCAGTAATCCCTGGATTTAAGTAAGAATAACTGACAATACTAGGTGAAAAATAAAGAAGGAATATTACACCTAAATTAACCATTGTAGCGGCGTGAATTAAAGCGCTAACGGGAGTAGGGCCTGTCATAGCAGTTAAAAGCCAATGGGTGAAAGGTAGTTGAGCACTCTTTGCCAATGGACCCAAGATCCCTATAATGAGAACAATTAAGGCTGAGGGATTTAAGAGGAGGAACTTATAAGAGCTTAATATAGAGTCCAAGCTAAAGCTAAATATATTAATTAGACCGTAATGGGCTTGTAGGTATAACAACACCCCAAAGGACGAAACCAATCCAACATCCCCCATCTTAGTGAAGACGAATGCCCTAATCCCAGACTTAGTAGGGCTAGAAGATAATTCTAAACCCAACACTTTCCTTCCCTCAATTCCTACCCACTGATCCTTTCTATCATTTAGCCAATAACTTATCAATCCATAGGACGCTAAACTCGTCCCCTCCCATCCTATCATAAAAAGTGCAATGTTATTTGCAACTACAGTTAAAAGCATCGAACCGACAAAGAACGTAAAATATGCCCAATATCTTCTTAGAACTCTATCTTCCTTCATGTAACCAATGCTGTATAGAGCTATAAGAAAGCTTACCCATGAAACTAAGGACGCAATAATGCTAACGAGACCATTTATCCTTAAGGAAAAGTCAATCCCTAAGCTTGTGATCCAAGGAATAGATGTTTTTACTGATTCATTAGAAATTAACAAATATGTTGAAAATATTGCAGAGAGAAATATTGTTAATGATGATATGAAACCTCTAATAGATTCATTAAGTTTCTTACTTGACAAAAGGGAAACAGCTGATCCTACCATTGGTAGTAGGGGAATTAATATTAGCATCAAAGAAAGACCATTTAACTGTATCTGACCAAGCGATTCAGGTAAGACTGAGAACAGGTATGTGGGGACTATTGTTGAGGGAAAAATAAAGAAGAGAATTCCCATAAACGCAATAATTGCCACATAAATTAGACTTTCCCTTGCTTTTCTCTCATCAAATTTAAATCCCTTATTTTCCCCTCCAAATATTAATCTAAATGCGTTTGTAGTATAACCAATGGTGATTCCTATTCCTATTATTAACATTATTACTCCTGGAATAAATATAGAAATTTCATTGAACGTAGCTTGGCCAACTGAAAGTATAGTTAGAAAGTCACTCCAGAAACCGACTGTAGGAGGAGCACCCATTAGATTTAGGAATCCAAGAAAAGCGAGAGTAGAGGTCAGGGGAGAAGAACTGTATATTCCCCCCATTTTATATATATCCCTTTCTCCTGAATAACTTATGAAGTTTCCTGCAATCATGAACAGTATTGATTTACCTATTGCATGTGATACGTAAACAAACTGAGAAGCTAGTGTACCTAAAGGCAAAGAATATAGAGCTTGACTAGGTGAAATGTGGGGAGAATACAAAGCTCCAGTAGTAATCCCTACTAGCATATAACCCATTTGGGATATGCTTGAATAAGCTAAGAATCTCTTGAAATCCCTTTGGGACAAAGCCATCATTCCACCATAAATTATTGTGAACAATGCTAGGAATAAGAGAGGGTAGGCATTTGATGAGAATATGGATGGGAAGGATAGATTTCCGATCAGAGTTATAACATATAAACCTAATCCAACTAAATTGGGTGATAATAAAACTGATATTGGAGTTGGTGCCTCACCGTGCGCGTAGGGAAGCCATATATGGAACCCAAAAACTGCTGACTTAAATAAAAGACCAAAGATCATTAAGAAGGAAACTAGCCCCGCTAGGGGTATAGAGTCGTAAACTGGGATTATGCCAATATCAGTATTTCCATAGAGCGTAATTATATTTACACTTCCATAAAATATATCTAGTAGTAAAACACCAGACAGGAAAATGAGTGTCCCGATGTGAGTCCAGACGAAATACATAAGACTTATTCTCCTCCTGTTTCCATATCCATATAAGGCAATCAAGAGGAAGGAACTGAGCAAAGCTAACTCTAAGAACAAGAAGAGCTCAATGTAATTAGTTGACATGACTAAGGAAAGCATAGATGATGAAAACAAGTTGTACATTGAATAATAGACTCCCCAAGAGCCTCTCCCTCCTTCCCTTTCTATTTCTTCAAACCTCTTCTCCATATATCTTATTGAATACAGGGAAGTTAGAGTAGTTATAATTAATATAGAGTAAACGAAGGGGATGTTTAACCTTGAGAGGTAAAAGGAGAAACTGCCCAAATAGGGAATCTGATTTCCAAAAAGAGAAGATGATATTACAAACTGACCACTTAATGCCTGAGGAGTATAATATAATATGCTTATGAGTGGAATTACTAGTAAGATAACTGATATGATTGATAGGGTTCTCGCCCTTAAGCCTCCTAGGACTAAAATAAAGATCGAACCTATTAAGGAAATCAATAAAGGTAGAGAAAGCGAATCTATCATTGTTTCTCCGCACCCTTAGTTAACTTCTCCTCATCTATCCTTCCATATTTCCTGAAGACCAAGAAGAGTATAGAAAAAGCAACAACTACCTCGGCTAAGGCCATACTTATCCCAAAAAGGGCTATCAGAAAGGCATTATATATACCTAAGTAATATCCCAATGAAAATACAAATAGTATTGCGGAGTTTAATATTACTTCACTTGATAGTAATATCCTCACAATATTCCTTGAAGAGGCTAAACCATAAATGCCAATTGAAAAAAGTGCTGAAGCAATTATTGCAAATGAAATGACTGGGATCATTTTAATCCCTTCTAGCTATAGTTATAGCCTCTATAAGGGTTGCGGCAAGTGCTATTATTAAAATTATAACAGGGAAGTAGTAATCCCTTAATATTGTGGAAGTAATGTTTACTAAATCCAATGAACTTTGTTGAGGTGGCACTTTGGATGCTATAGTTATTAGTAATCCAGTTAAAAACAAAAAGGATAGAACAGAGGCTAAGAGGGCCTTCCAGTTACTAGCCCTCGGAACTTCAGCTCCCCTTAACATAACTCCTACAACGACAATAAATGTTACAGTTGCGCCTACATATATTATTACATGTAACACCCCGTAAAGGGGAGAGAAAAAAACAGCTATTAACGAAGCTATTGATAACCCTAGAATTCCAAGAGAGATCGCAGCATACACTAACTCCTTTGCTCTAATTATGAATATAGAGGAGGCTATTGATAAGGTGGATAAAATAATAAAGAGAGTGTACTCAAGAACGGTTGGAGTCGACAGGCTCATATTTGACACCTTTCTCTGGATCTGTAACTGCTTTTACTCTCTTGACTAAACCTGTAAGTTTTTCTCCCTGATAATCCATATTAAACTTTTCAACATCAAAGAATAAATCCTTCCTGCTTGTGAACGCAGCGTCATGAACTCCAGTTTCAGTTAATGCGTCTACAGGGCATATATCGACGCAGAATCCACAGAAAACGCATCTTCCATAATTTATTACTGGATATTTTTTCCCCTCCTTTGTCACCATTTTCATTGCGTCTGCTGGGCAAATCATTGCACACAAAGTACAGCCTATGCATATGTCCTTATACAACCTCAGCATTCCTCTATATCCCCTTGATAACACCATTTCTTGGTATGGATAGTTTAGTGTTATCCTTGAATTCGGCTTTACTAAGTACTTGAACCCAGTCTCTATTGCTCTTATATGGTTCACAAACTGAGTCAGGGGATCAGACATCTTCTTGTATTCCTTTACCTTAAAGTCTTTTTCGTTAGGCAACTAAAAACCACCTCCATATAAAGGATAGAACCATAGATATTATTGCTAGCAAAAACATAAGCTTCCAAGCCCCCCTCAATGCTTGATCTATCCTATATCTACCATATACGCTCCTAAGGAAAACAGAGAATAATAAAATGATGATTGCCTTAAATACAGTGAACAATGCCCCTATTCCTCCAGAAAAGGGCAACCATCCTCCTAGAAATATTACTGAGAAAAGAATTGAATACACGAAAGTTTTTATATAAGACCCTCCCATTGTCAAAATAAATAATAAGCCACTGTATTCTGTATAAGGACCTATCACAATTTCCGTATCTGCTTCTACGATCTCAAATGGATATCTACTAGAACCTAAAAGCATTGCTACAAGAAAGACGAAAGCTGATATAGGATTCATTAAAATTCCCAAATAATGGCTAGATTGGAAATTAACAAACCCAAATAAATCTACTCCCCCGTAAATAATTGCCATTGAAAAGGCTGACATTATTAATAATACGTCATAAGTAATCATAAGGAATCCTTCCCTCAGAGCTCCTACTACAGCAAATCTATTATTAGTAGCCCATGCAGTCATTATTACCATTATAGGTGTTAACATAGATAAAGCTAAAGCCGCTATTAGGCTGAAATTAACGTATATAGGAACGTAGGCACCGTTATTTCCAATTACGTATAAACTGTAATGTATTGAAGTACTAATTGGTATTACTACTAGAGGTAATAGCGATGTTGATAACAACAAGGCAGGTCCTAAGATATAAAGGGCTTTGAATGCCCTTGCAGGGACAATTATCTCACTAAAGACAAACTTTAATAAATCTGCTATTAACTGCAGTAACCCTCCAATCCTAGGGGATATCAAGAGTGGGCCAAATCTTAATTGTACCTTAGCAGCTATTTTCCTCTCAGCCCAGATGGTAATAAGTAATAAAATCATTGAAGTTATTAACCCTGGAAATATCACTGGTACAAAGAACTCAGGCCTTAAAATATAATATATTATTTCATCTAAAACACTCAATTCTATCACCTATCTGCTTCAGGTGGAAAGTAATCTAGACTACCATATATTGCTGGAATATCAGCTATTCTATGACCCTTTGCAATTTCCATGAAAGGTTTAATTAACATGTAGCTTGGTGTTATCATTCTCACTCTATATGGTATAGAAGAGCCGTCACTAACTACATAATATACTAATTCTCCCCTTGAAGCCTCTACTCTTGAGATTGCATCACCTTTAGGAGGTCTCATAGAAGCAAAGTAACCTGGAAAAACTATCCTCTTTTGCTCTTCATACCATTTCTTAATTCTTTGAGGAGGGATTTGTTTAAGTATCCTTTGATTTAGTATTTCGCCTTCTGGAATTTCCTTTATTATCTGCATTATCATGTTCATACTTTGTTGGACTTCCTCCATCCTAACTAATGTTCTTGCAAAAGCGTCCCCCTCCTTATAAACTGGTATCTCGAAGTCTAGTTTTTGATATGCTGCATATGGTTCAATCTTGCGAACGTCGTAAGGTACACCGGAGGCCCTTAAATTAGGCCCAACTAAACCCAGCTCTATTGCTTTCTCCCTAGATATCACGCCTACGTTCTCTAATCTTGCCCTTACATTGGGATTATTAAGGAATATATTCTCATAGTCTTTAATCTTTTTCCTTAAGTAACTAACTGCCTTAATAGCAAATTCCTTTACTGACTGCGATAAATCCCTTCTCACACCTCCAGGAACTACATATGAATTCGTTATCCTAGCTCCTGTCAAGTTTTGCAATATCTCGACAAAAGGCTCTCTGTCTGCAAAACCCCACATGAACATTGTGGAGTGGCCTATGAATATCCCTAAAATCCCTAAGCCGTAGAGATGGCTTGATATCCTATTTACTTCAGCCGCGAAGCTCCTCAAATATAAAGCCCTTTCAGGAACTTCTAAATTCATTATTTTCTCAACTGCCATAATATAACCCATGTTCATGTGAATTGAATCGATAATTGTAGGCCTCTCAACTAGTGGAATAAGATGCATGTAATGTCTGTTTTCACATAACTTCTCCACAGACCTATGAACGTAACCTGGATCTAAAACTAACTCCTCAACTATATCTCCCCTTATCTTCGCAACTAACCTCATGTGCCCTGAACCAGGATGCTGAGGACCTATATTGAGCTCTGCCTGACCTTGCCCTGGTTCAACTATTATCTCTACTTCCTTGAGCTCCTCCTCATTAACCCTATTCCTCTCTGTCAATAAACATCCCCTCATGCTTTATCTTAAAGCTCTTCCTGAGTGGAAAAACTCCTTCAAAGTCCTCTGGAAGGAAAAACAACTTCATATCTGGGTGACTTACGAAGTATACCCCTAAAAACTCGTAAGTCTCCCTTTCAAACGTGTAAGCACTTGGGAATACATTATATATTGAATCTATCTTACAGTCATCATATGGTACCCACGTTTTCACTGCAAATATTATTTTAGCCAATTCTAGATCGCTGTAGGAAGAAAAGTGATAAACAACCTGGATAGCTTCTTGATCTGGAAAATCAATTCCGGTTATCGCTTTCATGTGATCAAAACCTATCTCTTTCATTTTTTTACTAACTAATAATATGTATTTCCTATCAACTAACTCAGCGTATCCTCTCCTTTCCCCTTCAGCCTTTATATCCTTTATTACCTCTTTTCCCAGCTTACTTAATTCAGATACAACGTAATTAATTTTACTTAATTCAGGTTTACTTAACTGGGACAATGATTTCACCTCTCAAAACTCCATAGCTTAATATCATCAACTTGTCTTATCAAATACCTAAGAACTGGGTAGAGAATTAAAGTAAATCCCCCTAGAACTTGAAGGAAGTTTATAAGTAAATCCCTTGAATCCAAAGCAGGCAATAATAAAAGGAAAATAATTATTAGTGGTTCAATAGCTGTGAATATCAACACATAACCATAATATTGCATTGGAACCCAGATTATGCCCTCTCCATAAGGTACATTGCCAGCTTCGAATCTTCCTACCTTAAGTGGGTTAGGATCTGGAGGGACTATTAAATTAATTACTTTATATCCAGCTACCCCAATTATAATGGGTAATAACACAGTTATAGCTACGGCAACTGTCGAGCTGAAGAGAGACAAATTATATCCTTATAAACTTTAGCTCCAATATTTAAATTGTTGTCCTTAGGTTATTAATAGCCTAAATATCTTGGCTATCGTTATTGCTCAAAGCCATTGCGTTTAAGATACATTTTGGAATTCCCTCCCTCTTAACGCCTTCAACGCATCTCTCGGAAATAATGTCAATCCCGCTTATTACATCATTTACAGTTACTGGCTCACCTCTTATAAAGTTTTCAAATAGAATACATGAAGGACCTGCATATTTAAACAAGATTGGATGAACCTTCCTCACCCCTTCAAGCATTTTCCAAGCTATATACCTTATTTCCCATTGAGCCCTAGAGCAAGTCCTTAATGCAAAGAAGTTAAGTAAAGACCTAGCATTTATAGTGACAATAAGATTTGTGTTAACTGCATTAGGTAAGACATATCTAGCATCTTCCTCTGGTAAGCCCTCCTTTAACATTTCTAAATATAGAGAATATATCTCCTTCATCACTTTCTTGTATTTATCTCCTAACCTAGCCTCACCAGATGGTGGTACAATAGGTTTATAATATTCCTCTATAGGCTTTGCAAACCTATGTGATAATTGAGTGTAACTAGCTATCCTGTGTCTAACAAATTGGTGTGAAGCAACCCTGCTCATCCCCTCTATAAAGAATGTATAGACGGAGTGTTCAAAAGGAGATAAGTGATTCCTTTTATAGCATTCCTTTATCCACTTCTCCACTTCTTCTCGAGTCATTGACTTCCAATGATAATCAAAGGGTTTTCTCGATAATGAAAGCTTCGCTGCAACTGCAACCAGTCTTTCTCCTTCTGAGTTATATGAGACCAAAGATACCTTAGGTAAACTACCTTCTTCCATAATCCTCATATATACAATAGTTTTCAAAAACTTTAAAGTAGTATGTCCCTACCTGACCTTCCTGACCTTCATTATTACATAATTTTCCTTGAACTCCGTAGACATAAGGTATCTAGGAGTGTTTTTTATTAACATGTGCATACATGTAATCCTATCTTTGTCTGCCATTACTTCTATGAACTCGCCTGCCTTAAGTTGGGTTAAGGTGAGTACTATTTCATTAATAAATGGCTCACAGTCTTTTCCCCTTACATCGATCCTCTTTATTGGTTGCCCTTTAGGAATTGACAATGCCTTCTACCACGTTTACTGAACCCTTAAAATATTTAAGGTTTAACTACGCTAATCCATCGTTATACGTATTAAACCATTCTCCAAGAATAATAAAGGAGTTTTTATTTAAGCCTTATATTTTTGGTGTTTCTCTTTTTAATATGAAAACTGTAATACTAGCTGGGGGATTTGCAACTAGACTAAGACCATTGACTTTAACGAGACCTAAACCATTACTTTCACTCTTGGGAAAGCCTATAATCGAATACGCCTTATCTTCTCTAAAAAAACATGGTTTTACACATGTAGTGCTCTCACTTAGAAATTTCTCCGAAATGTTCATAAGCAGATACATCAAGCAAAGTACATTAGATATGAAAATCGATTATATTTTGGAGGAAGAACCCTTAGGTGATGGAGGGCCTATAGCACTCTATAAAACAACTAAGGGACTAGATGAAGACTTATTAGTAATAAATGGAGATGTGTATTCCGAAATTGATTTCTCAGAACTCCTGGACTTTCATAAGGATAAAAGGGCTTTACTCACTATGGTCTCCACTAAAGTGGAAAATCCCCAGAGATATGGAGTACTCGAAATTGATGAAAATTGGTTTCTCAGAAGAATAATAGAGAAACCTGACAAACCTAAAAGTAATTTAATAAATGCTGGTATTTACATTTTTTCTCCTGATGCAATACCAAATGAAGTGAAGAGAATGTCTATTGCTAGAGACATTATACCTGAAATTCTGAAGAAGGGGAAAGTAGCGGTGTATAATTATGAAGGCATTTGGGCTGATATAGGATTGCCGCAAGATTACGTGAAATTAAACTTTGAGCTGTTGAAGAAGTGGTATCCTGAAGGGTATATTGCTAATGATGCCGAAATCGACAAAAGAGTTAAGATGAAACCGCCCTATTTCATATCATCCAAAGTCAAGATAAAGGATAACTCGGTGGTTGGACCATTCTCTATATTAGAAGAAGGAGTTAAGATGGGGAGATTTTCAATCATTGAAAGCTCAATAATTATGCAGAACTCAATAATAGGAGATGCAAGCATGATAAGAAACTCAATATTAGGTTCGAATTGTTATATAGGTAGTTGGTGTCATATAGATAGAGGTGTGATTTTAGGTGACGGAGTATTAGTATCAGATAAGAACGTTTTAATACACGATGTAATCATTTTACCGCATAAAGAAATAAATGAGTCGATTACAGAAAGAAAAGTAGTATTATGACATTTCTTAAAGAACTTGCGGAAGAGATGGTTCAATATATAGGTGATAGGAGGATCCTTAACTTAATTGTTGGAATAAAGCTTATTTCAGTGATGTTAGATAATGGTGAAATGGGGGTATCTAACTCCTTCTATTCTAAGGATTACAATGATCCTCCTTACGTTGGAAACATAAAGGGAAGAAAAGTAGAGGAGGTTTTAAATGAACTAATTAATGACGACTATCTTCTAAGCAGATCAATCCTAATGGCAATCCTATCCTCAACAGATAGAACTCTTCCAGTTAATGAGTATAAAGGGAACATTTTAGATATATTTAACAAAGATGAAAAAATATGTGTAATTGGTTTCGGGATCTCTTCTCTAAATGTCAGCAATGAATATCGCCTTGAAATATACGATCTCTCTAAAATGGACATTTCGTCCCTTAATGCAAGTTCTTTAGAGTGCAGCAACTTAATTATTTACTCCTCCAGTATAATATTAAGGATCGGGGAGGATATAATTAATATGGGAAAAACGAAGAAAGTAATCCTGACAGGGCTTGGGGTACCTAAGGCTATTATCACTTTTAGAAGGAAGAGGATTTCCTTAGCATCAAAATCCTATTTTTCAGATACAGAAAGGGTTATGAGAATTGTAAGTGAAGGAGGAGGGCCACAATCAATAGCGAAGTATATGAGAAGATATTACTACATCCCATGATTTAGTGTGCTTTAGTACTTCTTTCATTATTGTAATAGAATATACTAAAGCCTGTTTTATTCTAATAGAAAATTTTATTCGTTCTTTTATATTGAATGTAGTATGAGTAATTCGTTACTGAAGGTCCTAAAAAAGTTGTAGCTCTATCCTTTTAAGTAGTGCAATAGACGTGAAGTCACTTGAAGATCTTCAAATACATAAAAGCTTTGCCAAGACGTGAAAGATGTTAGGCTTGAATATCTCATCTACTCCTCAAGCATCATGGGATATTCTCCTCTACAATATTTATCACACTAGACTGAAAGAGCATATATAACTTTCTTTGTAGCCCCTATTGGATTAAAGGCAAACCATAGCTTGGTCTTTATATCTTCTCTTCACACTACGTCAAGATCTCTATGGCCATGTTTTTTAAGGAGATTCTTTACCTTATCATCAAGAATTAACGAAATATCCTCTTCCTCACTTTTTACCGTCTTCTTCTTCTCCTCTTTCCTTATCGCAAATGCACATTTGTTTCCAGGTAAAAGAGCCCTCTTCTCGCAATATGCATATTGACAATCTCCAGTTATACATAAATCTCCTACCCATCTACAATAACCTACCTTTGAAGGTGATCCCTTTATATATTTCATTGTAATCATTAATGCCTTCTTTGTGCATCTAAAGTATGGGCATAGATAATTGCATTTATCTCCTAGAGGCATAGGTTTAGGCTCTCCTTCGCCAACCTCTCTGCTTCCATTACCTATCCCTCTTCTATGCTCTCCCCTATTAATAGGGTCACGTTCTAATCCCAAACCGGTTAACCTCGCTGTGAATATATTTAGCTTTTTTCCCATTTAAACGTTATGTACTTGACACTCATTGTTTTTTCATTGACTAGAGCCAAGACCAATGTTTTTTTCACGCTATGTGAAACCCTCCCAAAACTTATTAAAATAGACGGGGAGAGCTTTTGGTTCTCAACTAGAACCTCGACTAAAAATGGAGCATGTTCTTTTCCTGGAGCAATCCTATATACAGCGTAGTCTGCACCAAACTTTATTCCAGACTTTACAACTAATCCATTGTCTCTCAAATCCTTATAAACTATATAATTTGGTAAGAAATTTCCTATTACCCTTACAGAATGATCTTTTAACTCATCATATGTCATTTCCTTACCATTAAACCTCACTTTAAGGATTCCTTTTTCCATTAGATATAACGCTTCAACTAACGCGAGCTCAAGGGGACTTTTAAACTCCCCTTTAGGTTTCTTAATTCCATAAGGTTTACCAAAGTAACCCCTTTCATAGATCTTTAATGCATCGTTTATGTCAGGGACTATTACCTTGTTGTAAAATAGATAGCCTATAGCCATTTTACTACAGGATTTCCTCTATTTTCCTCGTCAACTCCTTTATCTCTTCCCTATCGCCTGAGGGGCATTCAAGTCCTAACTCTTTACATATAATGCTGTATTCCTCTAATATCCTGTCCTCCTCCTTTAATCCTATATTGGTTAAGTACATGAGAGCTGCGTCTACAATTTCGGATCCCTCATCTCCCTTATTCTTAGCTTCCTTTATTAGTTTTATACTTGACATTAATTTCCTCCTATTCCTTCTCAAAGCATTAATTAAGTTAACTGTTTCTTGTATAGCAGATTGTGAGTTGGACTTCAATAAAGTAATTTTATTTTCGACTTCATTAAGTATAGCTGCATGTTTTTCAAGTAAATCATCTAATATGGACAATGCTATATAGCTCATTCATAAGCCCTCAGGGAAACTGTACTGTTATCTTCTATACCTAACTCCTTCATGTCATTTGCATTACCCCAAACTTCTCCTTGGGGCACGTTATCAGATATCAATGCTTTAAGCCTTATCCTTTTACCTTTCACTGAAATTTCCGCTAGGTTCTTTATCTCTAATTCATGTGCTAGTTGGCTTGACAACATAAGAGTTCCCTTCTCTATTGCTTCCTTCTTCTTCATTTTCACTCTCTTCTCCTTGATTTTCTTCTGTTTTTCCCTTGTAAGTGATCCAGCTGCGGGCAGAACAGAAACCAGTTTCTTCACATCAACTTTTTCCTCATTACTTTCTTCGCGCGAAGACATGAGTCTCTCACTCTCTTACTATTTCCCCTAGTAATTCTAGCCTCTCTCCTTTTAATGCTCTTTGCAACTTAGTTATTAGTTCTTCTTCCTTTACTCTAATTTGGTTCCATGTATCTCTATCCCTTATAGTTAGAGTTCTATCATTGAGGGTTCTGGGATCAATGGTTACACTGAAAGGTATCCCTATTTCATCTGCTCTAGCATATCTTTTCCCAATACTTCCTGTATAATCAAAAAAAACTTTAAAGTAATTTTTCAATAATTTATAGATATTAATAGCATAATTAATTAATTTTTCCCTTTCTAATAGCGGAAAAACAGCTACTTGATAAGGGGATATACTAGGCGGAAGGGATAATATAAGTCTCCCTTCCCTTTCATTTATGGCATTCTCCAACACTACATATAATAACCTTTCCGCTCCAAAAGATGGTTCTACTACACTAGGGATTATTTTCTTACCTGACACTTTCCTCTCCTCTTCAATTACCTTTATTATGCTCTTTGGAATTTCATAGCCCTTTATAGTAATGTAATCCTTAGTCCTTAATGAATCCTCAATCTCTTCCACTTTGATTTTATTAACTTCCTCTATTATTTGTTCAGCCTTCTCCTTAAATATCTCATAAAGTCTTCTTCTATCAAAAATAATTCTTTTTTCTTTAACTATTATTGGTTCGCTATATTTAATGAAAACTGTCATGTCTTGATTGCTGAACTGTTGATGCCTGCTAAGATCATATCTTCCCCTATTTGCATGGCCTGAAATCTCTATTTTTCCAAATCCCTCAGTCTCAACTATTTGATCAAATGTTTGCAAGGAATAATGGGCTCTCTCTTCAGGTAATTTTTCCTCAAAGTATGACTTCCCTTCATTAATTCCAAGTTTAGTTATGAATCTGCTTGCTATGGCCATCCAGAATGCCTGCCATGGGCTTAATATTATCTTCTCCCTTACTGCCTCATAAACCTCCATCCTTACTGGCTTCTCATTACCTTTAATCTTATCACTTGCCAAAAGTATGTTTATTTTATCGTAAGACACCCCTCTCTCATTTAGGATATCAAGACTAGTTTCCTCTGGATTGTAAAAGAACTCTATCTCCATTATGGTGAACTCCCTCATTCTAATTATTCCTTGCCTTGGGGAGATCTCGTTCCTAGCAACTCTACCAACTTGAGCAATACCTATAGGTAATTTCTCCCTGAACGCCTCAAAGACCCTTTTAAATGAAGTGAACATGCCTTGTGCGGCCTCAGGTCTTAAGTAACCGATGGAATCCGCATAAGGCCCTATTCTAGTCTCAAATAATAGATTAAAAACTTTCACTTCTCCTAGTTCTCCTCCGCAGTTAGGGCATTTAATTTTCTTCTCCTTTATGATCTCGTTTAATTTTTCCGGACTAAGCCCTTCAGTTCTTATTTTGGTTAGCTCCTCTACTAAGTGGTCCGCCCTATATATTTTGTTACACTTATTGCATTTTACAATTGGATCTATGAAGTTCTCTACATGGCCACTTGCTTCAAAAACTCTCTTTGGGGATATTATAGGTGTTTCAATTTCCACAACTAAGTCATCATTGTCGTAAATGAAATAGTTCCTCCAAAGCTCAACTATATTTCGCTTTATTAAAACTCCTATAGGGCCTAAATCATAGAATCCTGATGCCCCTCCATAGATTTCGTATGATGACCAAAAGATTCCTCTCCTCCTGGCTAGTTCAAGTAATTTCTCCGCTTTACTCATTTCTCCCTGAGTATAAAAACAGATGCCTTATTAACTCTTTCATTCAGATATCATAGATAGAAGTGTCATTATACTTAAATGAAACTCCTTATGTATTCGGAGGAGTAAAGAAGGGAGAATCTCCAATAAGAATAATTGGAATACCTTTAGATATCTCAAGCTCATATAGGCCTGGAAGCAGGTTTGCACCACTAAGAATAAGGGAATCCTCAATAAACCTTGAATTTTATTCGATAAGAACTGGGGTAGATTTTAATGAAATTTTATTCGACGACATAGGAGACCTGTCCATGCATCCATCTAGCATGGAAGAGAACTTATCGAGGATAGAGGAAACATATAAACAAATTACTTCAGGAAATAAATTAATTGTATCGCTTGGGGGAGAACACACAATAACTTATGGAATAATAAAAGCAATAAAAAACGAACAACCATGTGTTATAAGCTTTGATGCCCATCTAGACCTTAGAAATGAATATTTAGGGGATAAGTATAGTCATGCGTGTGTAATGAGGAGGATAACAGAGGTTTTGGGGGAGGGAAAAATAATAGAAGTGGGGACTAGAGCAGTCACAAAAGAGGAGCTTAATTATGCGAAGGAAAATAGAATTCTTTACATAACTTCTAGGGAACTAAGGTGGCTGGGAATTAAGGAGACTGCTAGAAAGATAACAAAGAGACTAGAGGAATGCAAGAAATTTTACATTTCTTATGACATGGATGCATTTGATCCTGCCTTTGCTCCAGGCGTAGCGACACCTGAGCCTGAAGGCTTAGAGCCATGGCAGGTTTTAGATATTATGGAGCAAATAATAGATAAAAGACTAATAGGCCTCGACATTGTTGAGGTTTCCCCACCCTATGATTCATCGATGATAACATCCATGCTCGCTTCAAGACTTATTATAGAGGCTTCTGCTTATTATTTAAAATCTAAACAGCCTTAATTATTTTCACTTGAGGTTTCCTTACCTTAAATATTATCCTGTATCCGCAACTAGGACATCTTATTCCTGGAACGGATTTTAAGTCCTCCTCTGTGAACATTTTTCCACATTTCCAGCATTTGTAATTCACCATTTTTTATCTCATGTAAACTGTTCTAGTAACATTTAAAAGTTTAGGGGTGTAAGTGTTAAATGTTGACTGCACAAGAAGATTGGAGGTCAAAGGAAAAGATGGAAGAGGAAAAAAAGTCAGGAGAGTGTATAGGTTTACCTCCTGAAATATGTAGCGAATTGACAAAGGAGCAAGAGTTAATAAAAATAAAGGTAGAAAAAAGGAGGTTTGGAAAAGAAGTAACCATAGTTGAGGGAATAGAGGGGAATAATACGGAATTAAAGAAAATAGCATCTATGCTTAAATCTAAGCTAGCAGCTGGTGGGAGCGCTAAGGATAACAAAATAATAATTCAAGGAGACCACAGAGAGAAAATAAAGGAAATATTGATGGAATTGGGGTATCCAGAAGAAAACATTATAATAATAGAATAGTGGAAGTCCTTTTCTCTACATATTTTAGACCCTTTTACAAAAAAATAGAAAGCCAAGCTCTTTTAGGAAGCCGAGGAGCAAGTGTTTTATTCCTCTTAATTATCTCATCGTGCAAGAATAGTAGAAGTCTAGTAAAACCCATTAAAAGGGAGGCTTCTAATCAAGCAAAAACATAATTAAGGTTAAGTTCTTAGCAACCATGAATGCAATAAAAATCGTGACAAAACGAACAATAAGCCTTGCCCTTTAGGGGGTCGGACTTTCATTGAGGTTTCATGAATTTGTATTCAACCTCTCGTCCTCATGCCCCTTATTTCCCTCTCCATGCCGTCTACAGGAGCGGTAGTTAAACCACTCCCTTCAAGGACATGGGGAGTTTCATTGGGCACCTTCCTCCCCCTCACATTGCTCATCGAGTTCATAGTGGCACCCTCCGATTAATTTTTGTAAGTAAAGCTTATAAGCTTTACTTTAAATAATCAATCATGGTTCAAGTTACATTCCATTCAAAAATATTCTCAATGGGTCATGACAAATACGGAGATCCAAAATACGCAATATACGTTCCTAAGGGCGTTCATGAGAAGATTAAGGGCTTGTTGGAAAAGGAGGTGATAGTAATTGTTATCCTACCAGATGATGAGGAATAGGATTATCTGTTCTAGGGAAGCCCTCGAAAACTTCCAATTCGTTACAATAAACGGTAAGGTAATTTTTGAAGATAAGGATAAGATAGTTAGAATTGCTAGGGCTTACTCACAAGTAGTTAAGAGTGCAATTAGACCATTGTTTGATGGAAAGAGTATTGATGAATTAACCAAGGAATTTTACAACATCTTACCAAACTACATTTACCTAGAAACTGCTTTAAAGCAAGCTAAGACAATTGTTGATGGTTTGTTGGATAGAGAGAAGGATAAGATTTTGCACGCTAAGATTAAGAGGTTCTGGTTTGGTAGTAGGGGGAATAAAAGTGATAAGGGCAATAGGAATGTGAAGTTCCACGTTTTTCAAGACCATGTGGAAGTTAGAGTTAAAGACCCTTGGGGTAAGTGGGTTCATGGGGAAGCGTACTTAGGCAAGGAGTACTTACCATTACTCCATGAGTTGGAGGAATTAGCAGAAAGGAAGGAGGAGGGTTACGGTGCTGTAATTTCTTTTGAAGAAAAGCCGATGATCCACCTCCAAGTACCGCTCTGGCTTTATCTGAAGCACTTCTCTTCACCAAAACCCAATGGTTACGGTTTGATTGCCGGTTTCGATTTAAATAGTGATAGGTTGAACGTTGTTGTAGTTAATAAGGATGGTAAAGTTATTGCCATTAAGACTTTTTGGTATTCAGATGTTACTAGACCAGGTTTTCCTAAAGGGAAAGCTATGGCTTTGCGTTTGAATGCTCTTTCAGAGGCCCTCAATTTCCTATCAAGGGTTGGTGTTGATTATGTTGTATTTGAGGATTTATTTCTAGTTAAGAAGAGGAAGTTCACCACGAGTAAGAGCGGTAATAGGAAGGTTTCGCATTTTGCTAAGAAGCAATTGTTAATTCACAGTGTTATTAAATCTTTAAGGCTAGGATTTAACGTTGTGTTAGTCAATCCTAAAGGTACTACTAATTCGGAAGAGCATGATAGGGTGATGAGAGAAAAGGGATTTGATAGGCATACAGCCTCAGCTTACCTAATAGCATTAAAAGGATTAGGAATGTTGAATGATATCAAATGACATAAAATTCACGGTTTATCGGAAACTGTTGTCAACGGCGTGGAAGAGGTCAGCCTACTACGATAGAGCTAATGCAATGCATACACTACTGAGGGGGGAGCTCTAATTTCAATTGTTGCAGCAATTCTTTATATCTATTCCTAACTGTGACTTCAGTAACACCTGCTACACTAGCTATTTCTTTTTGAGTTTTCCTTTCATCGTTCAAAAGGGCTGCAATATAAACAGCTGCCGCTGCTAAACCGGCTGGATCCTTTCCAGCAGTCAGCCCCTTCTCCTTTGCCTTATTTAATATCTCTACTGATGTTTTTATTGTAGCCCCACTTAACTGCAGTAAAGCTGCAATTCTAGTTACGTAGTCAACTGGGTCACTAACAGGAACGTCTATTGTCAGTTCTTTTAGAAGAAGCCTGTAACACCTAGCCACCTCTTTCCTGTTAGCCTTCGTGTATACCGCTATTTCATCTAAAGTTCTAGCTATTTTCATCCTTCTACATGCAGCATATATTGCTGCAGCTACTACACTTTCTATACTTCTTCCCCTAACAAGGCCTTTTTCAACTGCTTTTCTATATATAACTGAGGCCTCGTCTTTAACTGATTTGGGAACTCCCAGTTGATTGCCAATCCTTTCCAACTCGTTCATGGCCTGCGCTAGGTTCCTATCAACACTGCTCTGTATTCTAGCTCTGATTTGCCATTTTCTCCATCTTAATATTTCCAATCTCTTTTTAGGCTCTAGAGATTTTCCAGTGGAGTCTTTGTCCTTCCAATCTATAACAGTTGAAAGCCCCCTATCATGAACAGTGTTGTTCAAGGGGGAGCCTACGCGACTCCTCTTCTCTTTTTCCTCAGCAGTGAAAGCTCTCCACTCAGGACCCTGATCTACGACTCTTTCTTCTATCACTTCCCCAGTTTCCTCGCATATATATTCCCCCCTTTCGTGATCAAATATTATTTTATCAGGAGGACATTGAGAAGAAGATTCCCCAGACGATAAATTAGACATATTTAACCACCTAAAATACTAACGCAAGATTTATAAGCACTTTCCTCCCTTATATTTTTTTCGAAAGATAAGGCAATAAAAATCTACTTTGGATTGAGATATATTATTACCCTCGGCTTCATAAACTACGCTATGAATCATGATATCTAGGCTATATGTCAAGTAAGAATCATGATATTATAAAAATTTTATAATACTATTTAACTCATTAAACACTCTTATAATTTCTTGGAGTAGTTTTACTATATATGAGGAAAAGTTCAAAAGCTCTCTTCCTTTAGGTTATTGCATTGCATTAGCTCTTCTCTTAATCTATAAATATTTCTGAGATCCCCTTTTATTTCTGATATTTTTTCCTCAATGTACTTTATTTTCTCATATGTTAACTTAATCTCCTTTTCAATTTCCTTATCAGCGCATTCGTTCATTTCCTTCTATTCAATGTTAGCTTAACTGTTTTTAAAGTTAAATCAAGAGCTTGAGTTCTCCCCTATGTGGATTATTTTAAATACTATGAAAGAAGTTATCTGAGTTCTCTTTAGGCTGAAGACTCGAAAATTTCTAGACCTTCTACCTCTTTCACTTAAAGTGAATTTTTGGTTTACTGTAAAGGGTTGAACCCTTTTTCACGTTAATAGAGATCTTTTTATATTCTTTTATTGTCAAACAATTTTGTAGAAAGACTACTGAAGCCTAAGGAGGTTGCCAACTCTTAGGAATTTCATACTCAACCTTGTTGAGGTGGATTAGGGAGGGCAAAATAAGGTAACAACTGAAGGAGGGAAGTATAGGATATTACAGTGAGGTTAAGAAGTACTTAGAGAGGAGGGAGGAAACGAGGGCTGTAATTTACTCGAGGATTTCCTCAGCAGACCAGAGAGAAGATTTGGAGAGACAAATAAACTACAACGAATTACGCAACGGCAAAGGGTTATAAAGTAGTTGAAGTTCTGAAAGACGTTGCAAGCGTGATAAAATGTATGTACTTAATGAGAAAAATAATTTCAATAAAATATTTTAGGGAACCAAAACCTGTCTTCCAGTTACTCTAGCATGCTCTAAGTTATCTATTGCTTGATTGACTTCCTCCAACTTCATTACTCTAGTTATCATTGGTTTCACTTTCCCAGATTCCGCTAAACTCATTATACCCATGAAGTCAGTTTGATTTCCAACATAACTTCCCATAAATGTCTGCTCCATTAAAGTTATGAAAGGTGCATGATAATTTAAATCTCCTCCGTAAAGGCCTACCATTATATATTTCCCCTGCTTTGCCAAACAATTAGGATAAGTACGAAGTGTTAAATCCGAATTGTTTAAGTCAAGAACAGCATCTGCTCCCCTCTCAGTTATTCTCCTTATTTCAGAGACAGGATCTCTCTTGCCATCAACTACGTAATCTGCTCCTGCCCTTTTAGCAAGCTCTAATGCCTCTTCCCTTACGTCGACCGCTATTACCGTTGCTCCAGAGTAGGCTTTTGCTATTTGTATTGCCATAGTTCCAAGACCTCCTCCAGCTCCGACTATAACTAGACTCTTTGACGGATCCAATGAAGCTCTCCTTATTGCTCTATAAGTTGTTATTCCAGAACATGTAAATGGAGCTGCTTCTACAGGGGTTAACCTCTTTAATTTATATAAGTACTTATAATGAGGAACTAAAACGTATTCTGCGAATCCCCCATTTACATCCACTCCTAATCTCCTAGGTTTTTGACAGAACTGCTCTTCACCTATCCTACAATAATAACAAGAGCCTTCCCCAATCCAAGGGTTTACTGCTACTTTTTCTCTTTTAGAGAAAGAAGTAACTTCTTCCCCTACCTCTTCTACCTCACCCGCTATCTCATGGCCAGGAATTAAAGGAAGCTTTATCCCCCTATCCTTTAAGGATATTTTACCGTATTTCCCCGACCTCATATGTACATCACTATGGCAAACGCCTGCCCCTTCAATTTTAACCAAAACTTGGTTTCCCTTAGGCTTAGGAACTTCAACTTCCGCTAGTTGTAGCGGGTTTCCCACTTCAATTAACATCATGGCTTTCATACTATCGTAAATAATAGGTTTTAGAAAAATTTAAGCTTTTAAAGTTATATGGATTTATCATGATTTTCTAGAATCCCAAATATATTTCTATAACTCTTTTATCGTTTATGACCTTATCTGGTTCACCTTCTGCTATTACTTTTCCATAACCCATTGCGTAAACCCTCTTCACTATATCAAATAGATATTCTATTCTATGTTCCACTATTACCATTGCAACTCCATATTCTTCGTTTATCCTACTAAGCGTCCTCGACATTTCCTTAGCTAAGCTAGGGCTTATCCCTGCATATGGCTCGTCGAGGAGTAAGAGCTTCGGTTCTCCCATTAAAGCCCTTGAAAATTCTAACAACTTCATTTGACCACCAGATATATCGCTCGGCCAGTTGTTTGAAACTCCAATTAAGTTTAGGCTCCTTAGGATTTTTGAAGCCTGTTTCCCTATTTCCTTGTCCTCCTTTCTCCATTTTCCAAATAGAACATTTACTAGTTTTTCACCTGCTTGATTCTTTCTTGAGAACATGGTGTTCTCAGCCACGCTCAGACCTTTAAATAACCTAGGGTTCTGAAAGCTCCTCACTATTCCGAGCTTATATATTTCCTCTGGACTCAATTTATCTATCCTCTGATCATAAAACCATATTTCACCTTTATCAGGTTTAAAAACACCGCTTATGGTGTTAATTAAAGTTGACTTACCTGATCCATTAGGCCCTATTATTCCGACCATTTCTCCTTCTTTGACTTTGATTGATACTCCGTTTAAGGCCTTTACGCCTCCGAAATCCACTTCAACGTTAATTACTTTCAGAACCTCTTTCATTTTCTATAACCTCTAGTGCGGGTGTTTTAATTGGTTTTTCTGGCAGTATCCCTTTAGGTCTGTAAATTAGTATAAGTACTAATGCTATTGCAATTATTATATACCTCAAGTAATCTATTGGAAATGGAAGGTTAGGTCTTAAATAAGACTGAATGTATACTGGTAACTCTATACCACCAATAGTGTAAATTAAACCAGCTAACAATGTCCCCTTGTTATTAGCTATCCCACCCAATATGGCAATGAATATAGCCTGGAACGTGAGGATTGGGGTGAATTGGTCGCTTGAAATGAAGTTTATGTAAAAAGCCTGTAAAATACCAGCACTCCCAGCTATTATTGCCCCTAACATCATTACCTGCCTTTTAAACGAGTAAATGTTTTTCCCGAAAACCCTAGCAGTTTCCTCATCATCCCTTATTGATTTCAAAACCCTCCCATATGGAGAATTGGTAATCCTTGAGGTTAAGTAATAGAAGAGAAGGAGGAATCCCAAGGACAGAAACCCATAAAACAAATCTCTTGAGTATCCTATTAAATGCAATGGAGAGGTTATATCAACTGTCCCCCTTATACCTACAGCTCCACCGAATATTGGTGTTGTACTATTTGCTATAACCCTAAAAGTTTCGGAGAAAGCTAATAGTGTTATAGCCAAATAATCTTCCCTTAACCTAAGCATGGGTAATACAGTTAAAAGCCCAATTATGGCTGATATTATTAACGACAATATGAATGTTAAAACAAAAGAAGCTACAGTAGGCAAAAGATTATAGAACTGGAATACAGTTAATTGGTAATATAAAGAATAACTCGGGGGGAGCTGGATCGAGAGGTGAGCGAACATTAGCTCGAGCGAAAGGGCTATGTCCGTTGCAGAATAAGCTGCTACCGCGGTATAAAGTATCAAACCGAAGTTGGGTTGACCAGTATAGCCATATTGTAGGTTAGCAGCTAAGGAAAGTAGTAAATAAAAAGAAACATAAAACATTAGACCTCCTAAGAATGATATAATCGCCTCAAACGCCAACCCTCATCACCTTTCTAATTACCTTAGAATTAGCTATCCCTCTTGGGAAGAAAATTAGAGCTATTATCATTGCTATTAGGGGGATCACGGGTTCGTAATTCAGGGAAACGTTATATGTTGAGCTTAAATATAATATCGTGAACTTATCAATGAAACCCAATAATATTGAAGAGATTAGGATGCCTATTATGCTATCCACTCCACCTAAGATGGCTGCTGAGAATAGACTTATTAACATTGTAAACCCAACTTCTGGACTTATTCCCAAGTAATTTAATAGTATCCCCTCTAAACCTGTAGTGATTCCTATTATTATCCATACTATAGGTTCAATGATTCCTGGCCTTACCCCTGATATCAATGCTAATTCTCTATTATCTGCAAGAGCCTTTATTTCCATCCCCATCTTAGTCTTAATTAATAATATTAATAAAATAATGAATAATGACAACGTAAAGAATAGTGAAGTCAAAAGAAGGTCAGTTACCGGGATAAAGGAGTTAAAAACTATTTGCGGAATCAATGAAATTACAGATGAAAGAGTATATGGATCTATTACATTGACAACTATGTATACTGAGAACCTCAGCAGGATTCCAACAGCTAAAGACGCTATCATTATGAATAGGGCAGAGGCCTTCCTTGATATTAGGGGCTTTACTGCGAAGTAATAAGTTAATAGGCAGGATAAAACGGAGAAAAATATTGATGAGAGAGACGATAGATATATATTCCAATGGAGTTTAAGTAGTGGAATTGCCATTGCATAAGCTCCAACAGTTATGTAATCTCCATGAGCAAAGTTCCCGAACTTGAATACTTTATATGCAATTACTATTCCTATTCCACCTGTAAAGAGCAAAGATGTTTGGATCAGGGATTGGTAAATAGCAGCTTGAAAGTCCATGCCATAACTATTAAGTCAGGGATTAAATTTTTTATAAACTATGTAGTTTCTCAAATTAATCTAGTCCTTGCTTCTATGCTTTTTGAAGGATCTAAGATCTATTGTTATATTACCAAACTCTTTTACTGTTGAGGTAAATTCAAAAACTTTAAATTTCCTAAGTATAAAAAGGGTTCCGATACTATGCCTTCGACGGGAGTAAGCATAGCAGTAGGATTAGTAGTAGGAATAATAATAGGTGTTGCTGGAGGATATTTTATAGGACAGTCAATGTCCTCTTCCCCACAAACAACTCCTTCAACTGGAATTAAGATCTATATTTTAGGAGGTCTTTTCCCCCTTAGTGGAACTCTACAATCAACAGGTCAAAAGACTATGAAACCTGCAGCCCTATTAGCTATTAACGATATCAATAACTGGCTCCAGAGCATTAACTCTAATATAAGGTTCAACATAACTATCGTAGATACAAAGACAGACCCGCAAACTGCTTTACAGGACTTACAAAGTCTAGCCTCTCAGGGAATACACGTATTTATTGGTCCAGCTAGTAGTAGTGAAGTAGGTGCACTGAAGACTTATGCAAACCAAAGCCATTTAGTTGTTATTAGCCCGAGTAGCACTAGTCCTACAGTAGTACCTCATCCTTATGTATTTAGGGTGGTTGGAACAGATGCGAACCAAGGTGCTGCTCTAGCTTACTTAGTTAAGTCTCAGGGCTTCTCAAAGGCTGTTATGGTTTATAGGAACGACCCATATGGTTCTGCCTTCGCCGGGGTTTTCTCCAGTGTTGCCCAGAGCCTTGGAATACAGGTGGTTAATGTAAGCTACGATCCAAACTTAACGCCAAGCGGGGCTCCAACAGTTGAGAGTACAATTTCAAGTGACGTCTCCCAAATGGGTGGTCCAAGCCAAGTCGCTATAGCTGTTGTTGCCTTTGATGAGGGGCAATACATAATAGCTAATGCCTTAAGCGACCCCAATGTTAATAATGCCAGATGGTTCTTTGGGGAAGGATTTCTGGATAAAGCAGTGGATTTAATAAATCAAAGCAAATATGGAAGTCAATACTTGAACTTCTTCGTTAATACCAAGACTGAGATAACTACGCCAGCAGCAGTTTCCTTAACCTCTAAGGCCTTCGCACAGGAGTTCCAGGCCAAATATGGTTACCTCCCAGACACTTACGCTTACTACACTTACGACGCAGTATGGATGGCTGCACTCTCTATATTAGCAGCAGGGACAGATAACGGGGTTGCTGTGGCTAAGGCTTTCCCTGTAATTGCCTCCACTTATTACGGAGTCTCAGGCTTCAAATACCTAGACAGCAATGGGGATGCTAAGTACCAAGACTATCAGATATTAGCCCTGAACAACGTAAATGGGCAGTATCAATGGACTACTGTGGGATTATATAACAGCCAATCTAGAACAATAAGTCCTTATTCCGGTTGAAAAGGTATTATTCTTTTTTAATTATTCCAAGTAACATTTTTCCTAGATCTGGGTGATTTAGAACCTCGGAAGCTTTGGAGCTCAACACAACCCTTCCAGAAGCCATAACTACTGCTTTATCTGAGATCTCTAAAGCTGATTTAGCATTTTGCTCAACTAGTAAGATTCCAATATCCTTTTTAAGAGATGAAATCCTAGAAAGAAGGGATTTGGCTAGTTTAGGTGAGAGTTGAGCAGTAGGTTCATCAAGCATCAGGATAGAGGGGGTAGTGATTAAAGCCCTAGATATTGCTACCATTTGTCTTTCTCCTCCGCTTAATTCAAAAGTCCTCCTATCTAGTTTATCTGATAGTTCTGAAAAAAACTTAATTACTTCCTCAAGCCTATTTTCAAAATCCCTCTTTTCGAGTTCCAGTGCTCCTAGCCTTATGTTTTCCCTTACAGTGAGGTTAGGGAAGACATTGTTTATTTGAGGAACATATGATATACCTATCTTCTTCTTATTGAAAGGCGGTAACTTAGTTATGTCCCTACCATTAAAATTAATTCTTCCCGTATATACATCTACCAATCCAAATATAGCTTTCATAGCTGTGCTCTTTCCTGATCCGTTTGCCCCAATTATTGAAACGATTTCCCCTTTTTCAACTTCAACATGAAAGCTATGGACAATTTCCACTTTACCATATCCTGCCCTTAATTCCTCTACTTTAAGCATTGAAAGGTATAAGATTAATAATTTATAATGTTTAAAAAAAAAGTTTCCTTTTACTTAGTCCTCTCCCTACTCGCTTCTTCCTTTGCTTCCTCCTTAATTACTCTATTCCTTATAGTCCTCTTCAGGACGAAAATTGCCAGTAAAGCCGTTATAACGTCTAGAATTACAGCAATATATAATGGGAAAATCCATGAATTAAGAGCAGCTGCAATTAAGGCGGCTCCCCACCCAGCTATTTGGGCTGCGACTCCTTTAGCGGTATATAGCATCCCGTAATTAGTTGTTGCATATTTAGGGCCAAATATATCACCCGTAATAGATGAATAGAGAGAAAATATTTCACCCCAAGACAAGAACGCAATCCCCATTAGGATTACGAATAGTAATGGATTTGAAGCCAAAAAAGTGGTTATTAGGAAGACGAAGAGGGCTTCTATTAAGAAGACCAAAGTCATGGCGTTTTCCCTTCCAAGTCTGTCTGATATGGAACCCCATAATATCCTGGAGACGCCATTATTTATTCCATTAATAGTCTGAGAGAGGGCTACCACCGATACCCCTAAGATAACCGCTTTACTTATCCCTATGGACTTAGCTATTTGAGTTAGGTTGCCAGTTGCTAGTAATCCTCCTGTGGCAGTCATGACGAACATTGCATACAAAAGCCAGAACTCCGGCCTCCTTATAGTGTCATACCAATCGTAATTCCTCTTAGTAAATGTTAATCTCTTCGAAATGACCTTCAACTTCTCATCCCATCCCTTTGGTTTATAGTTCTCAGGAGGGTGCCTCATTATAAGGGCCATTAGAAGCGCTATTATTCCTTGGACTATCCCGAAAACTAATATAGTATATCTCCACCCACTTGCAGATATCATCATGGAAATAGGGATAACTGTTATAGCAGCACCTCCTCCGAAACCCGCAGCTGTTATTCCAACAGCTAAGCCCCTCTTGTCTGGGAACCACTTAATAGCGTTTCCAGAGCACGCTATGTAAATTATCCCTGCACCTGTCCCAGCAATCACACCATAAAATATATATAAAAGTATAATTGAATTAGCGAGAGCGCTTCCCACCCATCCTATTGCTATCATTATGGATCCTATTATCATTAAGTTCCTAATTCCTAATCTATCTATTAAAAAGCCTGAAAGTGGGACTGGCCACGTCTCGAAAGCTATGAATAAAGAATAAATCGTTGATATAGCTGCATAGGAAACGTTGGGAAAATCCCTTCCTATTCCATCCGTAAATAAAGTAAAGGCGTATTGGTAGTTAGATATAACGACCATAGCTATGAACCCAGCAGTTAATTGGATCCACCTGTTCCCAAATATACCATGTGGATTTTGGGACATATTGCCTATTAGTGTATTCATGTTCATTATAAAAAATATTTCTATTTTAACAAATTATATGAAATCCATGAAAATATTTTAATTCTTAAAGGGATCTAATTGCAAAAACATCAAATTAAGAGAAGAGATTTGAAAATTCTTTTATTCTTTATGTGACTATTAACTTTTAGCAACTATCATTTTCTTAATGTTAGTTATAGCCTTAAAGATCCTAATGAATACCAGCCTCTCGACAAAGGAAAGGAATTTTAATCCTTATAGTAATTATATAAATATGAAATCTCTTAAGTACTCTTTGCCTATTTCAATGCTCATCTGGTTCATTCCCATTGTAAGCGGTGTTATTGCTGGATCTATAATAGGTTTTGTAGAGAGGAAAATAATGAGATCCATTATAAGCTCTATAATACTATCCATAATAGCCTCTGCATTTTACATTATATTATCGATTTACTTCTTGAAAATTGCTATACTTGGAAATTTAATTTCACTTTCTATAAGTGCTATTTCCTTAATTAATTCATTTGCATGTATAATTACTTCCTATTTCATTTCCTCTAGGGCTGTTTTCTCAAGTGTAAATCACGGAGTCCTAGAGAGCGAGTTTCACGTTAAGTCTGAGGAAGAGCTAAAGAGGAGGTTAAACAATTACACTTTTAATTGCAGGGATCCTGTTTACAAATTCCATGAGGACAAAAAGGTAGAGGCTAATTTGGATTGTAATGAGTATTACATTTACTATGAGGTGGTAAATGAAGGTAGGGGATATAGAGTGAAATTAAAGGTAAAACCTAAGGCAATTGATAAGTAAGTTATAAAACTCTTTATAAATCTACAATTAAAGTAACCTTATGCTTAAGGAGATAAGGGATAAAATAAGCTACGTCAACAACATGATTCTAAATCATAGAATATTTTCCATGGAACCAAAAATAGAGATACTCAAGATCTTTTACGATCAGCAGTGGTATATAATAAACCATGATTTGAGGTCATTAAGCATAATGTTATCTAGGGTTAGAGAGCAGGACGAGTTGGATTTCTTCGTAAACGCAATAAAGGGTGATTATGAGGCTGTCAAGGTTTTGAGGACTGCTGCTGAGAAAAAGATGGAGCCCCTTCCTCAGGCAGTTTCTTATACTCATTATTTGTCATGGCTTGCCAATTATGCAAATACAGGAGAACAAGTTCTTGCTTTAACTGTAAATTACCCAGTATGGGTTGAAAATTGTAGGAAATTATATACGATGTACAAAGGAAGAGCCGACGTTAGGTTTTTGGAGATATTTGCAAACTCTGAATTAGATGAGGTACAGGCCAATAAAATAATTTCAAGGTATTCTGGGAATTACTTACAGGTAGCAACGTTAATACAGAGCTACGAACTCATGTTTTGGGATTCAATTCTAACTGCGTGGGAAAGGCTTAAAAGCAATTAAGAAAAACACTTTTATGATCCAAGAAGGTCCATTCTTCGAGGACTTCAAGGTAGGGATGAAATTTAAAAGCAGAATTGGGAGGACAATAACTGAAGCTGATAATATATGGTTTACGCTGTTAACTAATAGCAGCAATCAAATCCACTTCAATAAAGATTACACGGAGAAGCAATATTCTGGAGAGCCCTTCTTCGGGAAGCTAGTGGTAAATGGATTTCTAACTATTACTATAGTCTCAGGTTTGCTCACTGAGTTCACTAGCCAAAGGGGATTTATGTTGGGTTTAGATAACGTAAGGTTTCTTAAGCCCGTATTTCCAGGAGATACTCTATATGGAGAAGGAGAAGTTATTGAAGTAAGGGAGTCCAAGAGCAGGAGGGGTTTTGGTATAGTTAAGATAAGGACTAGGGGGATTAACCAAGCAGGGGATATAGTTGTGGAGTTTGATAGAACTTTCATGGTTCCTAAGGTGAGCAAAAGTGAGTGAGGAGAGGGAACTAATCAAGTCGTCTATAGAAAGCATTTTGGATAACTTTGGAGAAAACTATTGGAGAAAACTTGATGAAGATGGTAAATATCCTGAGGAGTTCGTAGAGGAGTTCGAGAGAAAAGGATTTTCATCACTTCTAATACCCAAGGAATATGAAGGTCTTGGTTTAGGTATTGGGGAAGCATCAATAGTGCTAGAGGAGATAAACGCTTATGGAGGTAATTCCCAGCCATTTCACGGATTATATTATTTATCCTTTCTCGTCTCCAAGTTCGCCTCAAGGGAAATGAAGGAAAACTATTTACCAGAAATAGCAAAGGGAAAAAAGAGATTACAATCATTTGCTTTAACTGAGCCAGAGGCAGGGTCTGATTCCACTAGAATAAAGACATTCGCAAAGAGGGAAGGAGATAATTACGTAATAAATGGGCATAAAATATTCATCTCTAGGTTAGAGCAAACAGACTTAATGGTATTGGCAGCTAGGACAACTCCTTACGAAAAGGTTGAGAGGAAAACCGATGGGATAACCCTTTTTTTAATAGACGTGAAGAAGTCCAAGGGAATTAAGTTCAATAGGATTAAAACGATGTTTAATAGCCAGACATACGAGGTCTTCATAGAAGACCTTTATGTTGGAAAGGAAAGCGTTATTGGGGATGAGGGGAAAGGGTTCAGCTATCTCCTCTATGTCTTAAACCCTGAGAGGATATTAATAGCGTCTGAATGCATAGGAGATGCTAGGTGGTTCATCAATAAGGCAGTTGAATACTCGAAGAACAGAATAGTCTTCGGCAGGCCAATAGGTTCAAACCAAGGGATTCAATTCCCTGTAGCTGATGCCTACGCTAGGTTAGTCGCATCTGATAGCGTAAGGTGGAAGGCAGTGGAGATATTTGAGCGAGTCGAGAAAGGAAAAGGGGAAATGAAGGAGTTAGGCAAATATTCAAATATATCAAAATACTTAGCATGTGAGTGTTCATGGCAGGCTGCTAACATCGCTATGGATGTCTTTGGAGGATATGGTATGGTTAAGGATGTGCATATAGAGAGGAAGTTCAGGGAAAACAGGCTTTATAGAGTAGCTCCTATTTCAAACAACTTAATACTGAGTTTCATCGCTCATAACATCCTTGGAATGCCTAGATCATATTGAGGGATTAACATTTATCTAGCGTCCCTAGTAGAGTTTTTATATATTAAAAATTAGTGAACAATAGCTAATTTAATTATGGAGAAAGGAAACTACATAAGTAGGAGGACTACGAATCGTTCCCTTAAAGTAAATTTAAAGGGCAGGTTACTAGGGATTATGAGAAGAGCCAGTTACACATTAAGTTTATTACGTTGATTAAGTAGTATTATGAAGAGGATAGACACTTTACACCCCTTCATTGATAGATATAAATATATTGGCTATATACCTTTTATAAGGAAATCTGTATTTCGTTAGAAGCCAATATCCTCATGCTAGGATTTTGAAAGTAGACCCAATAGATGCAATAGGAAAGGGGGTTTCAAGGGAATTAGGACAAGCATTTAAGCCTGTAAATTTCCTCTCTGGATCATATAAAATTATATTCATAGAATATACAGCAACTTTAGTAAATACAAATAAGAACCAGCCATGTGCTTTCTGTGGAGCTGGAACTCCTCCCCATATGTGGGCCTTGAAGATGGTAGTAGAGTCAATAGCTGGCGAGTTGGGTTTGAGCTGAGGTGAGAAGGTCAATGCAATAAATTCATTTCCATTTGATTCGGCTTTCGTTTATTATTACTCGGGAGACCCAAGGGGATTAATTGATCTATCTTTAGGTAGTAATGACTTATTTTCAATAGAGGGATAATAAAACTATAGTAGGGATAACCCTTCCAATGAATACAGCGCTCCCTCTCGAAGCTAAAGAGTGAAGATAATGATAGGAAGAGGCAAAATATTCATTAGGATAGCCTTTTGACTTGAAGGGACTGGGAAACGAAACACATCTCTGTTTTGTTAGCCTCTAAGCTTTTGGGAGTTAGGGAGGAGGACGTTGTTTACGAAATATTAGATAACATGGAACACCCCTCCTCCTTTAATTCTGTGAGGAAGGAGGATGGTCACTTTTACATGTGGTTCAATATGACAAGGTTATTGAGTATAAGGAAGGATATTTTATTGGTGAAAATGTAGGGAAACTAAAGATCACAGAATTAGAGGGAAAGAAAGCGATTTTCACCTACACCCTTTAAGGGAAGTATAGATTCAATGCTTATCCATTTGCATGTGATTTAGTTGTTGTCAGAGTAGAGGAAGGACAAAGCCACTTATTAAAAAATTATTTTAATAGCATTTAAAAATAAAAGTTTACGCTTAATTATCATTAAAGCATAAGATTTCTGGTTTCCTCATATTGTTTGTCTATATCCTTTAAAATCTCTTCTTCGCCAATTCCTCTTTCCCTCGCCAAGATAAGAGATGCCCCCATACCTACACCTTCCTTAACATATCCCTCTTCATACTTCCTAAGCCCTATAAACTTGGAATTTCTCAAGGAGAATTCTGAGAATATTAAATCAACTTCGACTTGTTTTGCTAGGTCAAGAATGTTTGAGCTCTTGTCCTCCCTAATCCACTTAGAAGTAAGGATTAGACCTCCTTTTCCTCCAAGTAATTTGTAAAGAGCGTAAACTGCTATCATCTGTGTTCCGCCAGAGAAAAGGGGAGTTTTACCTCCTTCACTCAATCCCAGTGCAATTCCGGAGCTTGCAATAATCATTGGATCTCCTAGCTTTGACGCTGTTTCAAGAGGGTTATTACCCTTGTGGACTCTTAATGCCTCCTCTACAACTTTAGCCTTAATTTCAATAGGGTTTATAGGGGAAGAACTGCTTACTTTTCCCATTGCTTTTACTCCTAGTCCCTCAAGAGTTGCCATTGCGGTTGTTGTACCTCCTGGGACGCTCTCTGCTATAAACACTAAATCAAATGTCTTCGAAAGTTCCCTGCCTAATATATGAGAGTTCTCAAAAAGCTCCTTAGCCCTCTCGTAATCAATTGCTCCTCTTTTATCTCTTATATCCCTTCCTGGAGCGCCATTTAATTCTAAGTATGGTATTTGGGGTTTGATTCTAGCCCCTGCGTTTACAACTAAAATTGGCAAATTGAGTCTTCTGATCATAGCTTTCGTTATTAATGCAGGAGTTGGAATCCCTTCAGGCGTTATAGGGATTGCCCTTATTGACTTACATACACCTAACATTAGAAACTCTGCATCAGCAGCAGGAGTATAATGTGTTAACTCTGGGCTGGCGCCTGCTACAGTTATCCCAGGAATGAGGCTAACATCTGTAGTTGCTATTACTAATACAAAAACCATCCTCTTATTATGTATTTCTATCCCAGCGCTACCTAGGTTTCTGAATATCATAAGGCGAGATTAGCCTTAGTAATAATAAGATTAATTACCGTGATTTGGCAAAACTTAATTTAGTTTACTACAGACTATATCAATGTTCACTAGGAGAGGGGATAAGGGGGAAACAGACTTACCTAAAAAGGGCAGGGTAGGTAAGGATTCATTGATTGTCGAATTCCTCGGAAACCTCGATGAGCTTAACTCCACAATAGGGTACACAATAACTTTAATCCCTTGGAAGGACTTCGTAAATGACCTTGAAGAAGTTCAGATAGATCTGTTTACTATAGGGGAGGACGTAGCTGCAAACTCAAGAGCTAGGGTTCTAGAGAAGGAGAGAATTAGTTGGTTGGAGAGCAGAACCTTAAAATATAAAGAGGAGGCGGGCCCTATAAAGCTCTTCGTTGTCCCAGGGGGATCTAAGGAATCAGGTTTACTACATATAGCTAGAGCAATAGCCAGAAGGGTAGAGAGGGTTCTAGTATCATTATCGAGGGAAGAAGAGGTTAACTTAAATTGTTTGATATATATGAACAGATTGTCGTCGCTTTTGTTCGTGATGGCAGTGCTAGCTAATAGAAGGCAGGGTATTGAGGATAAGATATGGGAATTAAGGGGTAGGGAACTTTAAGGGATTGTACCCTTCATTTATCTTAAAGGGGGTTTGAGGAGCGGATGCCACGTCTGTGAGAACTGGATGAGTTCACTTACAGTGCGTTTTATTCTAGTCCGATATGCTTTGCAACTCTCTTAGTGACCCTAGTTCCTTCAGCCTGACATCCAATCTGTTTGTCTAAACCCTTTTCAACTTAAAATAAAAATAATTTCTAATCTAATGACGAAAAATTAGAGGAAAAAGGAGAGTGAATCGTTGCTTATACTAGAACTTTATGTTTCACTCTATTTAAATCTATGGATAAACAAAACTGAATCGAGACGGTAAAAATAATTGAAATCGGGGCGAGCTGATGCTATTATATTTGAATTCTGGTGTGGTAAACTTAAGATCCACATTAAGCGAAGTGTTATTTTGGGTAAGAAAGAGATTTTAGGGTTAGTTGAGAAGGGAAGAGATCATCAAACTTTTATAACGGAGAAAGTATAGCAAGTTCATAATTTATTAGATCCTTTCAAGTGCCCCCATCTTGAAGCCAAACATAGGATAATAAAACCGTATAAATGACTTCGCTATTTTTGGAAATATACCAATCGAGACCTCTTCAACGTTTCCTCCAAACGGAACATCACTCTTTATCCTTATAGCCCTAAAGCTTGTAAACTCATCTATTATATTAACGAAAATTGGTTTAAAGGGGAATGTCCCTTCTCCAGTTATAGCCCCAGCCACGTTTTTTCCCACAGCCTTTCCAGTCCTCATAGCTAGTTCCCCTACTTTAACCTTGTAATTTATCGCATCTCCAGCAACATAAACATCATCATAGCCTTTATATCTTAGCTTCTCATCTACTTCAAACTCCTCTCCTTTCCAATCAGCGAAATAATTCCCCCCTTCACAATTGAATGACACGCCACTCTTCGATAATTCCTCCTTTATAATTTCCCTTGTCTTTTTACCAAAATTAATCATGGGTTCCCCACAGTATTTAACTTTAACCCCCCTTTTGATTAACGCAAAAGATGCCTGTACACTTATGTAATCGTAATTCGAAGGACGAAATTCTCTAACCTCATTGAGTATCCATTTACCCCCTTTAGCTATTATCAAGTAATCATAATTCATTTCCTTCCCTTTAAGAAATACTTTCCTATTTTCCACGTCTATTTTATCTACTTCAGCTTTCAAGAATTTCCCTCCATTCCTCTCGACTATTTTCCTAGAATTGATCACTGCATTAATTTTCATCGATGGGAAAAAGGAGGTCCAAAATGGCGTTACTTCATCTTTGCTTATCACTATTAGTTCTATATTTAGGCTTTTTAATTCGTGAAAGGCATTTATCCCCGCATATCCACAACCAACTATTATAACCCTCATTATCTTGAACTATTTCTTCAGAATTTTTAATTCTTAAACTAACTCAATTACATGCCGCTAGATCCCCAAGTAAAGGAATTGTCAAATTACTTTTCAAAGCTACCCCCAAATCTCATATGATAAGATGACAGCTCAAGAGGCGAGGAAGCTATTTAACGATTCTTCTCTTCTGCTCAATTAATCAAAGGAAATGATACATAGAGTTGAGGACTTCAATGTAGCAGTGAAAAACGGGGAGATAAAGGTTAGGGTCTATACTCCTGGTGATAAAGGCCCTTTCCCGATAATAGTTTATTACCACGGTGGAGGTTTCGTTTTTGGAAGTATAGAAACCCACGATAATGTATGCAGGCTATTGTCAAGGCTTTCTAGATCTATTGTCGTATCAGTAGATTATAGACTTGCACCTGAAAACAAATTCCCTGTTGCAGTAGAGGATTCATACGAGGCTTTGAAATGGGTTGCAAATAATGCTGGAAAAATAGAGGGAGACAGCTCGAGGATATGTGTCGCAGGAGACAGTGCTGGAGGAAACTTAGCCGCAGTTATGAGTATAATAGATAGGGATAAAAAGGAGGGTTTAATTAAGTTTCAAGCATTAATTTATCCAGCTACTGACATGCTAGATAGATCTCCTTCTCTCTTTGAGTTTTCAGAAGGATATTTTCTAACACTCGAAGCAATAAACTGGTTTGGAAGGCAGTATTTAAAGGGAATAGAAGACGCCTTAAATCCGCATGCTTCTCCAATGAGGGCCGAACTAAGGGGATTGCCTGAATCCCTAATAATTACAGCTGAGTACGATCCAATAAGAGATCAAGGGCTGAATCCTTTTTCGCGTTAACAGAAATCTTTTTATATTTGTTTATATCAACTTTTATTGATTAAGGATGACCTCCCACGCCGATGTGGGCTCTGCCCAAAAGGGTGGGAGTGATTGCGGGGATGTGAGCCAAATGCCGTTGGGCTCGAAGGAGTCCCATGACCCACCTAAAAGGTGGTTGAGGGCTAAGTCCCTGCTCGATCATGAATGAACATAAAATGAGTGAAATGAAAGTGTAGGGACAAACGGATAGTAAAGAGAAGGAAGATTTTATATGCTAGGGCATCATCAAACACTCAAGAGGATGACCTATTAAACCAAGCGAAATACTTGGAAGAGCAAGTCAAGGATTGTGATCAAGTAATTACGGATGTAGGTTCTGATTTAAATGTGAAGTGGAAGGGTTCCTCAAGTTATTGAGGATGATACTAAACAACGATGTATCAAAAGCAGTCATACCACAGACAGATTGGTTAGGTTTGGTTTTGTAACCCTTGAAGAAGTTTATAAAGCACGTAATTGTGAGATAATAGTGTTAAACAAGGAGGATAAAACGCAAGAGCAAGAACTTATCGAGGACTTAATATCAATATTAGTATCGTTTAGAGGTAAATTGTACGGGATGAGAAATCATAAATATGAAAAGGTAAAGAAGCGTGTTGAAGAAATTAAGGCTTAAAACCTTTCAACGAGGGAAAGAGTACGTTTACCTAACGTACTCAATTAAAAACGACTACTAGAGAACTACAGAAATCTTCTACAGAAAGCTTTGGACAGGTTGTGGAAGAGAATAAAGGTAAAGAGGAAGTTATGTGAAGAAGGGTAAGAAAGTGGTAACCAAGTTTAAAATAACCCTCTTAAGAAAAAATGTATAAAGTGTTGAGGGATGAGTTAGAGAAAATCAACGTTTTAGCTTCCATTACGTTGATAAGGCTATTAATGACGCTTACTAAATAGGAGTTGGAAGAGGAGAAGGGTAAAGCTTCATTGAGAAAGCCCAAGTTAAAGATGGTTATGTTAGGGTTAAATCAACGTTAAGTAAAGTCGAAGGTGAGACTGTTAGGGTAATTATTAAGCCCTTCCAGTATCTGATATTCTCATGGTTACATACTTGATTCTCTAGAAGAGTTAAAGGACTTGAACTGGGAGAGCCGATAATCAGGGAGGACCAGGTTTACTTACCATTCCGTCATAAGTTACCTTGATCAACTCCGCTCAATTTCCTGGCAATTGATATTAATCTCTATGGTTTGGACGCTTATGATGGTGGGAAGTTTATCACGTTCTCTCTAAAGGAGTTGTACAGTTTAAAGTTAGGAATGGAGTTGAAGAGAGCTAAAGTACAATCCTTTGCTTCTAAACATGGGAGGAAAGGTAAAGAATTAATGAGGAAATACTCTCATCGTAAGAGGAACCGTGTTAGGGATTACGTCCACAAGTTTGTAAACCGTTTATTGGAGATGTATCCATTAACGCTATTCGCTTTTGAGAAATTAAATAAACAATAATGTTTGAGGAGGCTAAAGATTCACTCAAGAGAAAAGTGTCTAGGACAGTTTGGAGGATCATACACCGCGTTCTTAAGTATAAGCTCCTCTATCGGTTCTTTTGTAAAGGATAGCCCTCACATCCAAATCCTGCCCTAGATGTGGATAGGATTCCAGAAAGCTCAGCAAGGTATTTAAATGTGAGAAGTGTGGGTTTACTCTAGATAGTCAATTAAACACATCTTTGAATATTTACCTCAAAATGTGTGGCTTCCCTTGCGTCCTAAAAATTCTAAGGATGAGGGTTATCCCGCTATAGGGGCGTGAAAGGATTTATCCTTGACTTCTGCGAAGCCCAAAGGGTAGGGGTTAGATAAATTCGTGAAAACTCGATGAAGGTCAAACCTCTTAAGCCCTACGTGAAATATAATAATTTATTAATTCTATTATTCCATCCTTTAACTCAATCTGGGGAATCCAATCCGTCTCGTCCCTTATTTTCTTTATATCTGCGTAACTATTATTTATATCCCCTCTCCTTTTAGGTTTATATATTAATCCAACTTTAGTCCCAAAGATCTCTACTATCATTTTTGCCAAATCCTTTATTTTAACTGGTTTACCTGTACCAACGTTAAAAACGCCTTTTGCACCTTTCTCAATTATTGCATCAATAGCTCTCACAACATCCCTAATGTTAATGAAGTCCCTAGTCTGCTCCCCATCCCCATATATTATTAATGGCTTTCCTTCTCTCAGCCTCTCCAGGAACTTAGTTATTACCCCTGCATAAGATGGGTTTTGCCCAATCCCGTACACGTTAAAGAGCCTTAAGACGACTGAATCCTCATTGATTGTCTTCAAACTTAATTCAGCGCAAACCTTCGATGCCCCGTATGGAGATATAGGGTTTAAAGGATGATCCTCATTAATAGGCAAGAACTTGGGATCCCCGTAAACAGAAGCGCTACTTAGAAAGACAACCCTTTTACTTAACTTTGCAATCTTAATTGTTGAAAGACAGTTAACTTTCATATAACTTATAGGTTTGGCAAAAGACAAATCCACATTTGTTAAAGCAGAGGCATGTATAATAACGTCTGGTCTAAACGACTTTATTACTTCCGTAGCCTTATTGCTTAGAACATCTAAAACCTCTAATTTAATTCCGGAATCAGTAAGCTTATTTGCATTAACCCCGTTCTTTAGGTTATCTAAGCCAAGAACATTATATCCCTTCTTGTTTAAGTAGATTGCAACGTGATGCCCTATAAAACCAGCAGCACCAGTAATTAGAACCCTCATTAGCAGAAATACTAAATCTACGTTTTAAATCTTACACAATGAGACATTAAATAGGATACAGAGAAATGAATAAATTAATGAGCTATCATAGGAAAACACCTTATTTAGAAGTTTCGTGTGAGGTAAATTTTATATTTTATATGATAAAATTTTCAAAAGACGTGTAATTTTCCATTAGAACATCCTAATAAATGTAGTTATCAGGTTAAAGAAAAAGAGGTCAGTTTTTCACTTTCATGGAAGAGCTCTCATTAGTTTATTTACTTCTCATTAAGTGAAGACGGTTACGATTTAATATACTCACTGCCCAAAATGTAGAGATGACAGCAAAATGTGATACCCTTAGCCTCAAAGGAGTTCCTTAAACCACTAGCATTAAGAGGTATTTAAAGGTCATGCCTTACTTGATCATGAACGAAGCAATTGAAATGAAAGTGAAGAGAACAAACGGCTTTCCCAGTTACCGTTGTGTAGTCAAGAGCCAAAATTAATGTAAATTCATGAAAATTTAATGAATCCAAAACCCCTCCATCGAGTGCAATAACGTTAATTTTCACCACCTTTTCAACCTGGTTAAAGTTCTCTACCATTTCACCCTTGCTCATACCTTGCTTTGCTATTACAAAAACGAGACTCCACATCCTTCCTAATTAGTGATGGCAGTTGCGAAGGATCAACAAAACTCCTCCTACAACTACTCCTTCTATTTCCGTTTATCCCTGCCTATAGTAATCCTCTCAGAGAGTTTACACACCCTCAAAGCAGGTAGAAGATACTTCAAGGTGGAGAAATTAGGGAAAGAAAGTTCACAAAACCCTTGTGCAAGTTAAAGCAAGGGAGCAGGAGCTCTCGCTCTTTACAGTAGAGCGCTAAGAATCTACTAGCTTATCCTTTAACTTTATGGGGGTTAAGGGGGGCGGAAGTCCCCCTCCGTAAGGGATGGAAAGCCCCCTTACAGAAACCTTTTTATAGTTATCAAAAAATAGATATAACTATGCGGTACAGATTGGACAGAGGATCCCATTAAGTTTACGCTCTTTATTATCACTATGTCCAAGTTGTGAAGTACCGCAGAAAGGTGTTCGATAATGAGGACATAATCAACTTCCTGAAGGAACAAATTCAGGAAATAAGCAAAACGTTCGAAGTCGAGGTTATAGATATAGGAGTAGATAAAGATCACTTCCACATGCTATTCAAGGCGAAACCAACCTTGAACATACCCAGATACATAAACGCGGTCAAGACAATCACATCCAGGGAAATACAGAGAAAATTTCCTCAAGTAAAGGAAAAACTATGGAAAGGACACTTCTGGTCACCGTCCTACTTCCTAGCAACGAGTGGGCAGGTAACACTAGAGGTGCTAAAAAAATATGTGGAGAGCCAAGGAAAAGAATAACAAAATCCAACTCTCATTCAGGTACAAGATTTACCCAACGAGGGAAGTAGAAGAGAAGCTACTCAAAGTGATGGAAATTGAGGCTAAAGTGTACAACGCGTTGTTAGACGCAGTGAATAACGCGAGAAAAGAAGGGAGAAAGATAACACCCAAGGACACCCAAAGTATGTTGAAAGATCTGAAAATAGAAGGAAAGGAACTAGTTTACTCCAAAGCCCTTCAAATGGTGAACAACCAACTATGGTATAATATCAGCTCTCTTCACGAGCTGAAGAAGAAAGG
>Ga0081529_117968_pt1 | contig 100585 bp, 88 predicted proteins | sample EchGeymetagenome_FD_71012 | JGI IMG/M metagenome (GOLD analysis project Ga0081529, IMG submission 71012) | Ferrous microbial mat and aquatic microbial communities from Echinus Geyser, Yellowstone National Park, USA - transect B T=78-80 C v2... ...
CATAGACGTTGGCTTGAACAACCTCTTTGCCGTTGTTTTCAATCACAGCGATACTGCGATTTTAATCAAGGGCTCGACAATAAAGGCTGAGTATTATTGGTGGAAGCGTGAAATACGCACTTACCAATCCGTTAGGGATTGGTTGAGGAACCACGGCTTTGAGTCATGGAAAAAGTACCACGCATTCTACCTGCATGCGGTTTTCAAGAGGAGGGAGAGGTTGAGGCATTACTATCGTACAGCCATTAGGTTCCTGGCGAGGACAATGCATGGAATGGGCGTTGATGAGGTCTTCATTGGCTACCCATACATGCTTAGCCAAAACAATGGTAATGAGTTCGACACCAATGTTTGGTGGTACGCTAAGATAATCAATTGGTTAAGCGAGGTTCTTGAGGAGTATGGAATCAGATTACATGTAGTTAATGAGTATGGGACCAGTAGACAGTGCTCAATATGCAATAACGAGCACGAAAACGGTAGAGTAAAGAGGGGACTCTATGTATGCGAAACCACGGGCATAAAGATTAACGCCGACATAAACGCAGCAAGGAATATCGCAAAGAAGGTAGGCTACAAAACACCAACACCAAAGAAAATACTAACCTACACCGTAACAACCAACGGCATAAAACCAATAACCCCCAAAGAGGGAGTAACACCCGAGACCCCCAAAAATGAAACCCGCCCATCAGGCGGGGAGGGGTCATATACTCAATATTGGGGTTTGGTCCCAATATCTCCGTTGGCGTGAGCATAGGGTTCGGTGGACTTATGGGTTCATACCTCGGCGCGTCGATACAGAGGAGGGTTCCTGAATGGGTTATTAGGTTAATGCTTAGTATCATGACAATACTACTAGGGCTTCTCGACCTACTCATTTATCTTGCTTGATAGTGAGTATTCATTATTTTGGAACAGCCGATGCATACTTATTAATATTTTAGGACCTGCCTTGTTGATGAGGGCTGTAGTCTTTGAAACGCCTGGTATTGAAAACCTGAAGATAATGGATATGCCAAAGCCAAGGCCTGGACTTGGTGAGGTGTTGGTGAGGGTTAAGTACGCTGGGGTGAACCCCGTTGATTACTTCACAATAAATAGCAAAAACGTTAGACCCATACCTCACATACCTGGCGCTGAATTCTCTGGTGTCATTGAGGAGGTTGGTCCTGGGGTTGGCGGGGTTAATGTTGGCGATGAGGTGGTTATTTACAATAGATTATTTGATGGAACCTGCCGGTACTGCTTAATGGGTCATGAGGAATTATGCGTAAATAGTGGACTAATTGGTGTTGTGACCCAGGGAGGATTTGCTGAGTATGCCGTAGTGCCTACCACCAATGCACTAAAGGTTCCCAAAGGGGTTAGTCTTGATGAGGCTGCCACATTGCCCGTTGGTGCATTGACTGCGTGGCATATGCTTAATCGTGCTGAGGTTCACCCAGGTGAGGTTGTTGCGGTTTTTGGAGCCACTGGTAATGTGGGTAGTTATGCCATTCAATTTGCCAAGTTGAGAGGCGCCATTGTAGTTGCTGTTAGTAGGAGGGCTGATAGGGTTAGGCAGGTATTGATGGAGCTTGGCGCCGATTACGTCGTCACACCTGATGAGGTTAAGCAGGTTATTAATGAGCTTAGTGAGGGTTTGGGTGCAGATGTTGTTGTGGATGCTGTTGGTCAATCAACCTGGAATCTCAGCTTCTCAATAGTCGCCAAGTACGGTAGGTGGATTACAGCGGGTGCATTAACTGGTGGTGATGTCACGCTTAATTTACCGTCACTATATTCCAGGGAAGTACTCGTAATAGGCTCCACAGGTGGTACCCGGGCTGAGTTGAGGGTTTTATTGAACCTACTAAGTAAACGTAGGATTAGGGCTCCGATATATACGAAGCTTGATCTCGAGAGGGTTAAGGATGCCTTTGATATCATGTTTAAGAATGAGAATAGAGTTGGCAAGGTACTATTGACACCGTAAAGTAACCTAACCTCGCTTGCGGCAATGTTTAAATAGGGCTTGGTTTTTAGTGCGTTGTATGGTTGACGTAAAGAAGTTGGCTGCGGAGGTACTTGGTGTTGGTGAGTCCAGGGTTAGGATTAGCCCTGAGGCCATTGATAGGCTTGGTGAGGTGACGACTAAGGCTGACGTGAGGGCTTTGATTAAGGAGGGGTTGATATACGCGGAGTATGAGAAGGGCGTTAGTAGGGGTAGGTGGCGTGAGTACCATGAGAAGAGGAAGAAGGGTAGGAGGAGGGGTGTTGGTAGTAGGAAGGGTTCGAAATATGCAAGGCTTGACCCCAAGGAGGCTTGGGTTAGGAAGATTAGGGCGTTGAGGAGGTACCTAAACTCGCTTAAGAGGAGGGGGTTGATTGATTCGAAGACTTGGAGGGAGCTTTACCTACAGATCAAGGGTGGCAGGTTTAACAGTGTCTCGGCACTTAGGGCATACTTGATAAGTAACAACATAATTAAGCAGCGATAGGGCTAAAGAGCCGTGGCTTAGAAATACTTATTAAGCAACAATCCTTTTGGCTTTACGAGCATGGCAAGGACTGGGCGTTATAAGGTTAAGTTTAGGAGGCGTAGGGAGGGTAAGACGAATTACTACAAGCGTAGGGAGATGATAAAGAGTGGGTTACCAAGGCTTGTAATTAGAAAAACCAATAATTACATAATTGCCCAGGTCGTTACAGCCAAAGTCACTGGTGATGCAGTAATTGTCAGCGCAACATCGAAGGAATTGGTTAGGTTGGGTTGGAAGGGTGGCACAAAGAATACGCCGACAGCCTACCTAGTCGGCTTATTGATTGGTTATAAGGCGTTATTGAAAGGTGTTAAGAGGGCTATACCTGACATAGGACTTCATAGACCAATAAAGGGTGCCCGTGTGTTTGCTGTAATTAAGGGGGCTGTTGATGCAGGGCTCGAGGTTCCTCATGATGAGGAGGTACTTCCTGGTGAGGATAGGTTGAGCGGTAAGCACATTGCTGAATATGCGGAGAAACTTAAGGGTGAGAATGAGGCATTATATAAGGCTCGTTTTTCCAAGTACCTAGCCAGGGGCTTGGACCCTGCGGACTTGCCAAAGCATTTTGAGGAGATTAAAGGAAAGATTAAGGATTATTACATGGGGTTATTTAAGAAACTGAACATAGAATTACCACAGGAAGAAACTGAGGAGTAAAATATTGTTAATGAACAATATCCTCACCGGGAATTACCGTTATACCGAATTCGTAATAATTATGGAGCATTAACCGTATTATTTATCATTAGCATAAGTCTTATAAATAGGTTATTAATTACTTATAACTAGGTGATTGAATAAATGAACAGCGAAACAAAGCTCTCAGGGATACATTACGTGATGTTCCTTAGTTACTCCCTAACGTTCCTAATATGGGGTTTTGTGACAACCAGTGGTGTCATGACCCTTGATTACTTCTCTAAATACATACCTAGGTTCTTAGTGCCAATTTCTGCGGCAATGGGTCCCTTATTTCTGATGGTTGGTAATACCCTAATGGGTCGGTTAGCTGATATTGTTGGTAGGAGGGGAATTTATGTATTCACAATGAGCCTGTACACCATAGGCTTGGTTGGGATGGCACTATCACTATTTTTTATTAATACCATACCCATGGAAATTGCGTTTACTGCGTTCTTAATATCGTACATCCTAGCCGAGATTGGCGTCGGTGGTGAGGAACCGCCAGCATTGGCGGCGACTACAGAGCTGATGCCGCCAAATCGCAGGGGTTCCATGCTCGTTTTAATCACGAATTTCGATAATGTTGGTGCCGCCCTAGCAGCCCTAATACTCTTCCTATCATTGCTATGGAGCACTCCCATTTCGGCCACGTGGACCATGATAGGGACCGCCATTCTCATAATTACGGTGGCGGTAGTGATAAGGTTGGTAACGCCTGAGTCCGTTAGGTGGCTTATGGTTAAGGGTAAGGGGGATGCTGCGAGGAGGATTGCTGAGGAGAAGGGATTGATGTATGCCATCTCGGATTATCGTGGTAGGGCGAATGTGAAGTTCCCACCGGTGTGGTTCAGGGCATTGGTGCTGTCATTGATAGGGTTCTCACAGTTGGCAACCTATGGTCTAATGGCATATTACATAATATACCTACCCACATTACCCTTCTCCAGTAATGAGGTGTTGGCCGCCCAGGTCCTTCTATGGGCTAATGTTGGTGCATCATTGGCAGGTCTTGTGGGCTTGGTTATCGACAATATACGTAGGAGGATGTTTACCTTATTGTCGTACATTGGCGGTTTGTTAACCATGATACCCATATTCCTGGTTTACGGCCTAATGTCAACAAGTAGTATAGCTTCCTCTTTATCGATATTCTACATACTTCTATTCCTAAATATGGTATTTAGTGAGTTCGGTTGGGCGGTGAGGGTGCTTTTGGAGCCTGAGTTATTCCCAACGAGGGTTAGGTCCACATGGATAGGTATTGTTAGGCTTATCTCATGGACCGTCTACATAGTACTAATCTACTACCTACTAGCCACAGCCAGTACGTTCACATACCTACTCTCAAACGTACTACTGTACATCGTCGGCATAGCCGCGGCTCTAGCCTGGTACATATGGGGTGTGGAGACGAAGGGCTTGCCCGTTAGTGTACTTGATGGCGCAGCTAGCAAATAATACTACAATGATCCCATGCCATTATAATAAAATAGATCACTCAATACCCGTTAGTGCCTAAAATTTGATTGAAAAAGATTTTTAATACCGAGTGAAGCGAAAGTTTTGCTTTACATAGTTCCTTTCCGTCTATCAATTCCCTCAGGCGATTGGTATGGCAAAGCGGTACCTGGCATTGGCGATGTTCGCCTCAGCCCTGTGGGGAGTTTCGTACCCGATCACGTACTTAGCGCTGAGACTTTATGGAATAGAACAATTATTAGCGTTGATATACCTATTCTCCACGGCTTCATTAGCAATGATATTAGCCTTCAATGGGTTTGACCATGAATCGGTGGTTAAGGGTTTAGCACTATCGCCAATAAATTACGCGCTCTCGTACCTATACGTTGAGTTATCAGGGTCTGTTGGTGGCTTGACAGCGTTGGTAAGTTCCAGCTATATTATTCCACTGATAGTAGTTGATTACTTACTCAATAGGGACGTGAGTATTAAGTACGTGATATCGGCCGTAACACTGCTTGCAGGGCTTTATTTGCTATTTCAGGGTTATGGCGATTCCATATACATAGCGATGCTACTAATGGTCCTAAACCTAGCATACACACTGGCTTTAGCGTACCTTAGTCATGCAGACACCCTAAATCTTATCCTTGGGCAATCGCTGGGTACATTACTGATCTCACTCTTTATGGTACATGGCGCAATCATTACATCAAATATTCAGTACATTTATTATCCATTGGCACTGGCATTTATTGGTAATGTGATACCGTACTCACTCTACGCAGTGTCAATAGAAAAGCTTGGGCCTGTTGAGGCATCGTTAACATCGTCGATAGAAACCGTAAGTTCGCTCGTGGTATCAATACCAATCCAGCAATTACCAAACAACCCATTGGCATGGACCCTACTCACAGTATCGATACTATCAATAAGCATGGAAGCACCCAGATTCGGTGTCCATGGGGGAATGTTAGCTCCCATAATTCGGGACTATGTCGATCATAGTACGATCAATTCGATTAGAAATGCTTATCCGCGACATATCGATAGAGATGATATGCACGATTCACCATTCATATTGAACGTGCCTGGTAAGAGGAAGGTAATATAGCTAATATCCCATCCCAGGCAATTCCTAAGCGAAGCATTATTGGTCATTGCACGTTAAAATACGGCGTGATGATGGGCTTACCACTATCTTTACCACAGGTTACCATTATAAGATCGCCCTAAGCTCTCCCATACGTGAGTGCTAGGTCTATTGGTAGGGGTGTTTGCCCTAGGTGTGGGTTGGAGGGTTCCGTGGTGATTAAGCAGGTTGGTGGTAAGGATTACGTCTACGTTAAGCATGGTAGGACCTGGCATTACATAGGTCCATTGGATAAGGTAGACCTCAATACGATACTGATAGGGTATACCACCACACTACCACTAAAAGGATCCAGCAGAGTGGGTAAGGCGATGGGTGGGCAGGGTAAACCCTTGAGTAAGGTGATTGCCAAGGTGCTTGGCGTGTTATTAATAGCCATAGGCGCAATTCTAGTGCTAATCCCACTTTTATTCTTACCAGTACTCTTACCGGCTACTGGCTACGCATATGTTGGTGGCTCTGGGTATTTAATTGTGAATGGTTCGGATAAGGCATACCTATTCTCGACTATGAGTAATCCAATTACTGTCAATGTAATGACGATGTACGGAGCTAGGTTTAAGGTTCTTGTAGCACGAATTAGTTCATTACCACCTCCACTGAATAATACCTTAAGTACGGCTCAAATAACCGTGGGCCGTTCAATCAATATCACTGAGATCAATCAATTATTGCCGAACTTCTTAGGTGATTATACGAATTACACAGCAACAATAAGCCCTGGGGAGGTGTTGATAGTGTGGCCTTACGAGGTTTATGAGAAACCGGCATTACTTACCTTCGTTTATCGCTCCATGCCCATACAAGCCAAGACGCGAATTAATGTTATTAACGTCGTGATAATGGCATCGCCTTTATTAATTATTGCCGCTGTGTTGATGTACGGTGGTTATGAATTGTATAGGTGGTCTCGAAGTTAATTAGAAATTGTATAGTTACGGCTCGAGCCTGAATCGATCCCTTGGGTATAGCACCACCTCGCGGATGTTGTCCCTCCTCAGTAGAACCATCATTAGCCTATACAATCCCAAACCCCAACCGGCGTGAGGGGGTAGACCGTAATCATAAATCACTAGGTGGTTTTCGAAGCTTTCGGGGTTTAAACCCCTCTTCCTTAGTGCATCAATGAGCTGTTCCTTGATATGTATTCTACTGCTTCCCGACGCGATTTCTAGACCATCAATTACCAGGTCGAAGGATTCACTAATCCTTGGATCGCTCTCGAGGGGTTTCGTGTAAAATGCCCTGATGTCTGTTGGGAAGTGTATTATGAAGAATGGCTCGCCAAACTCCTCGCTTAGGATCTCCATACCACCCTTGGGAACATCCTCACCCCAATTAACCTTCAAACCCCTCCTCTCAAGTATCCCCAGTGCCTCATCGTAGGTAATCTTCCTGAACGGTTTCTTGGGCACCTTAACCTCTATACCATACTTACTAAACTCATCGTTAAATGCCTCAGCCACCTTACCATATACATTAACAATTACGTCCTCGAGAACTTCCATCGCATCGGTATAGTTTGCGAAGGCTTCCTCGATGTCAACTGATATGAATTCATTAAGGTGGTAGTTCGTGTTGTGCTTCTCAGCCCTGTATGCGGGTGCTATTTCGAAAATCCTCTCAAGGCTTGCCGTCAATTCCTCCTTGTAGAGCTGGGGGCTTTGGGCTAGGTAAGCTACCCTTTCGAAGTACTGTACGGTAAATAGTTCAGCACCACCCTCGGTGCTCGTGACTATGATCTTTGGGGTGAAAACCTCGATAAATCCATGGCTATACAGCGTCTCCCTAATTGCACGGGTAACCTCGCTCTCTACCCTAAATATTAAGGAGTTGATTGGTCTCTTAAGATCCACAGACCTAAACTTAAGTCTAGTGTCTAGGTCGGTCTCAACGGTACCCCATATATCAATGGGTAAAGGCTTTGACTTGGCCGCTACATACACCTCGCTTGGGAAAACCTCAACACCGGCTTTGGCTATCCTACTCGCCTTAACGATGCCCCTAACCACTATGGCATCCTCCTTATTCAGTGACGCTACTGTTGACCAGACGCTGTCCAGCACGGCACTCTTTTTTACGGTTAGCTGCACCATGCCCTCCCTATCCCTGAGCAGCACGAACTTTATATTACCAATATCCCTAATATCCCAAACCCAACCACTCAGGACTACCTCCTTACCATCTAACTCAGGCTTCACATCCTTTGTCCAGTGGGTCTTTCGGGGAAAGCTCACGAACGCCCTAGTCAATCCTTAGCAATTTAAGTATTGTGATTATCTTGTGACCTCAACCCTAATGTTTGTACCGCTTATTTGACTGAGAACCCTGGCCAGTTCGCTTGGTCTGAATGGCAACCTCCTGAGTTCCGCCCTTGTTATTCTGACTATGGTTTCTGTCGTGCCGTCTGGCAGCCAGGAGGTTGATATGGTTAGGATGCGGGCTGGTGACGCCAGCTGGGTTGCTAACTCATTAATATTGACACCCCTCTCAACAACCTTAACCTTCTTATCCAACGCCCTCTCTAGATCATGCTCTATCTGCTGCACCACCGCCCGTGGTAGTGACCTTACGCCCTTTAGCACAACTATGACTAGGTCACCGACCTCGTAAGACTTCACATACTCAACATTCTTCAGAAGATCCTCCATCTTACCTGTCGCTATGTTGAGTAGGGCGTCGCTTACGTCTACATCTAGCATGGAATATTCTCCACTATCCAGAAGGGATTGGCACTTGTTGCAAAACACCCTGGTCTTGACGCAGAATGTGCAAAACGGAATTTTCATTCGACATCATAAGAAGTACTGGATTAATAAACCTTTGCCTTAGGACCAACCAGGTTATTAAACACCGAGAATTAACGTAGTGTTATCTAGCGATTAAACCTTTTATTTCGGCTTAGTTTGGCTATTGCTGTGTGAGCATAGCCATAGAGGCGCATGATCTTAGGAAGAGATTCACCAGTTACGAGCGCGTGGGATTCCTCAGAAGGAGAAGGGTGGTTATTGACGCATTGAGGGGTGTCTCGTTCAAGATCAAGTGGAGTGAGGTCTACGGACTACTGGGTCCCAATGGGGCTGGCAAGACCACGACCGTGAAGATCCTAGCCACACTACTCATACCGGATGGGGGTTATGCTATGGTTAATGGTTATGACACCGTTAGGGAGGCACAAGCCGTCAGGAGGAACATAGGCCTCGTGCTTTATCCAGACAAGGGGTTTTACTCCAGGTTGAGTGGGTATGAGAACCTCGTCTACTTCGGCAGGTTGTATGGTTTGGATAAATCCACGGCTGAGACTAGGGCTAGGGATCTAATGAGAGTTGTAGGTCTTGAGAGCGCCATGAATAGGCCCTATGAGGAGTACTCACTCGGTATGAGAGCCAGGTTAGCCATAGCGAGGGCGTTGATTCACGACCCACCAGTGCTTATTCTTGATGAGCCGACGATAGGGCTTGACCCATTATCGGCCAGGGAGGTAAGGGAGTTGGTAAGTAAACTGAGTAAGGAGGGGAGAGCCATATTGTTCACGAGCCACAATCTTTGGGAGGTGGAGGAGGTTTGTGATCGCGTTGGTATAATAAATAATGGATCAATGATAATCGAAGGACCGCCCAGGGATATCAAGGATACGCTTGGTTTGAAGTACGTAGTTGAGGTGGAGGTAATGATGAATGGTCACGTTGAAACCCTTAGGGAAGAGACCCCAAATCCAGCCCATACTCTTCGTAGACTAATTAATGATGCTGAGGTTAGAGGGTTTAACGTAGTTAGGGTCAGGATCAACGAACCATCACTGGAGGAGGCCTTCATAAGGGTGGTTCGTAATGAGGGTAAGTAAGCTAGACGCCCTCTACGCGGTTATGGTTAATGAGTTGAAGATAATAAGTAGAGAGCCAGGTGGCTTAGTGCTACTGGTTTTGCTACCTTACTTCATAGCGGGTGGTATGGCGTTCATAGCATCATTCTTTGCGAGGGTAACCGTTGGGGTGTTCGTGAGACAGTTCCTGGGTTTTGAGGTACTCATGCTATCACTAATAATGGTGCAGACAGGGGCTAGGTTTCTGTGGGAGGAGAGGGGTGGTGGTAGGTTGGAATTCCTGCTGGTGAGTCCAACGGGTATGTACGTGATCCTGCTGGGGACCTCATTGGTGATGGTCCTGGTTAACATAGGTGCGTTTACCATAGCCTCCTTACCAATACTTTACCTAAACTATGGCCTGGTCGGTATGGTCAAGTTAATTATAGCCCTGCTGACGCTATTCATAGGCTTACTACCGCTTTACGGTATTGGGTTGTTGGTGGCGGGTATAATAATGAGACTTAATGATGCAGATACTGTGGCGAATATCGTGACGCCAATACTGACGATACTCTCTGGAGCCACATACCCAATATACGTACTGCCCTGGTGGATCAGGGGGTTGGTTTACATACTACCCATGTACCAAACATTCTATTCCATGTACATGGAAATCATAGGTAATGCAAGCCTAAACCTCGTGATTAACCTGGTACTCTCAGCAATCGCATACCTATCGCTAGGTGTGACCACGTATGCAGCCCTCGAGAGAGATTTCAGGAGGAGGGGCACTTAATGAGTTAATCGTTGAGGTTTGGAGGGGGCTTCGGCTACTGCTATCTAGGCCGTCGCTGATATTGATAAATGTGCTCACGGCACCACTCTGGCTCGCATTCTTTATACTGACCCTAAGGGGCTTTGGCGTACTATCACTTGGTAGGCAGATCCTCCAGCTATTTCTATGGGCCGCCTACGCCTTCACGCTATACTCAAGCTGGTTGTGGGGTTTCGGGCATGGGTTAATTCAGGAGAGCTCCGAGGGTATCCTGGAGAGCTTGATGTCAATAACGAGGGGCTTGTTAAACCACATAATCGGTTGGGGCATTGCCTACGCCATATACTCACTGCTTGACTTCGCCGCACTAATCTTCAGCTTCTACATAGTGTTCGGCCTGGTGCTCGAGATCCGTCACCCACTAATCCTCGCACTTTCGATAGTGCTGGCATCCCTTGAGCTGCTCCTCATCTCTACGATATACGCTATGCTCGTTATTAGGCTCAGGTCTAGCTGGGTCATTACGAACATAATGCAGTTCCTAATGCCAGTACTGGGTGGTTTAATACCAAGCGAGACCAATAAATACGTGACGCTCATCAACGAACACTCACCAATAGCATACCCCTTCGTATTAATGCGCGAATCGGCCCTTGGGTATCTCGAGATCCCAATACCAATACCTTACCAATTAATTATTTCGTTGGTTACAGTACTCCTATTATTTGTAATGACGGCGTTGTTGGTGAGGCTGTTCGATAGACGGTTACGGTATGAGGGCAAGCTAGGACTTGCGTGATTTCCTAGTAACTCGGTACGCAACCACTACTGCGATAATTATTGAGGCGAGGGCGGTGTACATTAACATCTCGTACTTAAGTATTAGACTTGCGGCATTTAGTCCATTTAAATTGCCATTAAGGATTGCCTGCGTTAGCAAGTACTTTGATAGTTGAGTCAGTGGGTCGTAGGGTCTTGATGATGCCTCTTGGTACTCAGTCACTATCTTATTTACGAGAGACCAATCGCCACTCGTTATTGCACTGGCTATTGTGGCGTTTAGGAACTGCGGATTACCTAGGCTATTAAGGAGCTCCTCTGCCTCAACGTATGTTGACGGTACAACGAAAACGCGAGCCAGGCTTTCATTGACAACGCCTAGGTAGTTAATGCTTAGCAGTAGGCTTGATGGACCTGGTGATTGCAGGATGTACGTGCTTGACCCATTGACTAGGACTGGGGCTGGCACCCTCGAGCCATTCAAGAATGTGGCATAGACCTCAACCGTACCGTTGAGTATTAGAGGCTCACCGTCATAATAACTAACGACATTGCCGAGCCATACGTTTAGGGCATCCCAATAACTTATCGATTGCGAACTCAGGGTGTAAGCGGATGCGTTAATGTACAGTGGGCACTCACGATTAAATTGGAGCGCTAGTGATGTATTCGCTATAACCGTGATCGACTCGTTTGTACAACCACGAAGAGTTACATTGATGGGTAGCTCGATACTGGGTATGTCATTAATCGTTATATTTACGTACTCCTGATGCCCAATTAACACGAGGGGTTTAGACTCCACGTGAATTCCCAATAACTCAACACTCGCCACAGTAATGTTATTCGAGACCAAAGGCCCTAGGGCTACGGTGACTAGGTAAATGCCAGGGGCCGTGGGTTTCACGACTGTGTCTATAATGGTTGACTTACCCGGGGGTAGATCTACGGTGGTGATTAGTGATTGTGTACTATTTAAATAAACATAGAGAGGTCCTTGGTACATCAATGCTGGTGGTATCGTTACATTAATGTGTACATCAATTGCCTGCGGATACACAGCTACCCATGGGGATTGTATGGATGTTTCTGGCGTCGGTCTAGTTATTGTTATGTTTGTGAAGCCGGTATTTATTGTTAGGATTGTGTAGTTTGATGGTAATTCATAGGTAACAGCTATTGTGGAATTTGCAACCCTATGGTTCAGTACGAGGTACTGATATGGGCCATGTACACTGATGTTTACGTAAACATACTCATAGGTTTCAGTCACATTCCATAAATAATCAACGACACTCATACTCGGCGGTGCAAACACGATGGTCGACATTATCGTAGTGCCCGAGATGACTAGAGTTATGGATTGACCTGTGTATGTCATGTTCAGCATTCCCTGCACAAACCCTGACCCACCACAGGGCGTTGAGATACTCCCTATCTCTGAATTGTTTACGTAAATCACAGCCCTATAAAACACCGGGTAGCTTGGGCATTCCTGTGCTGTAAGGGTTACTGTTGTGTTTATGAGGACCCACCCGGGGGCTAGCAGGGCTACCCTGGGTATCAAGGCTATTGATGGGGGTGGTAAGTTTATGCTTAACGTGGTTATTGTGTATGTGCTATAGTTAACGTAGACCTGCCCAGATAGACCATCTACCGTTACTGTCATAGTCCCCAAACCACTTACGTATGTTGTCACTACCGTGTAATTGCCATTTAGGTAATATGTTGCGTTAACAATACCAACCTGGGCGGGCACCACATTGTAACCCAACGATAACGCCGTACTTGGACTATTATAAAGATAAAGATCACCCTGGCCACTGCCTACTGTTGAGTTTGTGAAGAAGTAGAACTTTATTATTGTTTGCCCTGGGTTAAGAAGTACGGTCTCGTTAGGTGGTTCGAAGTAAATCATTGGCTTATAAATATTAATTGGGCTTGGTGGTGAGGAGACCTGAACATTAGTAATTATGACAATGTTGTTGTTAGGATTATTTACACTTAGTACTAGATAGCCGAAGCTATTACTTGTTAGGTACAATGTTGACTGCGTTAATAGGTTCATGGATGGTTGCTGCAGTGTGATTGCTAGTAATGTGGACTCGCCATTATATGTGATATTGATTGTGTATGTTCCCCACGTTATCCCTGTAAGCACTGCCTTAGCATAACCATTGCTTACAGCCACTATTGTACCGTTAACGTATAAATCACCACTAATTGGTGTTGCGCCATAAGTTATGTACAGCTTTAGGGATAGTGTTTCATTTAATACGTCATATGTCCCATAAAGAACCTCGGCTACAATACCTGGTGTATAGCTGATCGTTACCGTTATAGTCTCGCTTGAGGTTGATGGGTTAACGAGAGCCACGTACAGTGTGGTGTTCGAGGTACTAATCGTTGTGTTCAACTGTATATTACCATCCACAATGCCCCCACTTGTCGAGATCTCAATTGATCCAGAGGCAGGTAATTGCAACTCGTAGTATTGAGCACTAAGTCCCTGGAGACTTGCGGTGAATGTATACGTATTGCCACCTATGCTTATTGTCTGAAATGTGGGTGTGTACGTTGTTCCGCAGAGGTTTTGTCCGTGAACTATCGATAATAAGTACTGCACATAGTAGTTATCTAACCATGAATTAACCACGGAGTTACTACTGAAGACATTGGATTCTATCGTGGCCGGACCAATACCATTCGATATTAGCCAATAAATGAAGGCTGAGTAGTAGTACATGTTTATTATTGGTTTACCATAGTAGTCGTAAGGATCATACTCATATTGATTATACATGAAGTAATCCTGATCCAGCGGGCATTGGTTCGTATAGTAGCTGGCTGTACCCTCGGCATCAGCCTCAATGTACCACGGGTAATCCTGAGGTATTGCCGTGTATTGTACATAAGCCCATTGGGATACATGGACTAGTTCATGGTATGCCGTGTGCTCGAGCCATTGTGTTGAAAGCCCTGCGGAGATGTTTATGTATGCGATACACGTATTTATTATCTGGCCCGTATTTGGGTAGTACGTGTATTCCCACTCTGTGATGCCAGCTTCGGTACCGTTATTTATGCTTGGTACAACGTAGACCGTGTATTGGCTGCCACTACATGGTGGTGCCATTTTCATGCCTAAATTTGATGTGTAGAGGGAGTAGGCTTGCTCGAGGTAGTTGTCTAGTTCCTGGTCGTATGTTTGACCAGCGTTTGCTAGGTCGTAGATTACGAAGTGCGTACTATTTACTGCCGGTGTTAATGCGTTGGCGTGCGTGGATATTAGTATTAGTAGGAGTGCTAGGGCTAGTGCTGAAGCTTTAACTGTCATTATTTCCAAATAATGCCCATTGGAAGTGTATGTTTTCTGCCCCATGGCTTCTATTCTTTATTAACTATTTTCTAGTTTTTAAGTGTTAATTCAATTCCGCATGAAAAATAATACTTTTTAAATCATAAGTAACATGCGAGTCAGTGCCGGGTTTAAGAAACAGTATTGTGCACATTATTAGCATCTTGAGGAGTTCATTCAGTGAGGTAGTGGTTACGGGCTCTATAATAATGAACAAGGTGTTTAGCGTAAGGGTTAGGCCCGATGATGCCATTAGGGAGGCTGAGGCGTTTTCAAGCACGTTCAGGGATACAGCCGTGTTAATGGATGACGTAGGCTTCCTTAATTCCCTCGGGGCTTTGGGTATGGTGAGGGTTAGGGGTTCCTTGGTTGTGTTTGTTTACGATATACATGACGTGAAACCCTTCTGTGAAATAATGGGTTTACCATGCCTAGAGCCATGGGATGGGGAAAGCCTGGTTCAATCCATTAGGGAGGGTAGGGATTACAGCGAGGTTTTTGAGCTGCCATACGTGGTTAGGCTAGGTCCCTGGTTAAGCATTGATGGTGCCAAGGGGCTGGAGGTTGTACGTAGGAGCCCAACCTTCAATAAGAATTGGGGTGAGGTGATGAGGTGGGGTTTGAATCGGTTAATTGGTGGATTTAGTAGGGAATTACCTAACGAGTTATTGATTAGGGCTCAGGATAGTATTAATGTGGCGGGGGGTGGGGATGGAGTGTTGATTTCTGGCTCAACATGGTCCTTCATTAAAGATAAGGTAGATAAACTCGCAGGCTATGCTTTGGTGAAGAGCTTATACGTGAATCCCCTACCTAAGAATTTACCTAATGTTAAGTACGTAGTAGATATTGATGATTTCCTATCTAAGAAGTTGGGTGTGGGGAGGTTAATGATGGATGATGTGGCTAAATGGTATAATGATTTAATGAGTGAGGTGGTGCATGAATTCTTTTTTCGAGGGACAGGAGATCCATTAATGCTAATTGAGTGGTTTATAGCTAGGCATAGGAGGGTTGGGGAGGTACCCATTGTAATCCTAGACCCAGCCTACGCATACGACATAAGCAGTGAGGGACTTTCGCCAAGTTATGACATGCTTCCAACGTACTTCGAACCAGCACGTTTTGGGCAGGTTATCGATATTGTAACAAGCCCACTGGCTGCCCTTATTGCATTATCAAGATCTGGCTATGAGTACGGTAGGATCATAGCCATAACAAGCCCGTGCACATTGATTGCGAATCAGGATTTACTATCTGAAATGCAGGACATCATTAAACCAAACAATTCATTGCTAATAATCATGAGTGTGGATAATGGGCATGAGGGTGAGTGTGGCGACTTCACGGAATTATTTACTAAATATGGTATTAAATACTCTGTAATTAATTATGACCCAACAAACCCCACATCAGCGTTAATGGACTTAATCAGGGTTAACGAGAGTCGGGGTGTTGTTGTGATAAACTTCTCTAAAAAAGCCGTCAAACGCGCATACATCGTGAATGACGAATACTGCGACAATTGCGGCGATTGCCTAAGGATTGGTTGCACAGCCATACGCCTGGTCAAGAAGCCCGTGATAGAACAAGATAAATGCATTGGCTGCGGTATATGCGAACTGGTTTGTACAAGGGGGGCAATAGGGAAGATGCGATAACGAGGGCAGCCTTGTCCTTTAGGGCAGGGAGGAGGTCAGTAAGATAAACGAATATGAATCAGGTTCACGCTGGGGATTATCCACGTTGTTCACATGTACGAACCTTGGAATTAAGGTAAGATTAGTGTGAAACTCGAACAATAAGATTCCGGTCTTAGCCAATACTTTATTGGGCATATTGATTAGTTACTATGAGCCTAACCCTCAAGGTGTTATTAGTGGTCATTGCTAAGAATCTCTGCATAGTAATATCTCTATGAGTGTGCATGCATGGTTGACAAGGTTTTAAATTGAGGGGATGATTACTATTTAGTTGAGTGATGAGTCGACGGTCTCTTGAGCGGTGATGAAAGTAGAGTCGCTGATGCACCTACTTATTCCTTGATCTCCCTGGGGCTAGGTTTAGGGTTAGTATGATTATTGCCAAGGTGAGGGGTATTAGGAATAGGGATGCTGTTGTTAGCCTATATAGCGTTCCAGAGAGGTAGCTGCCGATTGCTTGTCCTAGTAATTGAAATATTATCATTAAACCAATACCATGTCCCCTCCTATCAACACTAACAAGGTCACCCACCCTACTTTGTAGGGCTGTCATCACTAGTTGGGAACCGACCTGAAGAAGGATCAGGTAAACTATTACTGAGACTAGACGATCGAGAAGACCTAAGATACTGCCCATCACTATTGCGGTTATACCCCAAAGCACCAACTTATTCCTGAGCTTATCGACATAGAATGCAAGTAATACGTTAATCATTATATATGCCGCGTAGGATAACGATACTAAATAACCCCAATAGACCGTGTTAAGTTTTAATCTATAAACCACGTATATCGGTAGTAGAGTATTCATAGGCATTAAAGCTATGAATAACATTAGAGCCATGACATATATCCTGAGTAAGTCCTTTGGTAAATCCGTAATGCTACGTAATAGGTAGTATGACCTCAAGACCTCCTTGAAGGATACACTGCTCTTTGTGCTGTTTAGGGTTTCCTTGATCGTGTATTGCCTAATTAATGCTACAATTAGGGATACAACTGCAGACACTAAGTACGCAATCCTAATTCCAAGTAGCCCATACTTATTTATTAATGATCCACCGAGTGGTGGTAATATGAGCCAGGGTATTTGCGGTATCACTGATGTAATCAATATACCACTGGCGTAACGACTTGGTGGAAGCGAATCGAGAATCAGCGCCAGCAGAGCTGGTTGGTAATATGCAGCTGCGGAGTTTAGTGCATAGATTATCATTAGTGCCTGCCAGTTCGGTGGTATAACCATTAGGAAAGAGGTGGCAGTTACAATCCAGGTACCAATAACTATGGATCTTCTGCGCCCTATCGTGTCCGTCAAGTACCCTCCAGGTATTATTGCAAGTAATTGCACGGTCATGGCTACCGAATAGGTTATGCCAATATCGATTGCGTTGGCACCAAGCATCTTCATGTATATTGATAGGTACGGCATTGTTATCGAGTTGCCTATCGCATACAATAACCAGGTTAGCAATAGTACTCCTACGTTACCCGATATGTAATACTTAGCATTACGTCCCAAACCCCGCAATTGATAACACCGTAATTAAAGCCTTATCAAGAGCCTTTTTAAGGTAAGCCCTAATCTGCGTTTAATACCTAGGTAGATTTAATTTAACCCCTGTTTACATGGGTTATGTGGTTACCGTTAAGGCACCTGGTAAAGTCATATTATATGGAGAACACGCTGTCGTTTACGGTGAACCCGCCCTGGCGATGGCAGTCAATAAGTACGTCTATGTAACGGCGAAGGTTAGAGATGATGGTAAGATAGGTATAAACGCCATGGACCTAAAGCTGGCTGGCCTTTCCGTAACGATACTCGAAAACGGAGATATAGTGGCTAGGACTGACTACGGCGCCGTAATCTCAGCCCTCAGTTACGTTAAGAGAGCCCTCGAGATAGCCATGGAGTATGTGGACAAGAGGGTTGGCGTGGATTTATTCATTCAGTCTCAAATGCCCGTGGGCGCCGGCCTAGGAACGTCGGCTGCAGTCGCTGTAGCTACCATATTGGCGTATGTTAAGGCGTTGGGTTACGATATCGATAAGAGGGAACTTGCGCGTCTGGCGTGGCAGGTGGAAAAGGACGTGCAGGGTGCCGCAAGTCCCACCGATACTACAATGGCGACGTTCGGCGGGATAATCTACATAAAGCCTGAGGGTAATAACGTCATCATGGAGCCCGTGAAGCCTAGCACCGAGATACCCCTGGTAATTGGCTATATCCCAAGGGTTAGTACCACAAAGGAGTTGGTGGCTATGGTCAGGAGGAAACTTGAATCCATGAGGGATGTGATCGAGCCAATCATTAAAACAATTGGTGTCATCACCAGGAGGGGTAGAGAGGCATTGGAGAAGGGCGATTTGGAATTGATGGGTACGTTAATGAATATAAATCATGGGCTTCTCGACTCGCTTGGCGTTTCGACGAGGCAATTGAATGAGATGGTTTACGCGGCCAGGAGTGCTGGTGCCCTGGGCTCTAAATTAACGGGTGCTGGTGGTGGCGGTTGTATGATTGCTTTATCCGATAAGGTTGATGTTGAGAGGGCTATTGAGCTTATTGGAGGCTCTGTCCTAAGTGCTAGGTTAGATAGTGAGGGCGCTAGGGTTATTGATGATAAATCCTTAACCACGTTAATATGAACAAAAGTGTTTATTAAGTGTGTTAATACCGATTCCCTAGCGATAAGGGAGATGCAAAGCAATGTGTATGTGCCTGATACCTCGGTATTTCTGGATGGAAGCCTAAAGGAGGCAATATTGAGAGGGGTCATTAGGGGTAGGATATTGGTGCACACGGAGATTGTTAGGAGGTTTGAGAGTGAGGCTAGGGCTGGTGGTGCCCTGGGTTGGCTTGGTATTAGGGAGTTGAATTACATCGTTGATTCAATAAATAAACTCGGCCTTGAGGAGACAAGAATAGAGTTCGTGTCCACACTACCTAAGTCAATACCAAGACCTGACCAGCACTCCGTAGATGAGATAGTCAGGGAGTTGGCTAGGGAGTTGGGTGCCATATTGGTTACCAGCGATGATATGAACCTAGAGATATCAAGAGCCATGGGCATAGAAACCCTATTCATAGGCCAGCACAGGGATAGGCTGGAGATCGAGAGATTCTTCGATAACGACACGATGTCAGTACACCTTAAGGAAGGCTCAATACCCTATGCGAAGAAGGGTAGGCCAGGTAATTGGCAGTTAGTACCCCTTGGCAATGAGCCGCTTAGTAGGGAATACCTGGAGAAGGTGGTTAGGGAGCTAATATCAGCCTCACTCAGGGCGGATAGTAACACTAGGGTTGAGATTAGGAGGGAGAACTCATTAATAATCCAGCATGGTGAGTACAGGATTATTATTGCGTTACCCCCTGTGTCCGATGGTATTGAGATAACAGCCGTGAGACCACTGATTAAGAGGAGGCTTGAGGATTACTCACTACATCCCAAGGTCCTTGATAGGCTAAGCAAGCAGGCCGAGGGCATACTAATAGCGGGACCACCAGGTGCTGGTAAGACGACCTTCGCTCAGGCCTTGGCGGAATACTACATGAACCTGGGTAGGATAGTTAAGACTGTGGAGTCGCCTAGGGACATGGTATTACCTAACGAAATAACCCAAATATCCAAAACCTACGCATCCTCAGAGGAGGTTCACGACTTGTTATTACTCTCAAGGCCTGACTTCACGATATTTGATGAGATGAGGGATACGGCTGACTTTCAATTATACATAGATCTCAGACTTGCTGGCGTTGGTATGGTTGGTGTGGTTCATGCAACGAGCCCAATAGATGCCATACAGAGGTTCATAGGCAGGGCAGAGCTTGGTATGTTACCGTCAATAATAGATACGGTACTCTTCATGAGGGATGGTGAGGTTCAGAAAGTATATAGCCTGGAGCTCACGGTTAAAGTACCAGAGGGCATGAGCGAGGAGGATCTAGCTAGACCTGTGGTCATAGTCAAGGACTTCATAAATGATGTTGCTGAGTACGAGGTCTACGTGTTTGGCGAGGAGATATTCGTAACACCAATAGGTAAATCACGTAGGTTAGAGCATGCGGTTAGTGATAAGAGGCTTGTGAGTAGGATCGTTAGGGTTTTAAGGAAGTATGTGCCTCCCGAGGAGATATCAATAGTTAGAGGCGATGATGGGTCAATAGTCATACAAGTACCGGATGCGTACATAGGGGTTGTTATCTCAAAGGGATTGCCCAAGCTTGAGAACATCAGGAGGAAGTTTAATGTCCAGATTAAGGTAAAACCAAAAGAATAATGGCGGTTTATGATCAATTATTAATTCCCGGATAATTATCGAGGATAACTACTGTGATGAAACGCAACATATATAAGTACTTTTACCACTATTGACAGGTAATATGAATTCAATAAGGAAAGTGAACAATGCTGACCAGGATTCCTACACCAATTATAATAATTATTATGGTAATTATGCATCAACCAATTACTACAATTATGACACAACCTATTACCAATATCCATACAACACACAAACCATGCAGTATCCACAGGATCAATACCCGTATTATTACTATTACGAGGATAAGGCATTAACGGGCATTAATTACCTCGATAATTACATACTCGGCGGTGGATTTAAGAGAGGCGAGGTTTACTTAATAGCCGGTGAGGCAGGTACTGGCAAGACCATATTTAGCCTAACCTTTCTAAGAACTGGTGTTGATCTTGGTGAGGTGGGTATGTACGTTACGGTGGACGAACCCTCCGAAGATGTTAAGAGAGGTGTTCGCGATGCGCTTGGGTGGGATTTAGATGCCTACGAGAAGAGTGGTAAATTAATAATGGCTGATTTCAGGACATACTTTAGAATCTATGCACGAGATGAGAAGATAACGCTAGATCCCAGGGACTTAGCTAAGATGATTATTGAGCAGGTCAAGAAGTATGATGTTAAGAGGTTGGTGATTGACCCAATAGCTCCATTAATAATAATAAGCCACCAGGACGTTATTTGGATAAGGGAATATTTAAGGGAACTCGTTTTCCAACTTAAGCGACTTAAGGACGTAACTACAATAATGACGTCAGAGATACCGACGGGTGAGGAGAATAAATTGAGTAGATTCGGTGTTGAGGAGTACCTGGCGAGCGGTGTGATAATGCTATCTCTCAGAGAAATAGCCATGGCGAATAGCGACTTTGGGTGCTTAGCTAGGGTCATGTTCATTAGGAAGATGAGGTGGATGCCTATTAGGCCGATAAAGCTGATATACGAGATAGGACCCAGTGGAATTTACATAATAGGGCCTTTGAATGATGAAAACACGCTGAATTACTATAGGAATTATTACTGTGGCCAGCAGTACGGGCAGGGTTATTACTACCCACAATACTACCCACAGCAATACTACACGTCGCAGTATTACGAAACTCAGCAATACCCACAGTAATCTAAATTTATTTATAAGTGTAGGTTTGTACTAACCCTGTGAAACCACTCATTGATGCGTTTACCAATTTAATTGCCAGGATTAGGGGATTGAATTATATAGATGAGGCGACGCTAAAGGAGGTGTTGAGGGAGATCCAAAGAATTTTGTTAAGGGCCGACGTGAGCGCTGATGTTGTGTCGTCAATAACGAAGACCATTGAGGAAAGGTTTAAACAGGAGAAGCCTCCCGAGGGGGTAACATCCAAGGAATTCCTGGTATACCTACTATATCAGGAGCTTGTTAAGGCGTTGGGCGGTGAGGGTGCGCCTAGTGTTGACATTACCAAGAGGCCGTATAAATTAATGCTCATTGGTGTTGAGGGCAGTGGCAAAACCACTACGGCAGCCAAGTTGGCTAGGTTCTACATAAAGCGAAACTTGAGGGTAGGGCTTATTGAGACTGACGTGTACAGGCCTGGTGCGTATTACCAGCTTAAGCAATTGGCTGGGAAGGTCAACGCCCTATTCTATGGGGAGGAGAATTCGAGGGATCCATTAAGTATCCTAAGGCATGGGCTAGAGTATATGCAGAGGAATAAGGTTGACCTGGTGATTGTCGACACAGCAGGTAGACATAGAAATGAGGAGGAATTGCTGAAGGAGGCAAAGGCTATCTACGATGAGGTGAAACCGGATGAAGTCATGCTCGTGATAGACGCAACGATTGGCAGACAGGCGGCGGCTCAGACTGAGGCGTTCATGAGGTATGTCCCAATAAATAGTGTATTTCTGACCAAGATGGATAGCACGGCTAAGGCAGGTGGTGCGTTAACCTCGGTAATAAAGAGTGGCGCCAGGATTAAGTTCATCGGTGTGGGTGAGGATGTGGATGAGATTGAGGTATTTGATGCCAATAAGTTCGTTTCGAGACTGCTGGGTATGGGTGATCTTGAGGCGTTGATTGAGAAGATAAGGGCTGTTGAGGAGGAGAGGGAGATTATGGAGGAGATAGAGGAGGGTAAATTAAACCTATTAACCATAAAGAAGCAGTTGGACTCTATGATGAAGCTTGGGCCCCTAAGCAAGATAATGGAATTATTACCCACAAGCATGCTACCAATACAGTATAGGGCGATCATGACGGATGAGGAGAGGATGAGCAATGCGCAGGAGATGCTTAGACGGTGGAGACACATACTGGATTCAATGACGAAGGAGGAATTACTTAACCCAGAGATAATTAATGCGTCGAGAATAAGGAGGATAGCCAAGGGCGCCGGTGTGACGCCTAAGGACGTTAAGGAACTACTTAATTATTACCAATTAATGAAGAGAATGATTAATCAAATAAAGAAGTCGAGGAGGAGACTTGGTAGATTAATTGGCGAGTAATATCATAATTGAATCAGTGGTATGTATAACTCCCTCCCTGTCAATCCACCATGCTGACCCTTCAACGTGAGTACCTCCTCATTGCCAGGTTTGTATAGGTATATGAGCGATGAGCCACTACTTGGTATGAAGACGGCATCACTAATCCTATCAACAACGCCCTTATCAACCTCACCAAACAAACCCATGCTTATGGCTTCATCCCTACTCATAATCACACCATCAACACCATTCCGCCTAAGCAGCTCCATCAAATCGTTGATGCCGACACCATCATTAAGCTTGAAATAGATGGCCCTTGCATCGCCGTACGGTGGTGTATTGAGCATACCCATTAAGCCTTGGATATCATTGGCCTTCACATTCCTTAAAACCTCATCATGACCATGGTCCGCGGTGATCAAGACACTAAACTTACCAAGGTAATTCCTAGACAACCTAATCACCGAATCCATAGTCTCCCTCAGAACAACCTTACTCTCCTCAGAGTTAGGTCCGTACTTATGTGCGGCTGAGTCTACTGTGGTTATGTATATATGCACGAAAGCCATATCTTGTTCATTAAGGAACTTTGCCGCATTGATTATCGCGTCATAATGCGTTGCGTATTCCACAACCTCGGCGCCTGTATACGTTATTCTCGATAAACCTCCAGACAGACCTTTCGGTACATAAACCCTATTCCTAATCCCTAGTGACCCCAATTCCTCAAATATCGTTGACTTTACAGGGAATAACTGCTTCAAGTCGAAGCCGGACTTATGAAGACCATCCCTCTCACCAACTATTGGTCCCATGTTTAATGTGTTCACAATAGTACCAATCTCCTTAATGTATAGATTCGGTCCGAGAACACCGTGCTGCCCTGGACTTAATCCTGTGAATAGGGTCGTCAATACCGTAGCCGTCGTGGTCGGGAATACCGATGATAACCTATACAACCTACTAACCTGTAATGAATTATTAAAAACATCAATGAGATCTTGATAACTAACCCCATCAATTAATATCAAAACCACATGCCTACCTAGGTCCAAGTCAAGCCTTAACTTAGGACCCCTTGGGGCAATGCCGAAGTGGGATAGTAGGGTGTTGGCTAGGTTGTAGATCCCAAAGCCTGTGTAGTCAGGTACTAAGGATTTACTCATAACAATCTGTGTGAATAGGTCAGGAAATTAAATATTAAATCTAAGGTCAGATAATATTCGGCATGCTGTGTTGGGATCTGCTCCATGGCTATTTAGCCCACATTCTTTCAATACTCTATTGAAGCCATCAACATATTAACCTCCGTTCTAATTATCTAAGCCCCATGCCTCAATATTCGTTAAAACATGGTAAAATTAACGATAAGCCTCGCCCTAAAGGACAAGGGCGAGGTCAGCATGCCGAATCCTGTTTAAATCTCAACCCTGACTCTATATCTAGTTCTGCCCCTAACAATGGTTAGGTTGAATAGCCTATTACCTTCCATGAATTTCTTGGCTAAGTGAACCTTCAGTTGTACTATGCTTGTTAACTCCTCATCATCGATCGCCGTTATCACATCACCCTGCCTAATACCAGCATCATCAGCGGGGGAGCCAGGCATAACGCCTGCTACGAGTATTCCCCTATCCACAGGCAACCTGAAGTACTTAGCCATGGGTTTGTTAAGGTCAACGCCGTAGATACCAAGGCGTGGTCTAATCACTCTACCAAACCTGAGTATCTCCTCAACGGAGAGCTTGACTAGGTTTATGGGTATGGCGAAGCCAATGCCCTGGGCGCCAGCTATTATTGCCGTATTAACGCCAATAACCTCACCATCCAAGTTGAGTAATGGGCCGCCCGAGTTTCCTGGATTTATTGCAGCATCTGTCTGTATTAAACCCTCGAGGATACCAACGGGCGTCCTTATGCTCCTACCTATTGCCGAAATAACGCCTAAGGTCACCGTAGGCTCGCCCAGAAGACCGAGTGGATATCCTACGGCAAGCACCATCTGACCAACCCTTAATTTATCGGAATCACCAAGCCTTACAGGTTTCACAGAACCAATACCCCTGGTTCTAATTAATGCTGCATCAAACTCTGGATCTGTACCCAATAATTCCGCCTCGTATTCTTCACCATCTGGCGTCACCACACTGAGTTCGGTCGCACCCTGGACAACGTGGTTTGCAGTGATTATGTGCTTATCATCTATGAAGAAGCCCGTGCCTAACCCCTTCATTGGTGTTGCATTTAACCACTCATCAACCATCAACCTAGTCGTTATTATACTAACCACGGAAGACCTAACGCCCTCAACAATATCTATAATCCTAGACTCAATATCCCTACTCACACGGAAGTAAGTATTTCGCCCTAATTAAGTATTATGCTATGATGCCAATTCACCACCAACAAAGAGAGTCAGGTTCCTTCTAACTAGGGCATATAAATAAATGATGCGTTAATGAAGGTAAGGCCCTGATGCAAACAAAAATAATAATAACCCAACAAGATAGCACCTGTACCTAAAATGCGTAGGGTTTGTGCATTATGCGGTAGGGAAACCGACATACTGATTGAGGGATTGTGCCCAGATTGCTACAGGAAGACGCATCCATTGGTTAGGGTTAAGAGGGACTTTGTCGGGATAGTTAGGTGCCCGAGTTGTGGGGCAGTGCTATATAGAGGTAAGTGGGTTAAGGATAATAAGGTGATTGAGAAGCTAATACTTGAATCGCTCGATTATTTAGGCAAGGTTTCGAGTACGAGTATTGAAAGTCTTGAGTTAAGGTATGGTCTAACCACGGCCATTGTCAGGGTTAGAGGTACTGTTCACGACCTAATTAAAGAGTATGAGGAGGAAGCCCCTGTTAAGGTTAGGTATAGTGAGGAGTTATGCCCAAGGTGTAGAGATATGGTTAATGAGAAGGAGAGAGCCATTGTGCAGGTTAGGAGCATCGTGCCGATAAACGATCATTTGAGGAGACTTGTGATCGACATAACCAGGAAGGAGGCTATGAAGGGTGAAGAGAGGAGTGGTTTTTTGAGGATTGATGATGCACAAGGCGGTCTTGACATCAGGTTATCGGATCAAGGCATGGCTAGAGCTATAGCGTATAGGATACATAAAACACTACCCAGCAGAGTTTTGGAGAGCCAGAGTGTGGTTAAGGGTCGTGGCGATAAGGCAATTACTAAGCTAACCATAAGTGTTGTTGTTGTACCCGTGGGGCGAGGTTCCGTGATAATGTACTTAAACAAGCCATATTATGTACTTGGTTATTCCCAAGGTACCTTTAGGGTACTTGATTTATTAAGTAACGAGACGGTTAATGTGAGGGTTGGGGATTTGATAAGGCATGGAATTAGCATCCCGAAGTATGAAGCAACCTGTATCGAGAAAGGCAACACTAGGGCACTTGAGGTGATCATTGGTAGTGAAAGGTACATGATTAATAATGCATGTTAAACGGTAAAGGTTGGGTTTATAAGTACATGCGACTAATTGCCTTAGATGCCTAGGGAGAATCAACAGGGCAGTAAGGTGAGATTGCCCGAGGAGGGTGAGATGCTTGCGAAAATTGTGGAGCTTGTTGGTGATGATAGGGCCAAGGCTATTTGCCAGGATGGTAAGATTAGGCTAGTTAGGATACCAGGTAAGTATAGGAAGAAGATGTGGTTGAGGATTGGTGATTACGTACTGGTTGCACCTTGGGATTTCGAACCAAATAGGGCTGACTTAATATATAAGTATGAGAAGGGTGAAGTCAACGAATTAAGGCAGAGTGGTTATGCAGATATACTAAGTCAATTAGATGAATTAGCAGGATAATAACCCATGAATTAATTAAGTATTTCTATTTCATTACTATCAATGAAATAAACCAAGTATGAATAAATGTGAAGACTAATAATGTAATATAACGTAATTAAATTACGTAGTGATCATACCAGGCAAAGACCTAAGTTCCCGTTGATACGAAGATAATGATTAGTTTTATAAGGAGATTACTTAAGCCCAAGTCTCTTAATGAGCTCCCTGGCTATCTCCTCGGGACTTCCCTCAATGAATTGACGCAAGCGTTCACGCGGTCTCAGCTCCCTAAGCTCTGTGACAGCGGTCAATGAACCCTTAAAACCAACTTCATCCTCAGTGAGCCCAAGGTTCTTTATACCCCATATTGTGAGCTTAAACTCACTCTGTGCCCACTGAAGCCTCTCGAAATCTGGGAATCTAGGTGTGTTGACGCCTAATTCTACGGAGAGTAATGCAGGTATTTTAACCTTCACAATCTCATAACCTCCCTTAATAGTCCTTCTAACGATTATTGAATCCTCCGTAGCATCCACAACCTGCGATACGTAGGTAACTGCGGGTATCCCAAGCCACTCAGCAATGCCTGGTGGTACCTGCCCTGTTGACCCATCCTCACTCTCCTCACCAGTTATAACGAGTGAATAATCACCTATCTTCTTAATCGCCGCCGCAAGTACCTTAGACGTTACAAAGGCATCGGAGCCTCCCAACGCCCTATCGCTCACTAACACGGCATCATCAGCGCCCATCGCAATACCCATTTTAATGAATTGATCCCAGAATGGTGGCCCCATTGAGAGTATTATGACCTTACCGCCATACTTCTCCTTCAACTGTAATGCTAATTCCAGGGCGTTTTTGTCCGCGGGGTTTATCTCATTGGTCGCCTTAGACCTATCCACCGTCTTCGTTACTGGGTCAAACCTAATCTCCTCGGGCTTTGGTGTTACCTTCATTGCTACTATTATGTTTTTCAGCGCAACCATTACTTACCACCCCCTAACTCCTTTGTCAATGCCTTTAATATATCGAATAAATCAGCCACAACACAATAATCACAGTTCTCAAATATTGGAGCCTCCCTATCGGTGTTTACGGCAACTATTGTTCCGCAATCCCTGATGCCATAAACAAAATGGGGAGCACCGCTGGCGCCAAATACAAACGCAACCTTAGCCCTAAGTGAGACTCCTGTGGTTCCTATCTGGTAATCCCTAGGTACTATGCCCATGTCAGCAAGGGGTCTAGTCACGCCAACAGCTGCGCCTATTAAATTAGCGAATTCCTTAATTAGCTCCAAATCACCGCCTGTTCCAAGTCCAGCCACAACAACCTTTTCAGCCCTGGAGAGGTCAGGCATTGGCGAAACACTCTTCTCGACAAGCTCTATCCTACGCCTTCCAACAAAATCCGCTGGAACAGTTTCCTTAATAACAGTGGCCTCCTTATCGCTCACCCTTGCCTCATAGGTACCTGGGCTAACTGTAGCCATCTCAGGTTTACCCCCTGTGCAGACCACGGTAGCCACGATATTCCCGCCAAAACCTGGCACAGCAGTTACAAGTTTTCTATCCTTTTCATCAATGTCCACCATAATAACATGGGCGCTTAAGCACGCCCTAAACCTAACCGCCAACCTACCAGCCAGATCCCTAGAGTTTCTGGTGGCGGGCAGTAGTAAATACCGTGGTTTGTACTTATTAATAATGTAAGACATGACCTCGGTATAGGCATCACTATTATAATGCCTCAAGTCTGGGTGATCTACCACAATCAATTTATCAGCACCGTACCTAGATGCCTCCTTAACCAGGTTATCCGTTTCATGACCCAGCAGTACGCCGAGAACCTCCTCATTAAACTTCCTACCCAACTCACTAGCCCTGGTAAGCACCTCAAGTGATGCTCTCTCCAGTTCTCCATTGTCCTGCTCAATGAATACCGAGATACCCCTCCACTCGCTCATACTAATCACCCAAGACACTGTCTAGGAATTCCACAAGATCCATAACCTTCAGGTTCGTCCTCATGACCTTATTCGCATCCTCAAGCATTCTAAAGCAGTACGTGCATGCCGTCAACACAACCGATGCGCCGGTGTTGATGGCCTCCTTTAACCTGCGCTTAGATAGTTCCGTGGAAACCCTAGTCTCAAGCGCTATACCGCCCCCACCAGCACCACAACAGAGTGATTTCTCTCTAGAATGCTCCATCTCCACAAGCCTCACGCCTGGTATTGACGTTATCACCCTCCTCGGCTCTTCAATGACCTTCTGATGCTTAGATAAGTAGCATGGATCGTGGTATGTCACCGTGATATCAGCCTTCTTATCGACCTTTAACTTGCCTGTGCGGATGAGCTCATCGATAAGTTCTACGTAATGTACAATCTTCACACCCTTAAGGTACTTCCTAAGTGAGTACTCACAGTGCGGTGATAGCGTAACTATTACTGGAGCCTTAACATTATTCATTATTGCATCTCTAAGCTTTGTTGTGTACTCCTCATAGAATGCCTTATTGCCTGTATGCTCAATGATATCGCCACAGCATGACAAACCCATGTACATACCAACCTTAAGACCCGCCTTCGTTAAAACCTTAATCAACGCCTTGATATGTCTCTGGAGCCTTGGGTCACCCACGGATAGGCAGCATGGGTATATTACAACATCAGGGTTCTCATTATTTATTAAACCACTGAATTGGGCGGTGAACCTCCTCTTATCAGTAACCGTGTAACCCCACGGATTCTGATTTTCATAAATCTTCCAAAGCACTTCATTTATCTTTGTTGGGAACACCTTAGACTTCATAGCCATAGTCCTGATTACCTCCACCAGGTTCACAATCTCAACATTGTTAGGACATAGTGCCTGGCAGGTACCACAGGTAACGCAATCCCAAATGACCTTGAAGTCCCTATTATCAACCACGCCCAACTGGGCCTTCTTAATGAGTAACCTAATATTGTAGGACTCATCAGTTATGGGGCAGTACGTACTGCAGGTCCCGCATTGATAGCATAGGCTTAGTGTTGGTACAACCTTCAGAAGCTCCTCCCTAAGACCAAAATTAACGGTTACCGGCATCACCCATCACCTTAGTTGTTTTATTTTTTGTTTTGTTTGTTCTATTTCCTCCTTCGTTACCGTTTTTACCACCTTCTCCGCCTCCCTCATTGTCTCGACTAGGTCTGTTACGTCTGGTGCTCCGAATAGTCTCATTTGGAATCTCTCCTCCCTGATACCTACGTTCTTCAACCTCTTCTTCCAATTCTCAAACCTCCTAACCGTGTTGTAGTTAGCCGTTATGTAGTGGCAGTCACCAAGCCTACAACCAGTAACAAAAACACCAGCAGCACCCAACTCAAAAGCCCTCTTAACATGCTTCCAACCAAGCCTAGAACTACACTGAAGCCTAATGATACGGGCATAGGGCGGGTACTGCATCTTAAAGATGCCAGCATTATCAGCAGCCCAATAAGAACAATACGCACAGGTAAACATAACAACCTTACCCTCAGCCCCCTCAGCCAAGGCAGCCTCAATCTGGGCCATAATAGCATCATCGCTTAAAGCGTCAAGGGTTATGGCATCTTGAGGACACTCAGCAACACACGCACCACAACCCTGGCAGGCAGCTGGTATGTGCTCTATCCATTTACCAGGAACACCCCTAATTGCATTGTATGGACAAGCCTTTATGCATAAACCACATTTCGTGCACTTGGACCAATCAAACTTCGGTATGAATGGCTCCTTTGTAACATATCCCTGAGCAAGCATCATAAGTGCCCTAGCCGCTGCCGCATAACCCTCTGCTATGGTCTCACCGACATTTTTGGGACCCCTAGCAGCCCCAGCAATAAATATGCCAGGTGTCATAGTGTCGACGGGCCCAAGCTTCGGGTGTGCCTCCATTAGGAATCCTTCCTGATCCTTAGATAACCTGAGGATCTTAGCCGTCTCGTCAGTATCCTCACTAGGTGTTAATCCTATGTTGAGTACGACATTGTCAAAGGGAACCTCAACATCATCACCTAACTCGACATCCTTAACTATCAACTTACCCGAGTCCATCTTTATAGCCTCCGTCAATTCAGCCTTCCTAGGTATCCTTATGAAGAGGACACCAGAATCCCTAGCCTTCTTATATAAATCCTCAACTTCAGGATCAACACCCATTATATCCCTATATATCAGAACTACGTTCTTACCCTACTCCCTTAACTCCAACGCCTTACTAAGACCAACGGCACAGCAATACTTCGAACAACCCCTACCACTTGTTCTAGAGCCGACGCAATTGATTATTGCCACATTCTTCCCATCAACATTTTTCCCATTCTCTAGGTCGAGTGTCGTCAAGACCCTTGAATCCTTACCATAATTGAACTCTGTCGGTATGTAAGGCTTAGCTCCTGTGGCAACTACTATCGCTCCAACGTCCAGCTCCGTTCCATTGCTAAGTACAACGTGGAAATTGCCCGTAAAGCCACTAACGTCTTTAATGGTTGTACCGAGCATAAACTTAACACCAACCTCCCTAGCCTCCTCAACCATTCTATCAAGTAATTTCCTGGCTTCGATGCCCTCAGGCTCAAGCTTATTTAAACGCCTAAGCATGCCGCCGCATTCATCAGCCTTCTCGACGAGTATAGTCTCTATACCAGCACCAGCGAGTCCCGTGGCCGCTGCAAGACCTGCTGGTCCGCAACCAATCACTAAGGCCCTCTTAATGACTGGGAGCTTTATTGTGCTTAATGGCACCATGTGATGCGTCTTAGCCACTGCCATCCTTATCATGTCCTTGGCCTTCTCCGTGGCGGCCTTCCTATCTGAGTGAACCCAGGTGTCCAGGTTCCTAATGTTGGTCATTTCAACGAGGTATGGGTTAAGCCCAGCCCTCTTTGCTGAATCCTGGAAGAACCTTAAATGAGTGACTGGTGAGCAGGATGCCACAACGACTCTGTTTAGCTTCTTTTCCTTAATGACTTGCGTTATCCTATCTAGTGATGATTTAGCGCAGGCGAATTGTAAGTCTTCGGCATGAACAACACCCGGCATTTGCTTAGCAGCCTCGACAAGTGCAGGTACATCAGCTACACCGGCTATGTTTGTACCACAATGGCATACAAATACACCAACCCTTATTGGGTATGGTTCTATGGTTTCCTCATACTTCTCCTCCTCAATAACACCGGGCGCTGCGTACCTAATAGATTGGATGGCGGCGGCGAGACCCGTAACCACGGACTCGGATATGTCCCTAGGACCACTTGCTGAACCTGCCACGAATACACCAGGTCTCGTGGTTAATGTTGGGTTTGCAGGATCAACCCTTACGAAACCTACCCTATTTAGAGATATGTTTAGTATCTTACTAAGTTTGCCCATATCACCTACGGGCTTTGCTGACGGCGCTAGCACCACCATGTCATACTCATTAATCGTAACCTTCTTACCCCTAGTATCCTCGAACTTAACTACTATTTTTCCATTCTTTTCACCAAGAACCTCTGGTCTGCCCCATACAATGTTTATACCCTCCTTAAGCGCCCTGTCATAAAAGCTCTCGAAGCCCTTACCATAAGTTCTAACATCATTCATATACATTATTGTTACGTTCTTGATACCATGCAGAACCTTGGCGTATATACCCTGCTTAAGCAGGTATGTACAACAGAACCCTGAGCAATAATCATTATACCTATTATTCCTGGAACCAACACAGGATACCAATAATATGTTTTCAGGCTCCTCACCTGTACTCGGCTTAACAACCGTACCACCAGATGGACCTGATGCATTCACGAGCCTCTCAAACTCAAGCGATGAGACAATATCCATGTGCCTACCATAACCATACTCACCCAGTATATCTCCCTTCTCGAGATCAAAACCTGTCGACACTATAATAGCTGCGACATCGCGATCTATCACCTTAGGCATCATGGTGTATATAATGGCATTTCTATCACATGCCTTAAGGCATCGATCACATGGGAAATAGTTAGGCGGTTTATTGAGGCAGTGGTCAATATCGATTACATAGATACCAGGCTCAGCCTGTGGGAATGGTAGGTATATTGCCTTTCTAGCGCCAATTCTCGCCTCAAACTCGCTTGGAACAACGACAGGACATACATCCTCGCACTGTCCACACTTTGTACAATCATCGGTCACGTACCTAGGCTTAACCAGTATTCTAGCCTTAAAATCACCTGGCGATCCCGTTAAATCCACAAGCTCAGCTGGTGCTAGAAGCTCGATATTGGGATGCCTAGCCACATCACTTATTAATGGACCCTCAATGCATATGCTACAGTCCAGCGTTGGGAATGTCTTGTCTAACTGAGCCATCTTGCCGCCAATTGCTGGTGACTTCTCCACAAGTGTTACTTTATAACCCATGTTAGCAAGAGCCAAGGCGGCCTCAATACCGGCAATACCGCCTCCTAGGATCAATATCCTGTTTGTTGGCATGTACTCACCTCACCCCCTTTAGGTACTTCCTACCGTAGTCAAGCCCCGCCTGGAACGCTTTAATGTTCATTTCCTGAACGGTCGTATCCAGCTTGCCGGCTCTCCTCGTCATACCCCTTATTGCGTTTATCACAGCCTCCTCCTTTATCAATGGTTCGAGAGTCGCTACTATCACTCCGGCTAAAACCACGTTCATCACCAACTTTCTACCGGTAACGTTTTCGGCAATCTCGGTGGCAGGTACAGGTATTACTGTGTAATCATTAGCATTAGGTATCACTGGCTTGTATATCGTACTCTCGTAAACGAAGATACCACCCTTACGAAGGCTCTTGAACTCTAAACTAAAGGCTTGTTGCGTCGTTGCTAAAAATACGTCGGCCTCATCAATTAATGGATAATCAACCATCTCCTTAGCAACAATAACATCAGCCCTAGACCAACCACCCCTCTGCTCTGGGCTATATGTAATCGTTAGAATCGAATCAAGACCTTGCATGGCAGCCGCCATGCCGAGAAGTCTACCGGCAAAAACGATGCCATGACCGCCAAGACCCATCAATCTAATCCGTACCTGATCTAGCGACTGTTGCATATTATTCTATTGATAAATAATTAAGGATTCTTATAAATTTTATTCTAATTTGACAAAAATTATTTTAAATCATACGAATATATGGGAAAAATATTCAAATTTTATGATCACTATCCATACGATATAGGTCTCTCTCTTTTAGCAAAATTTCCTAGGACTATCTTCTTCATACTAAAATCAATGTCTATATCAGCGAGGTTTGCGTTATGGTCTATCGTTGATCTCTCCTTAATTACCTTCATGAGATCGACAGCATCACCCATGGCATTTCTATCAGTATATATTATGCATGGTGACAATACTTCAATTACTGCGAATCCCTTAACCTTAAACATATCAAGGAGTGATTGATAGAGCTCATTTTGGTGAAGAACACTCCACCTAGCTACGTATGAAGCTCCAGCTGCATAGGATAGGAGTGGTACATTAAATGGATTTTCGAAATGTCCATAGGGTGATGTTGTTGTTTTCGCACCCTTTGGAGTTGTTGGACTGTATTGTCCACCCGTCATTCCATATATGAAGTTATTGACTATTATTACGTTAATGTCATCATTCCTCCTAGCTGCATGTATGAAGTGATTACCACCAATTGCTAATATATCTCCATCACCACCAACAACAGTGACCTCCAATTCTGGGTTAGCCATCTTAAGGCCTACTGCGAATGGTATCGCCCTGCCATGTGTTACGTGATAAGCATCAAGCTTTAGGTACCCACCTAACCTACCCGTACAACCTATGCCAGTCACAATAACGTGTTTTTCAATGGGTATTCCAGAATTCTTGATAGCCCTAGCCAGCAACTTCAGAAGTATGCCTAGCCCACATCCCGGACACCAAATGTGAGGTAATCTATCAGTCCTTATTAGGTCCTTAATGTCCTCATAAGCCTTGGGAAGCTCAACCTTAACTCCCGTGGTTGCTACCTCCACCTCCGTGCTCATCCTTCGATCACCTTCTTCACATTACTTATTACATAATCCGGGTCAGGAATATAACCAGGAGCGTATGGAACATGCTCCACCGGAACACCCCTTGAGAACTCCCTCACCACGTGATACATCTTGCCCATATTAACCTCAACGGTTATGAACTTCTGAACACCTCTAGACACCAAGTTTTCCACAGCCCAGCCAGGGAATGGCCACGCAGTCTTTGGCCTAAATAGTCCAACCCTATATCCCTGGGTCCTCAAAACCTTAATTGCCCTCCTGACGGAGCCTGATGTTGATCCATACGACACAATCACGTATTCGGCATCATCAAGCAAGTACTCCTCCCACTCAGCAATCTCCTTCTCATTCTCCCTAATCTTCCTAACAAGCCTCGTGACGAGCTTAAATGAGACATTTTTATCAGTCGTTGGGTAACCCTTATCGGTATGAGTCAGGGATTCGTTATTAACTCTATAACCTGTGCCGGCAATAGCCATTGGAGGAATTAGGTATTTACTATCATAAGGTAGGTACTGATCCGGCGGTACTGTAGGCTTTGGCCTCTCCACAATCTCAATCTCATCAAATTCAGGAACCCTAACTCTACCGTACATATGACCAACTAATTGGTCAGAAAGCACCACAGCCATAACCCTGTACTTCTCAGCGGCGTTGAATGCCTTTATTGTGAAGTCAAATGCCTCCTGTGGGTTTGCAGGTAGGTAGGCAACTATTTCGTAATCACCGTGGGACCCGTACTTGGCTTGTAAAATATCCCCTTGCCCTAGTAATGTTGGTATCCCTGTAGATGGACCAGCCCTCATGACATCAACTATCAACGCCGGTATTTCGAGCATTGAGCCTAACCCAACACTCTCCTGCATTAGGGAGAAGCCTGGACCACTGGTTGCTGTCATGGATTTTACGCCTGCTGCCGATGCGCCAAGTACGGCAACAATACTTGCTATCTCATCCTCCATCTGTATGAATTTACCACCAACCTGCGGTAGCCTATAGGACATGTACTCGGCGATCTCATTTGATGGCGTTATTGGATAACCAGCATAGAATCTACAACCCGCTGTTACTGCACCCTCAGCTACGGCAGTATTACCATCTAGGAAGTGAACGCCAGGCCTTAGTAATTTATCCAGGTCCTTTTTGTAGAGCTCAGCCACCGTGGGCATGCTTACTCACCCCATAATACTTATCGTATGTTATGTACTCCTCCGAAATAATTGTGATTGCGAACTCGGGGCATATTTTCTCGCACATCCTGCACGCAACACAATCAAGCTCCTTACCAGGCTTAACCACTGGGTAGTGGTATCCCTTGAAGTTCACATCCTTCGACTCCTCGAGGACGTTGTTTGGACAGAACTCGATACAGAATTTGCAGTCCTTACATAGGTCTGGGTTAACGAGAATTTTACCAACTGGTCGTTTCATCTTGTGTAAATTAACGAGCCTACGCATGGACCAGGTCTCGTCTTGCTGAATTAGAGCCATACTAGTTGATTATTTTTCATTAGAAACATTTTTAAATCTTTTTTCTTCTTCGGTCGTATAATTCCTATTGACTTTATTTTCTTATATGCATTTTTATTCATTGTTATATAAATATTCATTAGAATATTTACCATGAGTATTAGTAAAATGAGAAGACTTAGGGTTTAAAATGCAAGCTATGTTTATTGAGGATGGTGGGTTTCTCTAGAGATATTGACGGGATACTGAGGAGGAGAGTCGAGAGTAGGCGGTTTAGGATTAAGGATATTGATCAATTAAAGACTGTTGATGATGTCTTCAACCAATACACAATAGATACATTGAGGGAGCTTATGAACGAGGGTTTCGTTGATGAGGTTTACGGGCCTGTGGCACAGGGTAAGGAGGCAAAGGTCATATGGGCTAAGTCGAAGGATGGTTGGGATATCGCCCTAAAGATATTCTACACAACCACAGCTCAATTCATAAGGAGTAGGTATAAGTACTTGCTTGGTGATCCTAGGTTCGCTGGAGTTAAGATAACAAATACGAGGAAGCTAATCGAGTATTGGTGCAGGAAGGAGTACAGCAACTTAAAGGATGCCTATGATGCGGGCGTTAGGGTTCCTAAGCCCATAACCTTCAACAAGAATATACTCGTTATGGAGTTCATAAGCTACATGGGGTATAGCGGTATACCAGCGCCGTTGATTAAGGATTCACCGCCAGAGAATCCAGAGGAGGCGTACTTAACAATAATTAAGTATGTAGAGCGGGCATTCATAGTTGGTAAGATAATACATGCAGACCTGAGTGAATTCAACATTGTTAATACCGGCAATGAGTTGGTTATAATCGATTGGGGCAGTGCGGTTAAGTCAAACCATCCAAACGCCATGGAGTTCCTACTCAGGGATATAGGGAATGTTAACCGATACTTCAGCAAGGAATTCGGCATTGAGGTACTTGATAGTAAGGCATTACTGAATGCGTTAATGCACAGGTACCTAAATAGTGGCGATGCCAATGTTGATGATGAGGGTTGGTTAATCATAAATGGTAGGAGAATCATTGATGAAATTGGCTGAGCATGGTAATATTTAGGCAGTAAATTAATATATACTGCGAATCAGTAATTCATTAGAATGTCGTTATCAACACCGCCTGAGCCTAGGGACATTAAAGAGAGGATACTAAAACGAAAAAGTGCGTGTAGCGGTTCCGGTTGTGATGCATTTGCTGTATGGTTTGGCAATGAGGTGGCAAAGTACCTCTGGGATCACTGGGGTAGGGAGTTGAGTAGGTCTGGAATTAATTGGCAAAAGTTCTTGGCGATACTCGGTAATCACACGCAGGAGCTAATTGACTGGGCAATAAGAGGGACCCTTAGTTGGGATGAATTACTTAAGATAATACTCGGTGACACATCAATTGGTGCAACTTCGACGGAGAGGAGGGGTGGCGGTATTCTCAATTACTTGGGTTGATTCATTTGCACCCCCTGTGTGCGCGGTCTTTGCATCATTAATGAACCACTTATTATTTCTATTAATGCGCATATCTCCCTGCAGACGCTGGATGGTTCCATGTTTGAGTATAGGTATTCAATAATCATTATTGGGGTTGCGTGGGTGCTAACCCAAAACTCTGCGAAAAGTCCACCACCTTTATCCACAAGGTGTACCTCCATGTTGTTGTTATCGCCAAACCTAATCATGTACCTGGATCCATCGATAAATGATTGCCTCTCCACAGAGGTTGCATTACAGGTCCTAAGCAATAAATCAGCAACCAAACCAGCAATTCGTGCACCCATTGGTTTAATTACTCAATGATTGGCTTTTAAAGCCATGCGTTTTGCAATCATTACCTAACTATTATGGTGCTATCATCATCCTCATGATGATCACGCATAAACGCCATTATGAAGAACCTATATAGTGACGACAATTTATTATTGAGTAAATCCTCGGTTAACTGCCAGGACATGGTTAGTAAACCAGCATCATAAAGAGCAAGGCCAAAACCGAGGTAGTGATCACCAACGAGTTGATAGTCCGTGAGGACCAACCCCAATCCCGCGTAATGCACCACGGATATGTACGTGAAGTACACAAGAGCCATCATGAAGAATACGATGTATGTGATCATCAAAGCCCTGGCCTTAGACGACATATTCCCAAAACCACCCCTTATTTGCTTAATCATTGTTATTGACGATATGACGAGCATGGAGAGCATGAACATGAATACCGGTGTTACTATCAATACCGTCAGATCAGCAACACCATATAGCCATAACTCAGTTAATACATAATCAACAGATACAGCCATAGCTAGGGCTGAGATCAAGGACATTACGTATACATACTTAACATAATCCTGTATACCACCCGTATTTACCGACATACTACTCAAGCAATACCTCTGTATTATCAATATTTAACCCTAACAATCAGGAAACCCCGAGAGGCAATGAATATTTATTAAGGGGCTTTCCACAATATGATTCGATAAATGGAGAAACAACCATTAGTAGTATATAGGAGAGCCTGCCCAAACTGCGGGGGAGACATAACCTCGGATAGGTTGGGTTCTGGGTTACCATGCCATAAATGCTTACCTGAAACCCCAAGGAAGGTCTCGGGCGTTCTCGAGGTCCTAAACACCCTCGAAAAGCTGGGTACACTTAATAGGCTTAAGGCGTTATCGAATTTACTTAATGAGTATGAGGATTTCGCAAAGATGTTTAAGGACATTGTTGGTACAAACATGTGGGGCGCCCAGAGACTGTGGGCTAGGAGGATTATTAAGGGCAAGAGCTTCGCAATAGTTGCACCGACCGGCAGTGGTAAAACCACATTCGGCATTGTTGCCTCAATATACGTTGCAACGAGGAGAAAAGGGAAAGTTCTAATTGTTGTACCAACATCAACATTAGCATACGATGTTTCCAGGAGATTAACCGAGTATGTGGGCAAAATCCATGTCGGCGTTAGGGTCGTCCACGCATCCTCAATACTGAATAAGCAGGAGTTGGTAGACGCTATGAAGGCTATTGAGGATGGCGATTTCGACGTATTAATAGTAACCAACGCCTTCCTGTCAAGGCACATGGACCTTCTTAGGAGGTACAAGTTCTCGTTGATTTTCGTTGATGATGTTGATAGTGTGTTGAAGGCATCGAGTAAGAACATCGATAGGTTATTAATACTGCTTGGCATTGATGAGGATACAATACGTAAGGCATTGACTGTTGTTAATCTAATGAAAAGATTGAGGAAGGCGATTAGGTTTAGAGCCAGTGAGGAGGAGATCGATAAGCTCAGGGAGGAGATTAAGAAGCTGAGTAATGAATTGAGCAATTACGTGAAAAATAATAATATAGGCATTCTAATAGCCTCGGGCGCATTAACAAGAATGAGGAGAACCGCTAGGTTATTCCTGTTCAGGGAGTTCCTTGGGTTCGAGACCGGCGGTAGGGCAGAGGGGCTTAGGAATGTGGTTGATGTGTATGCAAAGCCTGAAGGATCCCTTATTGACTATGCGGTTCAAATAGTGAAGAAGCTTGGTGGTGGAGGTATCGTATATGTACCACCTGATCTAAAGGATCTTGTTAATGAGTTGAATGATAAATTGACCGAAATCGGTGTAAAATCTGCAACGTACTTAAAACCAAGCAAATCCGTGCTAAACGATTTCGTTGAGGGTAAGCTAGACGTATTGATAGGACTTGCAACTTCAAGATCATCCCTAGTTAGAGGCATTGATTTGCCCCAAAGGATAGCCTACGTGGTCTTCGTTGGTGTACCACGCATGCGGTTTAAAGTTAAGTTAGAGGAGTTCACACCCACTAGGTACTTAGTGTTCCTCTTTAACATCAGAAATATCGTACCGCAATACCTCAGGAATGATATCGATAGGGTAATCGTCAGATTAAGAAACTTAACAGCGCTCAACCAGGAGCAAGTGAACAACATCCTGAGGGCAATCGAGGAGGGAAGGGAGTTGAGTGGTTTTGATAAATATGCCGCTGACGTAATAAAAGACGCTGTTGATCTAGTTAACAAATTATTAAAAGATTCAAACATTAGAAAGGCAATTGAGGAGTCGGGCGAAGTTGGCCTTGAGTACATTAATGGTGATTTGTACGTCGTAGTTCCTGACGTAACCACATACATACAGGGCAGTGGTAGGACGTCTAGGCTGTACGTTGGTGGCGTATCGTTGGGATTGTCGATACTTCTCGTTGACAATGATAAGGTGTTTAATGGCTTGATTAGGAACCTTAGGTATAGACTTGAGGATGTAAGGCTACAGAACATTAATGAGGTGAATTTAGACGATGTAATGAGTAAGATCAGAAGCGAGAGGGAGTTAATAAGGAATATAATGTTGGGTAAGATTCCCAACCAGTTCCTAGAAAGAGACCCATTGAGAACAGCCTTGGTCATTGTTGAATCACCAACTAAAGCGAGAACTATAGCAAGCTTCTTTGGCATACCAACAAGAAGGGAGGTAGGGCCATTGATTATTTACGAAGCCACATTAGGTAACCTCTACATATTGATAACAGCAACGAAAGGCCATATGTGGGATCTGGTGCCGGCTGCACCAATGGATATCAAGGATTACCTATCAGCTCTGAAGTTAGGTAAGGTTCTTGATTACTATGGGGTGTTGAAGGCTAGTAATAGCTTCATTCCAATTTATGGAACAATAAAGAGGTGTCCTGTCGGTGGTGAGACGTATACGGAAGATGTTGATTACTGTAGAATACATAATGCAAAGTTGATTGATGCGATGGACATAGTGAGTGCAATAAGGGACATAGCCACGGAGGTTGATCAAGTAATGATCGGTACAGACCCTGACTCAGAGGGTGAGAAGATCGCTTGGGATGCGTACACGATGCTCAGACCCTACGTGAGTAGCATCTCCAGGATCGAGTTTCACGAGGTTACTAAGAAAGCAATCATGGATGCCATAGCAAATCCCAGGGTTATAAGCCTGAGCATGGTTGGTGCACAATTAGTTAGGAGAATTGAAGATAGGTGGATAGGCTTTGGCCTTAGCCAGAAGGTTCAGGAGAAGTTCAATAGAAGGGTGCTATCTGCCGGTAGGGTTCAAACGCCAGTCCTTGGTTGGATCATAGAGAGGTATGATGAAAGTAGGAGGGATAAGGTGTACGCAGTAACGTTATCGCTGAAGAATGATGTAAGGATTAGGTTGAGCATACCACCCGATAAGGAAGGTTTAGTAAAGGCTCTGAGGGCGCTTCATAACAATAAATCCACAGATGCCGTGATTAAGATACGGGTGAGTAAGATTGAGGAAAGAGAGGAGGAATTGAATCCATTACCTCCATACACTACGGATGCCTTATTGAGAGATTCAGCCAATATACTTGGCTTGAGCGTGGAGCAAACCATGGCTGTAGCGCAGGAGCTCTTTGAGTCCGGCCTAATAACATACCATAGAACCGATAGTACTAGGGTTTCCACAACAGGGATAGGCGTGGCTAAGGAGTACATTAGTGAGAAGATTGGTGATAAATACTTCGTTGGTAGATCATGGGGTGGTAAGGAACTCGGTGCCCATGAGTGCATAAGGCCGACAAGGCCCATAGATTCTGATGACCTAAGGAACCTACTAAACACAGGGCTTCTCCAGCTTGCAATTAGGATTACACCAAACCACTTAAGAGTTTATGACTTAGTATTTAGGAGATTCATGGCAAGCCAAATGAAGAGTGCTAAGGTTATGAAGGAGAAAATGAGAATAGGTGTTTACTTAAATGGTGAGGAAGTGCATGCTGAGGAGGTAGAGAGGGTGGCTAAGATCTTGGAGCCCGGTTTCGCCAAGGTATGGAGTTACCTAGAGGGTAGGGAGTACCAGGAGCTTGCTCCTGGTGAGTATGATATAGCCAGTGTGGATTATATAAAGAAGGTGAGTAGGACGCAACCACTTAGGGAGGGTGATATAATAGCTATGATGAGGGATAGGGGTATAGGTAGACCGAGCACTTATGCCAAGATCGTTGATGTGATACTCAAGAGGCGTTATGCCCTAGTTGTTGGTAGGAGGTCGAGGTTTGTGGTTCCCACAAACCTTGGACGCCAAGTCTATAAGTACTTAACCGAAGAAAATGAGGAGTTTAAGGATTTGGTTAGTGAGGAGAGAACCAGGATTGTTGAGAAGCATATGGATGATGTGGAAGTTGGCGAAAGAGACTACACAGATGTTCTTGTTGAGCTATTTAATGAAGCCGCGGGAAAGGGTATATTGAGGGAGAATGTTGTTGAGTAAAAATCAGCCACAGGAGCCCGTCTTACAATACGGATCGTCAGTCTCACCAAGCTCCTCTACCATCTCCTCCTCTATTGATTTGCCACCGTCGCCCTTAATCCTGACCAGCTTGTCCTTAAGTGATGATAATGATGTATAGCTAACCTTAGCCTCAACCTTGGGCTTAACCTCCTTAACCTCAACAGTGGGTTTTGCCTCGCTCTCTTTAACGCCCGTGTATATTACCTGGACAGACTTACTCCTGTCCCTATACACCGTTATGCCGAAGGCGCCTAACAACCAGGCAAGTCTATAGGCTTGCTCCACGTCATCAATAGGTGTTTCGCTGGGCATGTTGATTGTCTTACTAACACCTGAGTCATTCCACCTAGCCCAGGTTACCTGCATATACACATGCCACTTCCAATGAATCTCATGGGCAGTACGCAACAATTCAGCAAGTGGATGATTCCTAGGTAATATTCCATACTCCTCAACAAACTTCCTTGTACCCTCATCGAGCGTTTTTGTACCCATTAAAAGCTTCAATGCAGTGTAATTGTACTCGATGAGCTTACCGATCGTTAAATTCCTAATGTAGGCTATGGCAAATAGAGGCTCAATACTCGAATTAACACCAGCAATTAAGCTCCTTGAACCTTCAGGGGCTATGCTCATTATTGACCCGTTCCTCATACCTATGGTACTAACATCAATAGACAACTCCTCATCCAAGGCCCTATAGCCCTTGAGGACTACCGTAGCGCCATCAATCATGGATTTAACCTTGGCATCATCATAACCAACCTTGAGAATCTCCAGGTATTCGTCAACGGCTTCCTTATCAAAAGCACTCGAGAACTTATCAAGCCTCTCACGATGTTTCGTCCAGGGTAACACACCCTCAGCCCAATCACTGTGCTTATAGGCGGGGTAAACACCCTTCTCCCTGGCTAAGTCAATACTTGACCTAACCGCAATTCTAGCTATAAAACTCGCCAACGTATCAGAAATTGCTAGGGCCTGTGGCGAATCATACTTGAGGCCTAGGGCTATTAATGTGTCTGCTAATCCATTAGTACCAAGACCAATCCTTCTTGTTTCGAGAACTCTCTTTCTCAATCTCTCGTGTGGTAGCTTATTGACGTCTATAACGTCGTCAAGGAACCTAACGGCTAATTGCGTATCCCTCGCCAATTCCTCCCATTCAATCCTGCCATCCTTAACATACTTAACCAGGTTTATACTACCTAAGTTGCAACTCTCGAAGTCGTACAACGACTCCTCTGAGCATGGATTCGTCGCGTTTATTACCTCACCAGGTAGCTTCTCATTATTAATGAAGTTTGCCAAGTCCCTATTCCAAAGCCCTGGATCTCCGCTGTCCCAAGCCGACTTAACGATCTTGTCCCACAACTCCTTAGCATTGATCCTCCTCCAAATCCTTATCCTACTTGCCTTAATTTGCTCGACGCATGATTCATAGCATTTAGCGAATTCCTCACCCCACGTCTTGTATAGGCATGGGCATTCCTTCGGGTTTATTAAATAAATGTCCTCACCCCTAAGTGCCTTCTGCATGAAGTAATCATCTATAGTAACGCTTATGTTGAAGTTCTGCAACTGCATGTCTTTCTGCTCACCGCTCTTCGACGTGATGAACTTCTCAATGTCTGGATGCCACCAAAACAGCATACCCATTTGAGCGCCGCGCCTCTTACCACCTTGCTTTATTGTATCAACCAACGTATCGAATAACTTCATGAAACTCAACGGACCCGAAGCTATGCCCGTGGTTGACCTAACAATATCACCCTCTGGCCTCAACTTACCGAAGTTATAACCAACACCACCACCGCTCTGGAAAATGAGGGCTGCAAGCCTTAGTGCATCCATTATGCCGAAGTTACACTCAGTGTCATCCCTATTCGTATCACTCTCCCTAGATAGGCAATCATCGACAGGTACAACAAAGCATGCGGAAAGCTGGCCAAGCCTTGTCATTGCATTATAGAGTGTTGGTGAGTTGGGCATGAACTTAAGCTGGCTCATTAAGTCGTAGTACCTCCTAGCCCACGTTACTGGATCACCACCATACCTAAGCTCCGCATATGCCACACCCATGGCAGTCCTCATCCATAGGTACTGCGGTGCTTCGAAAAATGAACCATCAAGCCTCTTAAGCAAGTACCTGCTCATTAGCGTCCTAACGCCGTTGTATGTTAGTAGGAGGTCCCTATTTGGATCGAGGTATTTAGCTAACTCATCAATGTGCTGACTAAACCAACTAGCCATCTCCGAATCCCAAATCCTCAACTCGAGCCCCGTCTTGAACCATCTGACGAAGCCATCTCTATAGGCATCCTCAAACCTAACCCTGCCCTCGTTGATTGCCTTAACAACGTCTTTACCCCAAACCTGCTTATACACGCTCCATATTAGGTAGTTCCTGGCTGCGTCATGCCACTTCAAATCCTCGGTAACTAGGTTTAGCATTAGTAATTGAACCTTATCCGACAACTCGCTACTCGTCACGGTACCCTTAATATCAAGACTCCTCACTATTATGTCAGGATCTGGTGCACCTGCACGCTTTAGTGATTCAAGTAGCTTATTTACTATGAAGTCCTCAACCGTACCATTCCTCTTTAAAACGCCTATCCCAACCACCCTCTCAACTTCTTCAGTACCTAATTGCACACCTGGAAATATAAATTACTTTTATTAGGGGGCAGCGGACAAAATAAGTTAAAACGATTAGATGCGAAGGGAATATATATTGCCGCCGTTCAGGGCACGGCACTATAATGATTAAATATGGCTCAGCGTTAGTAAAACATAACCATGTACCTGGTGGTTTCATGCCCAAAATGCGGGAATTACTCTGTGGTTAGGGATAATGTGAAAACGCACCAGTGCCCATACTGCGGCTACGTAATGCGTATTGAGGAGGCAATAATAATCGCCAGGACAAAGAATGGTAGGGAGGCTAGGGAGATCATTTTGAAGCTAAAGACACCCAGGGAACTCAGGAGGGTCTAAATTGCACTAGACCTGGTGTTATGAACCATGAAATGACCCAACCTTCGTTAGTGCGTGTGAGTTTGAGAACGCTCGAGTACCTAAACTCGACAATCCTAATGTTCGGATTACCCATAACTAATAGTGAGGTTAAACGGCTGAGGTGCGGTAGGTGACCAACAATCATTAAGTCGCTCGTTAACTCATTTATCCTCTGGGCCCAAATGATGGGATCATCATTGGGATTAAGACCATCGGCGACCTCAACATTAGCGACACCAAGGTGTTTTGCGAATATTTCAGCGGTTTGTTTAGCCCTAGTCTTCCCGCTATGCACTATTTTAGGTACTGAAATCCCGAGACCCGCCAGGTAGTTAGCAACCAACTCACTCTCCCTAATACCATCAGGCGTCAACCTCCTCTCAGGATCTACACTCTCATCGAACGCCTTACCATGTTGAACAAGGTACACTGAAACCACAACCACCTACTTATTAACCACCTTATTACTTTACTACCCATGTAAGACGCCATTAGGCAGGAAGCTCTGAACTGGCTCAAGGAAGCGAACTACGACTTAGCGAGAGCCCGGCGAAGTCTGGCTGATGGTGACTGCGCGTTGAGTGCATTCATGTCGCAACAAGCAATTGAGAAAGCGTTTAAGGCGTTGATAATAGCTTTAAAGTGCAAGGTCCCTCCTAGAACCCACGATCTCGTTAGTTTATACCAAGAAATCAATGAGTTAATTGCATTACCTAAAGAGCTCATTGATAGACTACCGGAGGTCTCGCAATATTACGTATCTGCTAGATGCCCAAATGCAGGTTTGGAAGTACCGTCTGAAAGGATTAATAAGGCACAGGCCGAGAGGGCGCTGGAGGTTGCGGAGGCGGTGGTCTCCATTGCAAATAAAGCGCTTGGAGTTACCTAAAAATATCAGGGAGGCATTGAGGCAGTTCCTAGACAATGTTAAGAAGGTATTAGGACCTGAAACGAGAATTTACCTATTTGGGAGCTTCGTAAGAGGTGACTGGTTGGTGGATAGCGATATAGACCTAGTCGTAGTGTCACCAGGACTTAGAGATGTACCTTGGCACGAGAGATACCCATTGCTAAGGAGGATGATGCCGCCAGATATACCTACAGACATACTGGCATACACGTCTGAGGAGTTCGAAGAGGTGAGAAGGAGGAGTGTGATTATAATGGATGCCGAGAGTTATTGGGTAGAATTAACGGAAGAGGCCCTGACGTGATATGGTGCGGCTGAGATTTGTGCTTGGGTTTTTCTTGTGGTTGTGTTCCTTGTTGGTCCTTACGTTAGTGGTACCTTCGGTAGTTTTCTATGGTTTCCTGTTTTAGGTGGTGTTGTATTATCCAATGAACCCTAGGCTCCGGCTCAACCCAAGACCAAGAAACCACAGGGAAAAAGAGGCACGGCTATACAACGAAGTACGGCTCAATAAGCTATGGAACATCAACAACGAAAATCACAATATATGCAGAATACCAATCATGTGACTCCCTAGGCGGCCAATATTGGCTTGAGGGCTATAGGGAATGCGGAATGGGCATAGGAGCTAATTAACCAATCCATGTGACTTTGCCGTACTTGCATGTGTATGCTGTTGGGTTTCCGTAGTAGTTCGTGGCGTTCAGTATGAAGCCGAAGGCTGGTAAACCATAGACTGCCGAGGCGTTTATCACCGATATGTAGAGGTTTGTGCCCGTTGTGAAATTAATACCTAGTGAAGTTTCTGTCACGCTTGTTGAGGTTGATGGTGTTGTTAGCATTGACGCAATACCAAGCGCCAAACCACCCAACCCAGTGCCGAGCTCGGCCGAGCTCAGACCGTAAGCCGTGTTAACACCACCAAGCGTAACTGTATAAAGGGTATACTGTACTCCGTTAAACACCGTGCTAGTATTAGTGACCGGCCCTTTGCATTGATAGAGGTACTCCTGACCCGTTGATGTGTATATAAATGCTGCGTAGTCAACAACTACTGATGCGTTGAGTGCTGTGTGCCCGAAGTATTGCTTACTGACCGGTATCGCGCCGTAGTAAAGTAGGCTTATCGTCCCATTGCCATAGTCAAATGTCGCAGCATAATAGTCATTTGGTGGTACGTAGAGCACCTCAGAAATCAAGGTAGTACCAACGCGATACACAATTGAATGAACCACATACCACACGGTATAATTAACAATGCCCCATGTGGCACCTCCATAGTACCAATACAGCGAGCCGGGCTGCATCACCTCAGAACCAAGGATAAAATTCGAACTGTCCGGCCCCCAATTCTCTTTCGCACTGTATGATGTGCCTATGACACCGTAGCCCGCTGCCATTGCGTCCCAGTTCATCGTTCCCGAGAAGTATATGTTAAGCTCGAACTGTAACTCACTGTCGTTTTGTATTACGCCCTTGTCCCATGTTGCCCATGCGATTGGTAGTGATCCGTTGAGGCCTAGGCATGCGATTTTGGGCTTGAACGTGGTTTCTGGCGGTGGTTTGGGAGCGCTTAAATCGCAGTTGTAGGTTGTGTAACCACTATGATTGCTGGGGATTTGTAGGTTCACCGAAGTTATGCCCGGCATTGCCGGAACCACCTCATTTGGTCTCAACTCATTAACGTTAATGTGGGCATTAACGACGATGTACCTCGGGCTTGTTGTTTGTGTTGTTCCACCAATAGCCCAAGCCACATTGTACGGAATAACTAATGGCACAATCCATGACTCATTACCCTTTACGTATGTCACGAATATGAGCATTGACGTGCTGTACTCACTGAAGGGCACATTTAACGAAGCCCATTTATCAATCACATACCGCCAGTTCGAGTCATTAAACGGTATTGCCAGACTTTGTGAGTAACTCATGGCAACATGAACAATGCCGTTCGGCGCATTGGCATAGACGTCAATGAAAGCCCTAACAGGCTCAACAACCGAACCATTGATGAGGAAAACCCTAACCAACAAACCAGGAGGAACACCGGGCATAGGCTGTGACGCATAATAACCAACCTCGCCAAACCTACCAATGCGAGAATAGGCAACAAGCGATGGCGAGGCACCAACACCACCGGCAACCAAGACAACCACTGACGCAACAGCCAGCGCAAGGACAACCAAAGACAAAGCCCTAAACACAGAAAACATACAAAGACCACCCATTATACGGAACTTTTTAACCCCACCCACCCATGAAAGCCAAGTTAAGCTGAAATAATCCCCCGAAACAAACCCACACCCACGGGGAAGCAAAAACCAAAAACATGAAATGTTGTTTGGTGCGGCCGCCGGGATTCGAACCCGGGTTCTGCGGCTTTCTGCTTCGCCTGGATCGGAAGGCCGCCATCCTAGACCAGGCTAGACTACGGCCGCAGTCTTATTTTTCGTTATTGATTTTTAAGTTTGTTGTTATCTTTCCTCTCTGGTTGTTGGTCTTGGTGTTATTGGGTATGGTAAGTATTCGATGCCTGGTCTGTTTGTGCGTGCCTGTGGGTAGAGGATCATCAATTCATAAACCTCTGGTGGTACGTCTGTGGACACCTTTAGCCCCATCTCCTTGAGTTGATCTACGGTGATTGGGTAGTCATGCGTGTAATACCCACTCACGAGTTTATCTGCTATCTGCTTAGCCTTTTCTTCTCCTACCTTATCTCTGATTAATTCAGCCACTAATTCCTTAACCTGGGTCAGCGCCTTCTCGGCCATGTCGGCAAGTATTAATGTTTGGTCATCAACCTTATCCCTTCCCTTTAATTCCACAGCCCTGAGTATAGATGGTGCTGGTAAATACATGCCGCCGGGGCCTCCCAACTGTGGATCCAGTGGACCTAGCACTGCGTTGGGATCCATTATTATTTCATCAGCAGCCAGGGCTATTAATGTACCGCCACTCATGGCGTAGTGCGGCACCACGACAACCTTCTTGGCAGGGTGCGCCTTAAGTGCCCTAGCTATCTGTGATGCCGCAAGTACGAGACCCCCTGGCGTGTGTAGTATCATCATTATTGGCACATTTGGAGGTGTTGTTCTAATGGCCCTTATTATTGCCTCCGAATCCTCAATGTCGATATAACGGTAAATTGGCACGCCAAGAAGGCCTATCTTTTCCTGTCTATGTATCATTGTTATGACCCTATAACCGTATTTATGCTCCATCAATGCAAGCAGACGAAGCCTGGCATGTTGTAAGGATCTCATTGAGAGCCACGGTGAGAGCATTGCTATGAATAGTAATATCCAGAATAGGTATCCAAGTATGTCTGTATATACATCAAGAAATAACATACTTTTTCAATATTTCATTGGTATTTTAAAGGATTCTTCCCTCGTGAAAATAAACCCTTCGTGATCAAGGTCTCTGAAGTATTACTGCATACCCTTGGCCCCCACCTACGCAGGCCGTTGCTAGACCGTACTCCTTACCGTACAATTGCAACTGCCTAGCCAGTGTTCCCACGAGTCTGGCGCCTGTGGCTCCAAGTGGGTGTCCTATGGCTATGGCTCCACCCTTAACATTAACTCTATTCTCATCAATACCTAACTCCTTAATTGCGTTGAGTGTGACTACGGCGAATGCCTCGTTTATCTCCCAAAGGTCTATATCCTCAACCTTAAGTCCTGCCTTGGCCAGGGCCTTCCTTGATGCAGGTACTGGCCCCTCTCCCATTATTGATGGATCCACAGCAGCCCAACCTAGCGATACCACTCTGGCGAGTGGTTTCACACCCAATTCCCTGACCTTCCTCCCGGACATTAATACTACGAGTGATGCGCCTGAATTGAGTGGTGCTGAGTTACCCGCAGTTATCACTCCACCTGGTTTGAATACTGGTGGTAATTTTGCCAAGGCCTCCATTGATGTATTCGGTCTGACACTTAAGTCCTTATCAACAATGACCTTCTGCCCATCCTTAACAACCTCTATTGGCAATATCTCATCCTTAAAGTAACCCTCCTCATATGCCTTGGTCGCCAGCATATGGCTCCTTAATGACCACCTATCCATCTCCTCCCTACCTATCCCCTTAATTGCCGCGAGCTTCTCGGCTGTCAATCCCATCACGTAGCCTGTGGCCATATCGTACATTGCATATTCAGGATTTGTCACGAGCTCCATGTGAGGCAGTATATACGGATTGTTATACATGGGTACCCTGGACAGGTGTTCATAACCACCGGCAAAAACTATATCAGCCTGCCCAGTCCAGATTTCCATAGCTCCAATACCAATGGCATCAAATGATGATGCGCATTGCATATCAACCGCCATGGTTGGTATATGAACTGGAAACTTTGCCAGAAAGATGGGTATCCTACCACCCATTGACCAGTTATCACCGCCCTGAAGTGCATTGCCAACAATCATGTGATCGATCATGTCAGGCTTTATACCAAGATCCTCAACAGCCCTAACAAGTAACTTTGAGAATAGTGTTGGCCCACTCATGTCGTAGAACACATCGAACTTAGGGTCCTCACGCTTAACCCTAGAGAATGCTGTCCTTTTGAAATAAACGATATATGCCTCCCTATCCTCCGGCATATTAATCATCAATGGTAATTAACCGCAAGTTATAATGCTTCCCTATAAATAGTGTATATATACTGGTGTTAATAAATCCCGCTGTAACGTCTCAAATTATTACTAGCTAGAAAAATTTATTATTTCGCAATAACTTCGTATTACAGCTGATGAATGCGGATGAGTATATTATTAGGTTATTGAGGAATAATAAATTGAAGGTAACACCACAGAGAATTACAATACTGAAGTTATTAATAAACGGTGGGCATTTCAGCATTGACCAAATACTAAATGAGGCTAGGAAGATTGAACCAAGCATCAGCATATCCACTATCTACACAACATTGAATGCCTTCGTCAATGCCGGTTTAGTAAGGTCCTTTGAGCTAGATGGTAAGACCTGGTATGAAATTAGGAAGGAGCCCCATGTGAACGTTTTATGTAAGGATTCTGGTGAGATAATTGACGTTAATAGTGTGGATATAGCATGGATTGAAAACGAGCTTAGGAAAGCTGGTATATGGATTGATGACCTAATCGTTATAGCACGCGGTAATTGCGAGGAATACCTTAATAAATCTAAATCGAAATAATTTCGAAAAAGAAATATTTATAAAGTAGTACCCTAACAGGTAAGTGTATGAGCACGCAAAGAATACCCAAGGGAACTAAAACCTACGAAAACCTCAAGATAGCGTTCCAGGGAGAGTCCATGGCTAATAGGAGGTACCTATACTATGCCAGGTTGGCTAGGCAGCAGGGGTTGAATGATATAGCGGAGGTATTCGAGAAGACAGCAAATGCCGAGACAGGTCACGCATTCGGACACCTGATGTTCCTCGGTGTTGATCCTGTGGCTGAAATAGAAATAAACACAATCGAGGATGCACTGAAGGCGTCAATATATGGTGAGACGTATGAGTGGACCCAGATGTATCCTGGCTTTGCCAAGGTGGCTAGGGAGGAGGGGTTCCTGGAAGTTGCCGAGTGGCTTGAGGCCGTGGCTAAGGTCGAGAGGTTCCATGCCAATAGGTTTAATGAGGCTCTCGAGAAGTACTACAGGACTAAGGGCGTTAAAACAGAAATCGAGGATGAAACCCTAGGCAAGCTCTAAGGTGCGGTTAAATGTCAACTAGCGAACTCATTAAAATAATAAATAATGTGTATTTACCAAGTGAGTATTCAAAGATTAGGGAGAGGGTATACTCGCTTGTGAGTAATTATAAGTCGTCAAGGTATGTTAAGGTTGATGATAGGGTTACGGCATTATTTGAGGATGCCATTACCGTGTGGTTCCAGATAGAGGAGACCGTGTACCTGGAAGGCACTGACGACGAGTCTGTGCTTAAGGAGGCAATAAGGACTTACGCACCGATGATACCTAGTAATGACGAGATTAGCCTAACGCTCTTCATCTATGTGTATAACTATGATGAATTGAGAAACCTACTTCCCAAGTACGGAGGCATTGAGAAGACGACGTACTTAATAATTAATGAAGACAAAATAGGTGCCGTACCAATCTATCCCGAGGATTACAGCCCAGGCGCACAACCCAGGAGTATACATTATCTAAAGTTCCGAAAGGCAGGGCTTGATGAGGAAGTTAGGAAAGCCGCAAGTGTTAAGTTAGTAATAACCCATGGCTTGGTTAATAAAACTATAGAGTTAAGCCAGGAACAAGTCCTTGCTCTGAGGAATTCCGTGAAGCGTTTAGGAATTAAATGGTTACAAGCCTGATCATTGTGAGGATTTCTCTGTATTTAAATACTCATCAACCGCCCTAATTACGTCATTAGGATCAGCCCTACCTCTTAAGTCCCTAATCAACGCCTTGATCAGTTTATCCCTATCCTTAATGTCTAATTCCCTAGCCCTCTTGAAAACCACCTCCCTAACCTCTCCATAACTCATTTTAGATAAACCAAGCTTCCCTATTATGGCGTTTATGTTTGCACTAGGTTCTTCAGTCCATGCCCTTAGTACGTCGGGTATCGCCTCCTTCGTTATGGCACCGTTAGATAAGGCGTTAAATAAATCCCTTAGGTGCTCCTCGTTTATCCTAGATACATCAACACCATCCCTCTGCAGTGATCTCAATGTATTAACGAGGGTATTCGCTATTAGCGTGGCTGAGACCTTATCTTTGAACTCCTCAATTAAGTAATCAATTAAGTCATAGTACGGTGACCTAATAACCTGCATGGCCAATTCCCTACTCATACCATAACTAATGTACCTATTAACCCTGGACTCTATAGGCTCTGGTATCAATGACCTGGCTTTCTCCAGCATCTCTATCGTAACCCTAATGGGCCTAAGGTCAGTCTCCGGGTACATCCTAGCGGCGCCAGGTCTGGGTCTCATGAACTTCGTGGTGCCGTCAGGGTTGGCTGCCCTGGTCTCCTCAGGAACACCGTACATCGCCTCTTTGATTCTCTCGATTATGACTTTTACGGCATCCGCTAAATCCCTATCGTTATTACCAGCCAGGAGTATGAATGAGTCAACACCCAACCTAGAGGATACCCTAGAAACCTCCTCACCCGTTATCCCATAGCCCGGCAACTCATCGCTGTGAATGAGCCCTGAAAGGCTTGTCCAGACCCTAACCCTGTCAGCCAACTCCGTACCAAATCTACGCCCTGGTTGCACCTCCTTACCCAATAAACCCCTGAGCCCAGGGACCTTTATTGCAATGACCCTACCGCCGGTGTCAATGACCCTCCTCAGTATGTTGGATTTAGTGCCTGAGAATATGTCTGTGACGTCTATGAAATCCTCAGTGAACCAATCCTCCCTAACCCCCCTACTCCTCAACTTATCCCTGATAGCGAGTAGGTTCAATTGCCTTTGAACCTCGTACTCTATGACCTTAGGTATGAGACTTAGGTCCGGAACACCCTTAATCTCGGTCTTAGCCCCATTACTTATTGACACATTCACGTCCTGCCTAACGGTACCGAGACCCCTCTTTGCCTTGCCCGTCATCTTAATGCTATGCCCTATGTAGTACGCGACCTCCATGACTTCCTGGGGGCTGTAGGTCAGTATACCCGTGGATATCTCGATTAGGGGTATGCCTAGCCTATCGAGCCTGTAGACCACGGTGTCACCCCTCTCCTCAATCTTCCTCGCCGCATCCTCCTCAAGAGCTATGGTTTGTATCGGCACCTTGTAATCGAAGAACTTGGCTAAGCCATCGTGGGCCACAAGCATTGTTCGTTGAAAACCCGAGGTGTTTGAACCATCAATCACTATCTTCCTCATGACGTAGATCTCGTCAAAAACCTTCGCATTAAACATCTGGGCAACAGCCAACGCCACCTCGAGGGACTCGGGGTCAGGCTCATGGGGAGGTTCCTCGTCCAACTCCACGAGACATGTTGTGTCGTAATAACCCTCATACACGAAAACCCTGTGCTTCCTAAACTCCCACATGGCTGCTGGATCAACCTCACCGAGCTCACTCATACTGGGCCTCAACCTCCTGGTGACTCGGAAGTGGGGTTCGTCATTCCTAATTACAGGTGGGCAGTTACAGAATAGTTTCCTGCCTGTGTTTAATTGAACGTGAATTTCCAAGCCAACCTTCAAACCAACAGCCCTGTAATCAATGGGCACGTGACTAGCAATACACCTCCCTTTATAAATTATTCAAGGACTACTGATTAACAGCCTGATATGCGACGAATTAAGTTGGTTGAGGATAAACCCTTATAAAACCGCTGAGGCATTGAGGTAATTGCAGTAATATGGCACCACCACTAAGGAGGATAGATAAGTACGTGTGGGAGATACCGAAGGGCTACAAGCCGTGCATGAAAGTATCAGCCAGGATATTCGCCGATGAAGACCTAATAGAGAAGATGAAGACGGACATGACCCTGGAGCAGGCAGCAAACGTAGCGTGCCTACCGGGCATTTACAAGTACAGCATAGCCCTACCAGACGCACACCAAGGCTACGGATTCCCAGTAGGCGGAGTAGCCGCAATGGACATGGAAGAGGGAGTCGTAAGCCCAGGAGGGATTGGGTATGATATTAATTGCCTCCCCGCAGGTACTAAGGTGTTAACGAAGTTTGGATATACCGTGCCTATAGAGAAGCTGTTTAAGGGTGGTGAGTTGGTATCTATTGATAGAAACAATGGGAGTATTACGTGGACGAAGATCAAGTTATTCCTGTGGAGGTGGGAGAGGTCGTTAATTAGAATTAGGACTAGGGCGGGTTTCGAAATTAGGGCAAGTGCTGACCACCCAATATTGACGCCTAATGGTATGGTCAATGCTGGCGAAATTAGGGTTGGACAGAGGGTTGCCGTATTTCCATTCGAAGGTGTGCCTTATGAGGAACCGCTCGATATAACGATACTCAGTGGTGATGAGCTTAGACCAAGCGTTAGAAGGGAGCTTGAGAGGAGGGGATTATTACCGCTTAACGCCAGGAATCCCAAACTACCATACTTAGTAAAGTTGCTTGGGTACTTCATTGGTGATGGAGCATTTAATGGCGAGAGGGGTAAGATAACGGCATTCTACGGCTCTAGGGAAGGGCTTGAGGAGTTGAGACAGGATATAATTGCACTTGGATTCACACCATCTAACGTGTACTGCAGGGAGAGGAAATCGAAAATCAATGGTAAGGAGACCATAAGCCATGAATGCGCAGTACACGTTAATTCCAGAAGCTTTAAGGAATTATTAATAGCCCTTGGAGCGCCTACAGGTAAGAAAACACATACCCAATTCAGAGTACCTGGATGGTTAAGGAATATGCCCTTGTGGATAAAGAGGTTGTTCCTAGCGGCGTATTTCGGCGCCGAGATGAACAAGCCAATGACCATTAATGGTTATAATTTCGAACAGCCCTACGTTACGGTATCTAAAATAAGGGAATTAGAGGATAATGGCGTTGAGTTCCTGGAGGACGTTGCCAAGCTCCTCGGCGAATTCGACGTTAAGGTACTTGGTATACATAAGATTGAGGCTGGTAACGGTAGGGTTTGGTTAAGACTCTACATATCCAATGAACCCGAGAACCTAGTTAGGCTTTGGGGCAGGGTTAACTATGAATATAATCCATTAAGGAGGAGGTTGGCTTTAGCCGCCATTGCGTGGCTTAAGCTTAAGGAGAGAATCATTGAGGAGAGGGCTAGTGCCGAGAGGGTGGCTAAGGTTCTTGCCGAGGCCGGTGCTACGAAAACCTCCATCATCCTTACGCTTACTTCGGAATTTGCTAATGAGAGATTTATTGAACGTAGTATTTACGAAGGCAGGAAGACTAAGCCCAGGGTTCCTAAGAACTTCCCGAAATTTGAGGATTGGTTGAAGGAGCACGTTTACGGTGATATCGTATGGGACGAGGTTGAGGACATCAAGGTTGAGCCATTTAACGGATTTGTTTATGACGCCACACTTAATGGCGATCCACATGATTTTATTGCCGACGGATTTGTAGTCTCTAATTGCGGCGTCAGGTTGTTGAGGACGAACCTAACCGAGAAGGAGGTTAGGCCGAAGTTGAGGGAGCTTGTTGATACGATATTTAAGCTTGTACCGGCTGGTGTTGGTGAGACGGGGCTTCTTAGGTTGTCCTTCTCTGATTTGGATCGGGTTCTTGAGGATGGTGTTGATTGGGCGTTGTCTAGGGGTTATGGTTGGTCTGACGATAAGAATTTCATTGAGGAGTTTGGGCATTATGAGGGTGCTGATGCCAGTAAGGTTAGTCAGAGGGCTAAGGAGAGGGGTAAGGATGAGCTTGGGACGACTGGTAGTGGCAACCACTTCATAGAGATCCAGGTCGTCAACAAGATATTCGACCCAGACCTGGCCAAGAGGCTTGGTATTGAGCGGGAGGGTCAGGTAATGGTGCTCATACACACGGGTAGTAGGGGGCTTGGGCACCAGGTTGCCACCGACTACATAAGGGTTGCCGAGAATAAAATGAGGCAGTGGGGGTTGTTCCTGCCGGATAGGGAGCTGGCTGCGATGCCGTTGAGGACCAAGGAGGCCCAGGATTACCTGGCTGCGATGAAGGGTGCGGCTAACTATGCATGGACCAATAGGCAGATAATAACGCATTGGGTTAGGGAGGCGTTTAGGAGAGTCTTTGGTAGGGATCCAGACAAACTAGGTCTTGAGGTTGTTTATGATGTGGCCCATAATATAGCTAAGATAGAGGATCACGTAATCGATGATGAAGGTCACGTAAGGAAAGTCCTAGTGCATAGGAAGGGAGCCACCAGGTCATTCCCAGCAGGCAGGTCAGAAATACCACCTAAGTACAGGGATATCGGTCAACCAGTGCTTATCCCAGGTAGTATGGGTACGGCGTCCTACGTATTAATTGGGGTACCAACATCATTCCAAGTAACCTTCGGTACAGCACCTCACGGCGCAGGTAGAACACTCAGTAGGTCTGCCGCAGTTAGGATGCTACCGCCGAATAAGGTTAGGAGTACCCTAGAGAATAGGGGCATCATAGTCAGGTCTGCCGAGAGCGAGATAATAAGTGAGGAGGCTCCTGAGGCCTATAAGAATGTGGATAAGGTGGCTGAGGTTGCCGAGGTCACAGGTATGGCCAAGAGAATCTCAAGGCATATACCAATTGGTGTTGTGAAGGGCTAATTGAAATAATACTGCCCCATCCTCTAACCAATCCTCGACCTTGGTAAATGTTTAAAAAGGTATTCGTACTACTTGCCTACGTAATGAGTGATCAAGGAATTACACTACCCAAGGAGACAGTAACTTACCAAGTCAGTGGGGTAACGATAATCGAGGAGTGCCCTAGGGATTTGAAGACCTTAGATGGTGAACCAATAAAATTGTTTGGTAAGTGGCCCTTTGATAATGTTGTGGTTAAGGATCCAGGGCTTAGGAGGTATTTATGCATGAAACCCATGTATCTACCGCACACGTCGGGTAGGCATCAAAAGAGGAAGTTTGGCAAGGCTAGGATACCAGCCATTGAAAGACTGATCAATCAATTAATGCATCCAGGCAGGAATGCAGGTAAGAAGCACAAGGCTTACAACATAGTTAAGAGAGCCTTTGACATGGTTTACCTAAAGACTGGGCAAAACCCAATCCAGGTCTTTGTCGATGCAATAACCAATGCAGCGCCTAGGGAGGAGATCACGAGGGTAGTTTATGGCGGTATAGCGTACCCAGTATCAGTTGATGTATCACCGCTGAGGAGACTTGATTTAGCGATTAGGTGGATCACGGAAGGAGCTAGGCAATGCTCTTTCAATAATCCAAAACCAATTGAGGAATGCCTGGCCGAGGAAATAGTGGCCGCCGCCCAAAACGACCAGAAATCCTACGCTGTGAGGAAGAGGGACGAGATGGAGAGGATTGCCGCAAGTGCGAGGTAAGAATGCTTCAATATTATTAATAATATTACCTCCCCCAAATACCTGGAAAGAATAATTTATTTATCCTTGAAACAAATCATACTCTTGTAATGTCCATTGCAGAACTAATATGGGTTGAGAAGTATAGGCCGTCTAGGATTGATGAGATTATTGATCAGGAGGAGGTTAAGGAGAGGATAAAGCGGTTCGTGAAAACAGGAAACATGCCCCACCTTCTATTTTACGGACCCCCTGGTACTGGTAAGACTACCATGGCCCTTGCCATCGCCCACGAGCTCTACGGCGATTCCTGGCGTGAGAATGTCCTCGAGCTCAACGCAAGCGACGAGAGAGGCATAACCACGATTAGGGAGAGAGTTAAGGAATTCGCTAGGACGGCACCGATGGGTAAGGCACCGTATAAGTTAATAATACTCGATGAGGCGGATAACATGACGTCAGATGCGCAGCAGGCGTTGAGGAGGATGATGGAGATGTACGCTAACGTCACCAGGTTCATACTCCTAGCCAACTACTTGTCTGGGATTATCGAGCCCATCCAGTCCAGGTGCGCGTTATTTAGGTTTGCACCGCTGCCTAAGGATGCCGTTATTGCTAGGTTGAGGGAGATCGCATCGAGGGAAGGTGTGAAGATCAACGACGAAGCATTGGGGGCAATTTGGGAGATAAGCCAGGGAGACATGAGAAAGGCAATAAACACACTACAGGCAGCGGCGGCCACGGCTAAGGAGATAACACCTGAGATTGTTTATAAGACTATTGGCTTCATAGAACCTAAGGAAATAATAGATCTAATAAACATAGCATTCAGTGGGGATTTCGTAAAGGCCCGCGATAAGTTACGCGCGCTAATGTACGAACACGGCGTATCTGGCATAGAAATACTTAAGGCAGTACAGAGGCGAATACTGAGCGGTGAGGTGCAGATACCTGAGGAGGCTAAGGTGGAAGTTGCAGAAATTGTAGCGGATATTGATTATAGGCTTACCGAAGGTTCTGATGAGGAGATACAACTATCAGCCCTACTCGCGAGACTCATGCTCATTGGTAAGAAGTATGGATTAAGCACGGCTAAGGAAACCAAGGCGCCTGCCAAGAGGAGGTGAGTAGGTTGTGTCTAGGAGGATACCTTGGGTCGAGAAATATAGACCAAGGAAGCTCTCTGAGGTTGTAAACCAAGATGAGGCTAAGAAGGCGCTACTTGATTGGATAAACAGCTGGGAGAAGGGTAAACCAAATAAGAGAGCCGTGTTACTAGCCGGACCTCCCGGTATTGGTAAGACAACGCTTGCCTATGCTTTGGCTAACGAGAAAGGCTATGAAGTGCTAGAGCTTAACGCGAGCGATGTGAGGACGGGTGAGAGGATTAGGCAGGTAATAGGGGGTTCCATGAAGATGGGCTCACTCTTTGGGTTTAGGGGTAGGATCATACTCTTTGATGAGGTTGATGGATTGAATGTTAGGGAGGATAAGGGTGGGTTAGCGGCTATTATTGAGTTGATTAGGGAGTCAACATGGCCCATAATAATGACTGCAAACAACCCCTGGGACCCCAAGTTCAGGGAGTTGAGGAATGAGGCGGAGGTTATACAGTTGAAGCCATTGAATGAGGATGACATAATGTCAATATTGAGGAGGATCTGCAACAATGAGGGTATTAAGTGTGAGGAGGACGCGTTAAAACTCATTGCTGAGTCATCTGGAGGTGACATTAGGGCCGCAATAAACGACCTACAGGCAGTTGCGGAGGGTAAGAAGGTCGTCACTAAAGATGACGTCACAGTCACAGAGAGGACTCACCAATTCGATATGTTCAAGGTACTGGATAAGGTATTCCATGCAAGGAGATTTGATGAAGCTAGGTCGGTGACGTTCCTACCTAGCTTTGACTGGGAGAACTACTACCCATGGGCTCTGGATAACGTGCCATCCGTGTACGCAAAGTCTGTAGATGCCCTCAGCGACGCACTCGATAATCTATCGCTCTCCGACGTTGTCAGGGGTAGGATTGTGAAGACCCAGGGGTGGGAGTTAATGCCGTACATGCTTGAGTTGATGACGGCAGGCATAGCCCTAGTACGAAATAAACCACCATTGGCTAGGTTTGTTAGGTTATCGTTTCCCGAGAGAATAAGGCTCATGGCTAGAACGAGGGAGTCTAGGCAATTGAGGGATGCGCTCATTAATAGGCTCAGGATTGAGTTGCACACTAGTAGTTCGGAGGTTTCATTATACTACATGCCGTTACTAAGGCTTATGGCGGGCAGCGATCTATTTAAGAAAAAGCTTCTTGAGAGATTAATGAGAGTTCTTGGGTATTCGATGGATAGCGTAGAGAGGGCATTAGGCATTGAGGGGGTGGGCGAAGGTGGTGAGGCTGGCGGAGGGGCTGAACGTAAGCCGAAGAAAGGATCCAGGTAATTATTACGTTGCCATAATGGATAAAGCCACATACACAAAGCTTAGTGACGCGTTAAGGAGACTTGGGTTATTACCTGAAGAGGCAGGAAACATCGTGATTGTTAGGGACAGATCCTGGAGTCGCATTAAGAGGTTAATAAATATAGCCCGCGAATTAGGCATCAATGTTGTTGAAGATTGAAATCTATTTACCTTTAAGTGCTTCCTTTTCACGATTATTAACCCCATGCCACACCATACGTATTGTTACATAGGATTTATCAAGGCCCTTCATTATTATTACGAATCGCACAAATATTATAGATACCGCAGTGACCAATATATCCACCTCACCACCAACCACAGGTCTCAGTACTACATATAGGATACCGCCCAACATCGCTATTGTAGCGTAAATATCACGCCTAAATATCACGGGAACCTCGCCAGCCAAAACATCCCTAACAACACCACCACCCGTCGCAGTGATCGCAGCCATCAATATAATGCCAAGTATATTGAGGCTATGTTGATACGCTATCTCAGCCCCAACAGCAGCGAACGTGCCGAGACCAACAGCGTCAGCGTATAGGAAGGCCTCCTGAAACCTTGATACGAGGGGGTAAAATACGTACGCAGCTATGGATGCGGTAATAGCCGTCACTGCATATGGTAAATAGACAATATTCGTAGGCGGAAAAACGCCCAGCAGCACATCCCTAATGATACCACCTGCCAGGGCGACGGAGGAACCGAGGACAATACCACCTAGTATATCCAAACCCTTCTCGTAAGCCTTAAACGCACCAGACGATGCGAACGCGATAATCCCCACGTAATTCAACACATTAATCAACAGCGAGATGAAACCCACGCACACCGAAGAAAACCAGCAATATTTAACCCTAATCCTAGTATGATTAGTGAAGGTAATGCCCACAAACGACAAAATAGGCAATGAATCGTCGAATTACGAGTTAAAACACAAAACGCGGCAATAACACGTTATTAAACTTGACAGTGGTTATCAAACAATGCTTAGCACTACGTCACTTCCTCCGGTGATTGCCTAATCATGAACTGATAGTCGAGGGAACGCAGGAATAGGCGTTCAAACAGTCCAGGGATCCTCTCGAGGATTGGCACGCCTGTCCTGAAGATCCTTAACTGGAGGGTTATTGGTGACTCATCGATATCCACTATGTCGAAGGGCAGACCAATACGTTCCTCAAGCTCCATACCTAACTCAACGGCCACGTCCCAACAACCACCCCTGCAGTAAATGCCGAGATCCACATCCCTAAACTCGCCAAGCTCGACGAAACTGCCAAACAGGACTGCCAGGAGAACCTCACTATACCTATTCACTACAGATCTTATAGTTTCAATTAACCTACCCCTCCCAGCGTCATCAATTCTGAAGTACCTATACTTAACGCCCACGCAAACCCCTTATCGAGTCCAAGCAACACAACAATTTTAAACATTGCAATTAATGAACGTAATAATAGAACCTATGGTTAAGCGATAGCACGCACCCTGCCTAAACAGCCCCAATAGAAGGTCCTGCAATAATACCTTTATTTAGGTAATAATCAACAAGTAAGGTTATGAGCAGGAGAGGCGTTATCATGGCAACCATGATTATATTACTCACGGTAATCCTACTAGCGGCTTACACACCAGCTAGTATCACTGTGAAGATAAAATCATTCATAACGCCCACACCTAAACCCAGTGGTGATGAATTAATTATATACGTACTGGCGGAGTGGGAAGGTAAGGACGCGCTTGGACTAACGGTATACACAGTAAAGCAGTGGGTCGAGTACAACACCAACTGCACCAACATCCATTGGATCACGGCATGGATAAATAGCAGCGGGCTACCCGGGTACATATTCCACAGCGAGATAACGATTGGCGACCAGGAATGGGGCGGAGAAGGAACACTAAAGGCACCACGAATTTCACCACCAATGCTCCAGGACAATGTTGGGGAAGGCGTTGGAGAAACAATGAGCATATACTTCGCCGGGCAGGTAGCGTCGGCAACGACATCATGGACTCTCTACCCAACGAAGATTTACTACATAGCATCAGCCACAGCAATAGCCAACACACCCACAAACACTGGGTGGATCACAGCCTGTAAATAATAGGGATACGGCTCACTTGGGTTGGATCATTTGAGCCCAAGGATTGTAAGGCTTTCACAACTAACTCCCTATCCTCGGGGTTACATATTATTACCGTGCCCCACACGACCTTACGAACCCTAATACCGACGCTCGCCAGGACCTCCCTGAGCTTGGCAGCAGCCTCTGAATTTCCCAGGGATATCAATAGGCAGGTCTCCTCGTACTCATAACCCCTTGAGTTTCGTCCTTTACCAACATGCACATGCCACCTCTTGATGGGAAAATTACTAAGTACCTTGGTTACTTCGTCAATGCTTGGCAGTCTCCTTGGCTCACCATAAAACTTCTCGTAAAGCCCAAGCATCCTCAAAATCCTCTTAGTGCCCTCAATGGGCACGTAAAGCTCGAAGCCATGCCTACCCTCCCTAACACTCACATCGAACCCAGCCACCCTCAGGTCATTGGCTATGTTCCCAATCAATTCTTTATCACTACTCACCTTTGTTAAGTACCAACCACGGCCCATGTTGTGCTTACGAAGTACCAACTCATGCCCAAACACATTAATTACAGGATGCCTCCTATAGCCAAGGCACGGTGTTGAGTAATTAACGGCATCAAGCAACTCACGGACCCTATCAACCAGGGCATACCCAGGCCAGGACTTAGCAACAGAAATTATATCGTTAATAACGACAACCTTAACAGGACAAACCACGTAATGCTCACTACCCCTAGCACCAGAACCACCAAAGAACCTACCACCACAACCATAAAGACGACACAGGAAATCACTCATGAAAGCCTTGACCACATCATCAACAACAAACGAAAAACCCACATCAAAACTACCCCTACCAACATGACCAAGAACACCATCACCAACAAACCAACCAAACACAGAACCCCTACCAAACAAACCATTAACAGCATACCAAACAAAACGAACACCCTTCTTAACCTTAACACTACCCCAATTATTAACAGCTGATATTAACCAGGAACGTAGGTAATCAGGAATAGAGGGATTATTAATCAACGACCTAGCCCTATCGACATTCACTACGAAATCATCTAACTCACCATTACGTTTAATAAATATGTGGAACGGAACACTTAACTTTCTGGAACCTTCTATTATCATTGGATAAAGATAAATAGTAATGTTATCTTTATGGAGAACATTACTAAGCGTGTAGACTATAGCCGCGATTAACTTAGGGTCTGGGGTGGATGTCCCGATTAAGCTCTCACCAATATAAAGATCACTTACGCCCAGACCAGCCAGTACTTGCCTCATAATCTCCTCATTAGCTTCATAATTTGTTACCGTAATTATGTTTAATTTTACTGTTGGTTTAAGTTCGTAAAGTGTGCTGTTTAAAGCCGTTTTCCTTACCTTAAAGTACTCATTGTGGCTTTTTAGTTCGGGCCAGCTTTTGATTATCTCGTTACTAAGTTTGTACAATATTGTCGGTAGCTTGGGGAGTTCTACCTTTACGCCATCAATACTCCTTATCAAAGAGCCATAGGTCGACATGAGGTTACGAACTTAACAGAGATATTTAAGCTTTACCCCATTTGATGTAATGTATATAATGCGTAAAGAATATAAACAGGAAACGTTAGGAACTCTACGTGAACTACAAGAACCTGGGCATTAAAATAAGGTGCCCCATATGTGGTAATTATGGTACATTAGTAATCAAGGTAAAAAAAGGTAAGTACAGGCAGGCCTACGTAATACACTGGCCCGATAAACAACACTATGTATCCAAATTCGTATTATTAGACATGGGTATCGACATAGATAGGGTGCCACTTGATAGCAAAAATAAAAATGATGCTCATCCTCCACATCATCCTAAATCATAACCCATTCACCATTTACAAAAATATTAAAACATCAAACTGAAAAACAAACATCAACAAGCCAAAAACTCACTCATGTTAAACGCCAATTAATTTAATAACCAACAGTCGCAATCAACAACGAATCCAAACGGCAAACAACATGCCAATCCCCGTGAAAACCCAAAGCAACGATAATAAAAATTGAAACAACAAAGGAAAGAAAACCTTATAAGGGAGCAATAATTAGTAGGAATTGGGTGATAGAACATTCCAAGTCATGGGTCATTGACAAAAGCAGGCAAGGTGAGGAGTCAGACGCCTAGGATTCCTGCTAAGCCTAGGAGGAATTTGGTTCCTAGGTTGAGGAATGGTCGTAATTATAGGCGTTTGTTGTATAGGCTTGGTCAGGGTCAGCAGGTTTCGTAGTTTTGTTTTAAATTGTTTCTTTTTGTTTGTGGTTTTTTGTGGTGGTGTTTTTCTGGGTGTGTGGCGGTTTGGGTTGGTTGTGATGGGTGGGTGTGCCGTTATTTAGTTCTTATCTGTGCTTGGTTGCTTGTTTGTTTGGGGGTTGATGGTGGGTGGTTCAATACGTGTCTTATACGGTCTTTGGATCGTGTGTCTCGATTATCAAGTGATGCTCTTTGCTTAATCCGTTCTTGACTGTTTGTTTGTGTGATTAAAAAGGTTCTTAAGTGCTTTTGTACTTATGTTCTTTGGTGGTTAGGTGGTGGGTGGTGGGAGGGATGTTGAGGTTATTAAGGTTGAGTTGCCCAGGGATTTGGCTGAGAGGTTTCGTAGGTACGTTGCCGTGAAGTATGGGCTTAGGAGAGGCTCGTTGTCAAGGGCCATTGCTGATTTAATAGCCAGGGAACTGGCGTTGCATGGGGAGGTTGGTGGTATTGACGCCATTGTGGGCCTCGGCCTTCAGTCTGACTATCAATGGGGCGGTGAAGACATAATTGAGGCCCTGAGGAGGAGGGCCCATGTACCTGGTTGATGCTAATGTATTCCTGGAGGTGCTTTACAGGAGGGATAGGTGGGCCGAGTGCTATGAGTTTCTTAACAGGGTTAAGAGGGGCGATATTAGGGCATATGTGCTCCACTTCACAATACACGCTGTCTCCGCAATTCTTGGTAAGCCGGACTTGGTGAGTAAGTACTTGTCTGAGTTAAGTACTTGGCGTGGGCTCGTAATAATCGATTCACCGATCGATGAGGAGGTTATGGCATCTGAATTGGCGTCTAGGGTGGGTCTTGACTTCGATGATGGGCTTCATTATTACTACGCTAAGAAGATGGGGCTTAGATTGGTATCATTCGATAAGGACTTTGACAAGACAGGTATTGAGAGGCTGGAACCTCATGATGTACTACGAACATCGTGAGGCCTTAATGCTGAATGGTAACTGCATCATTAACTTGGTTTAACCTCATGTGTATATGCGTATGGTATTTACATAATGGCGTGTAGCGTGGCCTGTTGAGAAATAAGTCGTTGAGTAATGATCAATAAGGCAGAACTTAAGGATTTTTAGGTTCTCTTTTGATAGTAATGTTGCATGGTCTATTGTCGTGAGCGCAATATATATTAGATAAAATAACTGAGTATTGTATGAGGTCTAGAAGATCAAGTAAAAAGGAGTTGGCGGAGGCTTTGGCGGCAATAGCGGTGATACTATCTTTTGAGTTTGCAGCGCCAGCAATTGCCTTGGCTGTTGGTACGATGGGTATTGGTGATATAATAGCAGCAGCGACCTTTGCTGCTGGTTTTGGAGCTGGGGTTGCATTTTGGGGTGGATGGGTAGGGAATTGTCTCTACACGGGTTACTTAGCATTTACACATGGTTGGGCCGCGTTAAATAACCCATCACCCTGGCTGTGTGGTGCTGTTACTGCAGGGGTTCTCTAATACGTGGTAAGTAATGTCAACTCTTCGGTTAAAATCGAAGATCTATAATTTATTTCTTGGCATTTTAATAGTTGTATTAGTATTTCTCGGTGAACTTTACTTATCTAAAACCATCAGCGGCATAAAACTCCCACCACTCGTAAGCTTTGCCATAGGTGCTCCATTAGGTATTCTACTTTCTGCGATTATTGTTCATGAGGCGTATCGTAGAGTATTTAGTTCGGTTAAGGTCATGTCGTTAAGACATATGGTAATTAATATTATTACATTACTTGCTATATTACTTGCCATTGAATTAGTAGTCTTAATATTCATAAGCCTTAATTACTTATTTAAGTTCTCGCCAGGTTATTTCGTGGGTTTTGTCGTTATTTATTTCGTGTTGTTGATGCTGTTGAATGATGCCTTGATTTACATGTATGTTAGGGGCTTGGGTGGTCGTGATGGTAGGCTTATCCTAGTTCGGTTGGTTAGTAATGATAAGTATAATGGCTTTACCATAAACATGCTTTATCATGACCTGGTTATTGCCATGTACCCTGAGGAGTTCGATAAATGCGCGGTTGATGTTGTTGATGTTCATGAGGGTTATCACGCGAGGCATAAGCACACCCTGATCCTTAATGCCATCCTATTCATTGGGTTGTCGATGCTTGTTTATTACGGTAGGAGGGGTTACCCGATGCTGTGGACTGCATTACCGTTTTTAGCTACATTACTTCTCGTATTGACTAGGACCTTTGAGTTGCTTGCCGATAGGGCTGTTCACAGACGGTTAGGTCCTAAATCCCTGGAGGGCTTTAGGACGGTACTCAAGTCGCTCTATGAAGTTGCTGATCCGAGGAGGGCCCCCATTAGGTCAAGGTTTACGCATCCAGGTAAGAGGGACTTGGCTTTTCTATATGGTGATGTCGTTGGTGCCTACGCGCCCTGGGAGTTTCCGTTACTTGCGTCCTTCTTTGCTGGTTTTGTTACTACTGGCATTTATCCGGTGCCTTCTGTGGATGTTTACATTAAGTTGGCCTCGCTTATCTATATTAGTGTTGTTATCGGCTTATTCTTATTAACTATGTTACTTGGTATTGTTTATAGGCCCATAATTAGGTGGTTTGGTGAGGGTTTAGGTGATGACTCGGTGATTGATCTCTCCATGATAGATGCGTCAATTTTCATAATGGGCTCTGCGATGTCCTTTGTGTTTTATTCTATTTATCATTCATGGTTGTATTCGAATATTACGGCTATAGCTATTTCATTTATTTTCTCGTTACTAGTTACCTGGTTTGCGTTGCGTAATTTGAGGCGTGCGTTGTTAACTGCGGTATCGATTACGTTAATATTCATTGCCCTGGACTACCTTTATTACGTCATGGTACCTCTTATACATGTTCTTTATTTTAGGTGATGGGTATTAGGGATACGTATATTGTGTTGGGCAATATGGTCTCTATGTGGGTTGGCGTTGTGGGAGGTATATTGTTGGGCGATGTATGGCTGTATCGCTTGTGCCCATCTGTTATGAATAACTTAACACCATTGCGGATGCTTTTTATGATATTGCTGAGGAACATCGCTTTTTCGTTAATGGTATTCCTGATTAGCTACTCAGTACTTCTTGCGGGTCTTATATTATTTGTTGAGGGTTTATATGTCGGTTTTATGACGTCTTTTGTAGCGAGGAGTTTAATGGTTATAGTGCCTTTGTTGCCTCACGGCGTTTTTTGAGGTGCTTGGTTACTCATTAATTGCATTGGCTGGTGTTAGATATCATGGTAATGGGAATTACGTGAGGGTCTTGGTCATAGGGTTTGTTTTAATAATTGCTGCTGCATTAATAGAGTCCTTTGTATCTGTTCAGATAGCGAGGCATTTATTGGGTAAAGAATTATGCGATATTGTAAATACATGATTAATAACTACGGTGGTATACGATGCTTCATTAAATTGCGAATTAGAAACCTTCCGTAACATTTGCCGTGGTCGTGGGCTTCACAGTTTAGTTGCGGGTTTTTTCCTTTTAGGCGTTGGGTTATTATGAGGGTTGTTAGGTAGGTTATTAGTATTGCTGTTGCTGCGATCCCGACTTGTGTTAGCTTGGTTGTTAGGTCGGCTAGTATCCATGATGCGTAGTACGTAGTGTAGAAGATCAAGGCTTTGTTATTTATTGTGGGTTTGTAGTTTGTGAGTAGTTTGAAGGGTAGGTAAAATGCTATGGATACTATGAACCAGCCTAGGAAGTTTGTTGATGGTACGCCGAAGTACTGGCCTTTCTCCATCCACCTCCATAGGCCCACCGGTCCTGAGAGGAGGGGGTCGAAGGCGGCATCCAGGGCTACCATGCCGATCGCCGCTAGGTAGTAATTGCCGGCTGCCTCCATTGTGAAGTAGCCGAGTGCGGCCCAGAGGAATGGTATGTAGATTGGTACGCCGAGGATTTCAGGGCCCATGGCTATGGTATATCTATAGTGACCGAAGGGTACTCCGTAGTTCACCCCGAGGTATTCGAAAATGAACGAGATCGAGCAAGCCATGACTAGGAACGCTAGGCTCTTCCTAATGCCTAGGTTAATTATGGAGTTTATTAGATAAACGATGATGAAGAATAATGGGGATGAGAGGAAACCAACTATCAGTGCTACCCAACCCATATTGATTAGGATGTTGCTTAGGGCAAAGAACACCACGTAGATGTAGGCAAGGGCCCAGGCAATGTCATGCCTATTCATTAGGCGATAAATTACCATAGCTTAAAAGGTTTTCGTTAAAGTAGTGTATTAAATGTTATTATTAAAAGATAAGTGGTTTTAAAGCAAGCATTTTTACATAATAGGTGGGGTCACTTAAATTGGTTAATGTCGCCATCGAATTAAGAACGGTTGTGATGTTAGATTAATTCCACATTGATTAAGTGCTTTAGGGTTAGGCTTCTTCGGGTGTTTCGTACCATTTGACCCTTTCTCCTATCATTGCTCTCATTTTCCATTTTGTGGTTTTTGGGGCTTGTTCTATTGCTTGCCTTAACCTGTTTATGTTACTGAGTACTCTCTCCTTTGCCTTATTTGGTAGTTCTATTGTGTTGAGGTAGTTCGTTGTTCTTTCTAGGTTTATTGTTGTTGTTTTGTATAGTCCCCAGTCGTTTGATGTTAATTGTATTATTCTACCTAGGTCTATTGTGTCGTTTGTGTCCTTATCGCCTAGTTCGAATTTGTAGAGCATGGCTATTATGTCCTTGATATCCTTCTCATTTATCTCCCATATCTGGAGCTTGGTCATTAGTAGGTCGCTCGGTGGTATTGTTGGTGAGAACCTCTCGAGCCTATCCGAGAGGTCTATGACGTGGCTCTCCCTGAAGGTGTCTAGGAAAACGTCGATTCTCATATTGAATTTAGGATCCATGAACTTAAGCCTCTCCCAGCCATGGAGTGCATTAAAATGTTTATCCGCTATAATACCTGAGGTTTCTAGCGCCTTAGAAACCTTCCCTGAATCCCTCTTATGCGATGCTAAATCGACATCCTTAGGCTCTCGTTTAAGGGGTGGGACTTCCGGGTATATGTCACGTACTAGGAAGTAAATGGCTATACCACCAAGTAGCCTGCACGTTACTTTGTTATTAGAACATGTGTTAACAATTTCTAAGCCTCTATTTAGTTTTTCTTCAGTGATATCCTGACCCATCTAGCAACTTTTTCCCCTATTATGCTTATAAGCCTTTCTCACATGCACCTTTATTCATAATAATTAGATCTTAATAATAGATCTTATTTGGTATAGTGATGCGGGAAAACTTTTTAAGTAATTGTGGGAAGGCAAGAATAATGGGAGATAAGATTAGAGTTGTTTTAGTATCTGATCTACATGGTTCGGAGATAGCCTATGCAAAACTTGCAAACATACCAAAAATATACAAGGCAGATATTGTAATACTTAATGGTGATTTAACAGGTAAGGCTCTAATGCCCATTATTAAATTTAAGAGTGACCAATACACTGCCAACGTCTTCGGCGAGGTTAAGACTTTCGATGAGAAAAAGTTAGAGGAAGTCATCCGAGACGCAAAAAATAGTGGTTACTATCCGTATGTTGTTGATGAGGATGAATATAACGAATTACTAAATAATAATAGTAAAGTCCGTGAAAGCTTGGTAAAATTAATGATTAGTAGTTTTGATGATTGGATGAAGAAGGTTGAGGAAAGATATAGGCAGTTTAATGTAAAGCTCTTTTACTTCCCCGGAAATGATGATCCCCACGAGTTCGTAGACCACATAAAACACATCGACAATGATACTCTAATCTACGGCGATGAGAAAATACTGGAAATAAACAAGTACGTACTACTTGGTTTTGGATACTCAAACCCAACACCCTGGCATACTGAAAGAGAATTACCTGAAGATGAAATTAAGAGAAGACTGGAGAAACTGTTTGGGAATATTGAACCGAGTAAAATGACTAGAGTATTGGCTGCAATACATGTACCACCTTATGGCACAACGATAGACCTAGCGCCCAAACTAACCCCAGATTTGAGACCAGTAACCGCTGGTGGCGAGATGGTCATGGATCACGTCGGCAGTACAGCCGTTAGAGAAATCCTTGAGAATTACGGTCCCGCAATCGGCCTCCATGGTCATATTCACGAATCTCCCGGTATAGACTATTTACAATGTAAATGTGGCCGTAAGGTTCCCGTAGTAAATGCCGGTAGTGAATACATGGTTGGAGCCCTAAGGCTTGCCTATTTGATTATTGAGGATGGAAAACTAAAGGATAAAATCTTCGTTAGAGGCTAATACCGATGTGAATTAAGAGCAACCGGGAAAATTACTGAGAATTTTAAATATAGTATTATTATTTAATGGTGACAGTAGCATTTATAAGCAAGCCTTAATTACAAGGGCTGGGAGATAAAGAGTGGAGGGTGACGACGAGTCATCCAGCGTAGAACCTTACGAACGTTACGTGAGCACACTATACGACGAATTGGCGTCCAGGTACGAAATAATTTATTTAAAAGCTTCCAAGTATTATAGGCATCTGTATGGTGAACTTTACGGAGTGTTCAAGGAGTATTTTGATAACATAAAAATAAGGAGTAAGGTCCTCGATCTCGGTAGTGGTACTGGTATCTGGAGTAGGTTTCTTAGATCGCGTGGCTATCACGTGGTTAGTCTAGACATATCCTATGCGTCAGTTAATAAATGTAAGAGAGCCAGAAGATGCAGTGACCCTATTCAGGGTGATGCTGTCAGGTTGCCCTTTAGGGATGGGTATTTCGATGCCGTCATAGCTTACGGCAGTGTTTTCAATCACATTATAGAGTCTGAGAACGCATTTAAGGAGGTCTCTAGAGTGTTGGAGAAGGGTGGCTACTTAATATTCGATGCCGATAATCTAGTGTGTATAGACATGGCATATGAAGCATTGTTGGGTGGCATATCAGCGAGGAGGTTTTTGAAGGGGTTACTCGATGGTAAGGGCCATGTTGGTTATTGGTATGGCCATAATAATGAGATATTACCATTTAGATTCTTTACGTATAAGGAACTAACAAGTATGTTGCACGAACGCGGATTTAAAGTAATCGATGTCAAAGGTATACACGTACTCTCCAATATAATACCATCGAGGCTACACCAATGGAGTGATAATAAGATCAAGAAGCTTGCCGCATTATTTTACGAGTTTGATAATATACTAGGTAACTATGCACCGTTTAAGTATTTGGCGACGACTTTCATTATAATTAGTAGGAAGGTTGGTTCGTAATTTTAAACACAACTTAGAACCATCTTATTATTGTTGTTTTTCTGTCTGTTAGGAAGTCTATTACGTCTATTTGTGGGTGGTGGCTTCCGAGTCCCGATATCCCCCTACCTCCGAATGGGAACCAACCAACTGGTGCTGCAATGCCAATGTTGACGCCAACGTTGCCCACATTCACGTTATTCACGAAATACCTAGCCCAGGCACCATTTTGCGTAAATATCGCAGCCGAGTGATGATACTTACCCCCATTGACCCAGTCAATAACCTCATCAAGATTGCCAGCCCTCATCAAATTCGCAACGGGTCCAAAGACCTCCTCCCTAACAATATCCATGTCCGGACCAACACCCTCAAGTATCGTAGGACCCAGGTAGAAGCCCCTTGGGTAGTCCTGAACCTTGTAATCCCTACCATCAAGCACAACCCTGGCACCGGCGTTCACGGCATTCTCAACCTTCCTAATCACGTTCTGCCTATACTGCTCCGTGGTCATTGGACCCATCTCCACAGACTCATCAAGCCCATAACCAACCCTCAACCTCCTAGCCCTCTCAACAAAGGCGTTCTTGAATTTGTTGTAGAAGTTGTCATCACCAACAACCACGATGTTCTGTATAGCCAAGCACCTCTGCCCAGCATTACCATACTTCGAGTGAATCAGCGTCTCCACAGTCCTCTCGAGGTTGGCGTCAGGCATGACAACGGCGTAGTTGGCGGCACTGCCACCGCCAAGGAACCTCTTACCAGCCCTCGCCGATGCCTCATAAAGCCTTTGGGCTATTGTTGATGTACCAACGAATGCGGTACCCTCAACAAGCCTGTGGGAGACCAGGTACTCAACAACTGAGTTATCAAGGTGCACTAGGTTTAGAACGCCTGGTGGTAGTACGTCAGCCATCAACTCCATAACGTAGGTCATGGGTATCGGAGTCACAGGGCTAACCTTAACAACCACAGTGTCACCAAGCGCTATCGCGTATGGTATGAACCAGAAGGGTATCATGACTGGGAAGTTGTAGGGTGTTATTATCGAGAACACACCCAGGGGCTCCCTCATCATTACCTCATCAATTCCCTCGGCAATCTCACGCTGATACTCACCCTTGGATAGTGTGAGTAGTGCGGATATTGAGGCCTCGACATTCTCAATAGTCCTCCTCAAATCACCCCTAGAGTCACTAATCGGCTTACCATGGTTCTGCGTATTAACCCTAGCAATATCCTCCTTATGCTCCTCAAGAACCCACTTAATCCTGAAGAGGTACTGAAGCCTATCGGGAACTGGAGTCCTACTCCAGGTCTTGAAGGCCTCATAGGCAGCCTCAACAGCCTCATCAACATCCTCCCTACCACCAAGGGGAACCTCACCAATAACCTCACCAAGCCCAGGATCAAAGAGCTGACCAAAACCCAAGGGATGACCATCAACCCACCTACCACCAACAAAACCCCTCAACCTACCCCAAAACCTCCTAACAACCCCAAGAACAGGCATACAATATTAAAAACAAACAAAAACATAAAAATATTATCCTCAAAAAATGAAACAAAGAGCGAAGATTGCGGGATATTATTAAAACATAGTATAAATTAGTTAGATACTAAGCATTTATTTTTATCCTTGGTATTGATCATCGAGCTTCTTTATTGCTTGGTCTATCTTTTCTATGCCCTCGTCTATCTGCTCCCTATTTATTATCAGTGGTGGTGCTATTATGAACCAGGAGGGCCCGGCGAATACGTAGACCCCCATGTTTAGTAATTCGGCTGCGACCTTATCGACCATTGTGGATACTCCCTTGTATCTATCGTCGTATGTTCCGAAGGGTGTCTTCCTCGAGTCCTTAATGAACTCTATGGCCCAGAATAGACCAACGCCTCTAACATCACCAATGCTCTTGTGCCTATCTTTCAACTCCCCTAATCTATTGGCTAGGTACTCGCCCATCGCCTTAACGTGACTAAGCAAGTCTAGCCTCTTGTACTCCTCTATAACCGCTGGTATTGCTGCTAGCGATATTGGGTGTGCCTCGAATGTGTGCCCATGGGCGAAGTACTCATCCTCAAAATAATCAGCAACCTCCTTACTAACTGCTGTTATGCCTATTGGTACGTAGGATGCGGATGCACCCTTGGCCGTGGTCAAAATGTCAGGCCTCACACCCCACAGGTTCACAGCCCACCAATCACCAACACGGCCCCAACCAGTCATTACCTCATCAGCTATGAAGAGGACATCATTCTCCCTAGCTATCCTCTGAAGAGTTGGTAAGTACTCCTTAGGCGGCACAACAACACCATTCGTACCAGTTATTGGTTCCACAAGTATCGCAGCTACGTTCTTCTCATTCTTAATCACATAATCCACATAGTTAGCGCATGCTAAACCACACTCAGGGTACTTAAGCCCAAGTGGGCATCTGTAGCAGTATGGTTCTGGGACTCTAACGACACCATGCATCGTATTAGGCTCAGCAAACCAACGCCTATAATCGCCAGTTAAGGATATAGAGGCTAGGGTTGAGCCGTGGTAAGACCTATACCTGACAACAATCTTGAACGCCGGCTTCTTGTACAGCCTAGCTATCTTAACTGCCGCCTCATTGGCCTCCGTACCCGATGTTGAGAAGAAGAACTTGGTAATACCCTGGGGCATTATCTCGAGCAATGCCCTGGCAGCCCTAGCCCTAGCCTCCGTTGCGAATGCTGGGGATATATACTGCAGTGTATCCAATTGTCTCTTTATCGCATTTATCACGCTCTCATTCCCATAACCAAGGTTAACATTGACCAGTTGTGATGAGAAGTCCAGGTATTTCCTGCCTTGCGAATCATAGAAGTAAACACCCTCAGCCCTAATAACATTAAGGGGCTCCCAGCCTCTCTGTCTACGCCAAGTACCAAATAAATGCTCACGAACAGTCTTACTAATATCCTCCATCATACAAAGATAGAATAAATAAACCAATTAATAAACATTACCCACATAATGCAAAATAATTTGGCAATAAAAATCCAAAATATCATAATTATATATGAACAATATTTTTCTACTATTTTCCTGAATATTTATGAGAAACTATATATATTTGATTTAATGACGTGGCTATACCGCTTACGGCTACGACACTCTTTGACCTGATGTCATGTCTTTGTTAATCATGATTATCCGTTTAAAATCACTCACCGTAGTTAATCGCACCTTACCTATTCCTTCAGGAGGTAGTTAATTAGTGATTATTAAGCATGCTCAATAAGAGCTTTAGGATTTCTATGTGCTCTAGTGCTTCTCAAGGTTGGTTCCTGTAGTTTAGTGATTGTTTAGTGATGTAGTAGGTCGTGCTGAGGTACTCAAGCATGCCAGTGCGTCATACGATGCATTATTTCTACTTAACGCTAAAATATTTCTATTTAAAATCGTAATTTTCATATTTTATTTCAATAATCCCCGAGCATATATGTAATTTTTTATGTAATTTTGGGCGTAATATTTAAAAATGAGTACTACTCTTTGTTAACCATGCCTCCCAGGTATTCACTGCTTAGGGTTGATTTGAGGAATAGGTTGTTTAGGGTTGAGTACTTTGATTATGGTACTGTGATTAGGAGTTTCCTTGGCGGTCGTGGATTGGGTGCTTACCTGGCCCTTAAGGAAATACCTAGGGGTACTGATCCACTGAGCCCTGAAAATAGGCTTTACATGCTTACGGGGCCATTGACTGGCGTTGTTCCCATAGCCTCATCTAGGATGACTTTTGTCGCCAAATCGCCGCTTACTGGCTCATACACGCACTCAAAGATGGCTGGTAATTTCGCCTATTGGCTCAGGAAGTCTGGTTATGATGGTGTTGTCCTTGAGGGTAAGGCTGACGAACCAATATACATATCCATTGTTAATGGTACCGTCGAATTTCACGATGCAAGGCACATGTGGGGTAAGGATGCCCTCGAAACAGAGGTAATGATTAGGAGGGAGGTTAAGTGTCTTGGTGAGAATGATTGTGGTGTAATAACCATAGGACCTGCCGGCGAGAATCTAGTCAAATTCGCCAGTATAATGGGCTCATTCACGCAAAGAGCCGCCGGTAGGGGTGGTCTAGGTGCAGTGATGGGTAGTAAATTGGTTAAGGGTGTCTTCGTTAAGGGCAATAGGGATTTGTTAGCCGAGGCCTTTGATAGGAAGAAATTACTCGAGATTGGAGTTAGGGTTAGTGGTAGGATTGCTAAGGGAAGTGGTAAGGATCCACTGCATAAGTTTGGTACCTCAGTACTCGTTAACATAATAAATAGTGTTGGTGCCCTACCAACAAGGAATTTCGAAACAGGAGTAATGCCAACGGCTGAGAAATTCAGTGGCGAGGCCCTTGCCGAGAAATTCCTTGTTAAGAGGCATGGATGCGCACTATGCCCAATAGCCTGCACAAAGATTGGTAAGGCTTCATGGGGCGATAAAAGTAGTGGTAATATTAAGTATGAGTATGAGTCCTTATTTGCACTTGGATCGAACCTCGGTGTTGATGACCCAAACGCTATCCTGTCAATGATAGATGCATGCAATAGGTATGGCTTAGACACCATAAGTACTGGAAATACCCTAGCAACAGCTACTGAACTTTCACAAAAGGGCTTATTCCCTGAGAAGATTACGTGGGGTGACGCAAATACATACATGAAGTTAATAGAGGATATAGCATTTAGGAGGGGTATTGGTAATGAACTCGCCGAGGGCGCCTACTACCTATCAGTTAAATACAAAGACCCAGAGTCCTTTGTTGGGACGAGAGGCCAGGGATTCCCAGCATACGATCCAAGGGCTCTGAAGGGATTCGTTATAGCCTACGCAACGGCAAATAGGGGTGGTGATCATAATGAGGCTTGGCCGGCCATGATAGAGCTTGGACCGTACCCATTTGGTCCCTACCCAAACAAGGTCTTTGATCCCTTGGGGGAAGTCGAGGAGAAGATAGTATTCACTGTGTGGGAACAGAATTACTACGCGGTTTACGATAGTCTAGTCCTTTGCAACTTCGTGGATCAGGTTAGTGATGATTCATTAAGGCCCGAGGAAATAGTCGAGTTATTAAATGCATATGCAGGTTGGAACCTAACATATGAGGAGTTAATAACGATCGGCGAAAGAATATTTAATACGGAGAGGTTATTCCACGTTAGGGAGGGTAGGTGGGTTAGGGATGAATTACCACCCAAGATTTTGAAGAAACCTATGCCTGATGGGCCAGCCAAGGGACACACTGCGGAGAAGTTCTTTGAGTGGGGTATCAAGAAGTACTATGAATTGAGGGGTTGGGTTGATGGTAAACCAACCAGGGATACCCTGAGAAAACTCGGTCTTGAGGAGTTCGAATACCTACTCTAGAGCATCCTGCTTTCTCTATAGTAAAACCTAATTCCCCTATTTCTCAACTCATTAATGAATGGTTCCGGGCTAATTACACGCTCTGGGGGCAATACGCCATAACCCTTAACTTTCATTAACACAGCCACAACCGACGGTGCACCCGTCATGTACTGAGTTCCATCGAAGGATTCGTGAGGACCGCTCATGAACTCCACCTCAATGGATTTATTGCCATAGTCAAATATTACCTTTGCAGATTCCCACTCGTCAGGTAATTCATTTTCTGCGTATCCCAACAATCCCCTTACCCTTAATAGTTCCCTTAGGTATTTCCTGGTCCTAATACCCATAACCTCCGTATCCTCACCAAATAATTTGGCTACGACCATCATATCCTCAAATCCAGTACCACCTTCCATCCAATCAACATACTCAACGCCCCTGAATGAATCTGGGAACGTGGCTAATTCACTGTGTATCGTTAGGTAAGTCTTAACCCTACCTATTGGTTCAACAAAATCAACATACTCAGACCTGGATGCCGGGTCGTAGTACCTATACTCACCATTTTCGAAAACAGGCGCCTTCATTGTAAGTTCATCAAGTTGTGTGTCAGGGCTCCAATTAATCCTGCCCGACCTAGAAACCCAACCATCCCTAATTCTAATTCTCCGCGGAGTACCATGAAGCCTAAACAACCACTGGGCCGCAACATTTGTAATTCCAGGCTCCGCCCCGATGCCAATCAAAGCCAACAATCCCTCCTTCTCGAAATCCTCATTAAGCTCCAACTGCCTCTTGGTCATCCAGAATAATCCACCCAGGTCTAGGTAGTTAACACCAGCCTTTAGGCAGGCCTTCATAGCGTTAATATTGAAGTAGTACTGGGCTGCATTGATTACGTAATCTGAATCCCTTATCTTGCTGGCTACGTCATCGACATTATTTAAATCACCAAATACATAATCAACATTAAACCTAGGCTTAACTATATCGAGCACGGAAACATCAACATTGCTCTTTATTAACTCATGAACAATAACGCTCCCTATTAAGCCAGAACCACCAATAACAATAACCTTCATACTATTTTAACACCCTATTCTTCATTTATTACCATTTTTGTCGTTTCCTCATAGTTTCGTCTTATAGAAGCATGGGCTACCACCATTAGGTGCTGGTAAATAAAGCATGACCGGTTCCCATGATGGGTTAACATCGTGTGGACCATCGTACTCATTAAACCTAGCAATGTCATAACATGAGATGTTGATTGTAGGCTTAAGTCCCATTATTATTCTCGAGAGCTCAAAGGCTAAACCAGGTCCTAACTTAGCCCCATAACCATCCAAACCACTTATTAAATATAGGTTCTCCACATTGCCTACCTTGCCAATGACCGGTTCATAATCATAGGCCATATCGACAAGACCGTAACCGGCTATTAAAGACATCATGTTGCTATCATCTCTCTTCTTCATAAGGCCTATAAGCCAGTTCCTGTAAGAGCGATTGGTTAATTCCTTAACTTTCCTAAGATTGTTTGTCTTGACATTACCATCACCAGCAATAAATGCAATTCCATCAAGGGCATTACCTATGGGTCTCGTGTAGTAATCGTAAGTGTAATCGGATATTGAGTACTTATTTAACTTAGTCTTCCCTAGAATCAATAGAGCCCTTGTTCCATAATTAACAAGGGGTAAATCAAGACCAGCATCCCTCGCTATTTCGACATTCCAACCACCAGCAGCTAAAACTATAGAGTCCGCATTTAATTCACCGTTTTTAGCCAATGCTATAGCCTTATTATCCCTAATAATGAGCCTTGCATTATCATGAATTATACGTAATCTCCTATGTAATATATCTATTATCCTCCTTATTGAGACTAGATACTCATACTCACCCATGATTACGTACTCCTGCTCATCATAACTAAGGCCCGTAACTTCACGTGCCCCCCTCGAATCCAAGACCTTAACCCTAACACCCGCCTCCTCAATATCGCCTATAACAGGCTCTACCATCTTTAGCGAATCTAGGTTTGGGTATATGTGCAGGGCTACGTAATTCTTCAGAAACCTCTCCTTATACTCCTCCTCCAAATTCCTATAAATCCTCATGGTTTCCTTAGTAACATTGATGTCGCTTGTGGATGGAAGCATGTTGGAAAAAACTAAATCCACAAGCGGTGGTTTCTTGCCATTATGTATTATCGTAACATCAAATCCCTCATTTTCAAGGAAATAACCCAAAAAAGTGCCAGCTATACCGCCACCAATAATTACTATTTTCGCATATCAATCCCCAAATTTTTGGTTAAAGTAGGACTTAATAAATATTTCTGAAAAAGTTTTAAATTATTAACGCAAACACTTAGTAATTATTCTGGTGGTATTTCCTGGAATAACGCGTCTAGGTTTATTCCCTTTCTAGCGTTGTTCCACCTAGCCACTAGGTAAATGACTATACCTAATCCATACATAACTACCAGCGATACTATTGTAGGTACATTAACCGGCAGCATCACTGGGTTACCCCAAGTCGTTGTTAAAGCCCATGCTAAGAAGGCGAACACTGCGAACCCAATCCAGGAGATAACAGGGATTCCGAGGAATTTAGCCTTAATGGGTACGTACCTCTCGTAAATATTTCTCCTGACGAAGGGCATTAGGGCAGCCACAAGGGCGAATATGGCGTAACTAATCTCAAACACCGTGGTTATATCTACCGTCGTTAATACTGTTATTGTTGTGTACATAACCATACCAATGAAACCAATCACACCAGCCGTAACCAGGGCCCATGTTGGTGTGTGGAACCTCTCACTAACATCACCAAGCTTAGCTGGTGCTACCCTATCAAAGGCCCAGGCGAAGAGGTATCTGACCAATGCTGTGAGTAATGGTACGTTTGAATACGTGTTCGGCCACCAGAGGGCAAACCAGGCTATGAAATACAACGCAATGCTTCCAGTGGCTAGGAGTAGGAAGAATGGTGGGAATGGTCCTATTGATGATAGTGCGTTGGCCACAGGATCACTAATACCGTTATTATATAGGTATGAGTATGCCGTCATGAATTTACCGCCGAATGCATACAATATTAGGTCTGTGTACATTATGTAGTATGCCGCTATTATTAGTATCGCCACTATCGTTGAGTAGAACATGTTCCTCCTAACCTGCTTCATCTCGCCAGCCCACGATGCTGGCAGGTTCTGCCACACGTAGTAGTACCACACTGGCGCTATTGTGAGCACAATGGCGTATGTTAGGGGTTCGAAGACCATACCATTCTTAACCGCATCATTGACAACAACACTGACAGGATCACTAACACCACTCAACTTGGCAAGGTTCGCATAAAACACGGACCTATTAACTAAGGCAAAACCCACAAAGGCTATGATTGTGGCAATCAACGTAGCCACACCACTCCACTTCATAAATGACCACTGGATCCTTGGGTGTATACTTAAGGCAACGGCATATAGTATGAGTATTGTACCAACAATTAGGATTCCCTCGGTACCCGTAACCCAACTACCTAAATTCAATAGGCTTGAGTTATTATAATAAAGCCCTAAGCCCGTCAGAAGATCTCCCAACCAAGTTGCACCAAGTGTACTAAAGACACCTAGAGATATTGCAAAGGCTATCCACAGGGCTACGTAGTTCATCAAACCAATGAGTGGGTGTGAGGCCCTGCTGTTGAATATGTAATCACCGCCAGACCTGGGCATCGTGACACCAGCTATGTAGAATAGGTACGTTATGCCGAGTATTGGTACAAGTGTTATTAAGTAACCAAGAGTCCACGTTAGTATGGTGTTGGTTGATGGAGCCAGGAAAAACCAGCTTGCTATCAAAAGTGGTACACCGCCTGTCACGAGACCGAATATTGCACTTACTGAGGCCCAGGGACTTATCTCCCTAACCAAACCTGTGGCTTCTCTCAGAAACAACGTGGGTTTTTTCTCCGTTGTTTCCGGCATATAAATAGAATACTTTTAATATTTAAAAGCTTTACTCACTCTATTAAATACATGTGTATTGTGGGTAATTTTTAAATAATGTTTATATTAGGCAAATGTCTGGCGATTTTTATGGGTTGGGTCTTTGGTGGTGCTGGTGAGCCACTGGATTCCCTTAAATCTCCACGGTTTTCCCAACCTATTACGTTTGCAAGACTTCCATTCATTAGGGATTTGAAGAGTAATGGTGTTTTAGGGGTTTTTGCTGGTATACCCTTTGATGGCGGCGCCACATACTATACGGGTGCTAGACTTGGTCCCCAGTTTATTAGGGCTGAGTCTAGGTTGTTGAGGCCCTATAACATGGACCTGGATGTTTATCCATTTAGGGTACTTAGGGCTGTGGATTATGGCGATATCGACGTCGTACCAACGAACGTCATCAAGACTCTCGATAAGATTGAGGATGGTGTTAGGGATATAATAAATCAGGGTGCCACGCCGTTCATTGCCGGTGGCGATCACGGCGTAACACTCGGCATTCTCAGGGCAATTGGTAAGAGATACAAACCACTTGTTCTGCACTTCGATAGCCATTTCGACTATTGGGATGAGTATTGGGGTGAAAGGTATACTCACGGTACGTGGGTTAGGAGGGCAATTGAGGAGGGATTAATTAGTGGTGTTGTCCAGGTTGGTATTAGGGGCCCTCAGTATGATAAGGCTGACCTGGAATATCCCAGAGAATCCCCAGTACCCATTAGGGTTATAACAATGAGCGAGGTTGATTCCAAAGGCATTAATTGGTTAATTAATGAATTAAGGGGCTTATTGAGGGGCCCAGTTTACGTATCCTTTGACATAGACTCTATAGATCCAGCCTTTGCACCGGGAACTGGAACTAGGGAGGTCGGTGGTTTTACTAGTAGGGAAGCGCTGACCATAGTTAAGTCGTTGAGTACCATGGGCTTCGAACTTGTTGGGTTTGACTTAGTCGAGGTATTACCACCACTAGACCCAACAGGAGTCACAAGCCTACTGGCAGCTAATATAATATATCAAGCAATGTCTGTAAAAGCTAAGCAGTTAAGTAAGGGAGTTACTTAATCATTCAGAACGCTTCCTCTATTTTAAATACCTCACCAACACCTGAACTTTTCAGTAAACTAACCACGTGCTTCATACCCTCCACTACTCTATCAACATCCTCCTTAGTGTGCTGTACCGATACTGTCCATTGTTCATCAGGTGCAATACATTGGGGTATCAAGCCCCTACTAACCATGCTCGTCAGATATACATACATTGTATCGAGGTTTACATACTTCACAAAATCTCTCCAGTTACGTAACTCCACAGCCTCCCTAGTTAAGTAAATACCCCCGCTCGTGCCAGCGTATGATATGTAGGCAGGTATTTTATTATCATTCATTATGTCAATACCTGCCTTGGCAGTCTCTTCGCTTAGATTCGAAGCCCTAGTCATCGCATCCCTCGTTAATATCTTAGTGAGGGTTATGTATGCTGCGTACACGGAGAGTGGGTTAGAGTTGAATGTGCCTCCATGAGCAACCTTGTTAGGTCCTATTAATTCCATGATATCCTTCTTCCCAAGCACTGCTGAGAATGGAAAACCGCCACCAATGGCCTTTGACACTATCTTTATGTCGGGTTTAACGCCAAAGTATTCCTCAGCACCTCCATAGAACTTTCCAGAGGTTTTTACCTCGTCAAAGATTAATACCGAGCCATATTCATCAGATATCTTCCTAAGGAAGTCTAGAAAGCCTTTCTTTGGTGGTATGAAGCCCATGTTCATAGCTATTGGCTCCAGGATAATGCCTGCTATCTCATCACCGTACTTACTAAAGACCCTCTCAACACTCTCCTCATCATTCCACTGCGCAACCAACACTGTCTTATAGATGTCCTCAGGTAATCCCATGCTAGCTGGTACAGACCTTGGTTCCTTGGGATGACCAGCCCTGGCAGGTATTGGCTTAAGACCAACCATTAAAGTATCTCGTGACCCATGATAGTGTCCCTCAAACTTAAGTATGTATTTACGACCAGTGTATGCCCTAGCCAACCTAACAGCAAGCTCCGTGGCCTCGCCACCCGTGTTTGAAAACCTGACCATGTCCATACCAAATCTATCCAATAAAACCTTCGCGAGCTTAACGCTATACTCCGTCTCAAAGCCGTATATCGTGCCATTAGCTATGAATGACGATACCTCACTAATAAGCACAGGGTGGGAATGCCCAACAGCAAGTGCACCAAATGCCATGCAGAAATCCACATATTCATTACCATCAACATCCCATATGCGCGAACCCCTCGCCCTGCTCATAAATATCGGGTATGGATCCCAAATACGCCAATTACTATGCACGCCATATGGTGTATATTTTTTAAGCTCATCATACAATTCTTGGGACCTTCTAGTTTTATTCACATATTCCTTCTTCACATTTTCTATTAAATCCAGAATATCCATAGTGCTACATGCAACAATGTACTGCTTTTTATTTATTACTCAAAAAATATTTTATATTTATCTTAAAGACTAAAAATAAGATCATTATTCACAATTATTAATAAAAACAAAATAAATATATTTAATATTCATATTAAAAATTTTGGACTTAATATTACGCGGGTAAGAATGTTGGGTTATTATCTGTAGCTGGTATTATGGATTTATCCTCAAGGACATTCCTTATGTGCTTAGGTAATGTAAATAGCACCTTATGAATATCGCCTTCGTAAAATCTCAATTCACCATGAATTCTATCCCTAATCCCTGCATTAATCTCTTCAGGTGTTAATGTAAGGGGGTCCAGGTTGAAGGAACCTATAACAAAACCCCAGGTACTGTCAAATGAAGGCACATATACATGATATGGCCTAGCTATGGGAAATACGGATGCCATTGTTCTATATACTGTGGCAAATGTCCTTAAGGCGTAGAATGTCGATGTTGCCTGTGTCACGATGATGCCATTCTCATTCAATCTATCCTTAAGTATATTGTAGAATTCCACCGTATATAGTAAGTAGGAAGGACCGCCTTCAAGAGGGTCCGTTAAATCGAGGATTATTGCATCATACTTATCCTTAGTATTACTTACGAATTTTCTACCATCGTCAATCACAAGTCTTAATTTCGGATTTCTAAAAACCCCTTGGTTCATTTCTGGTAAGTATTCTTTAGATATTTTTATCACATCTTCATCAATATCAACCATGACGACCTCTTCAACGCTCCTGTGTTTAAGCACCTCCCTAGCCGTAGCGCCCTCACCACCACCAAGTATTAACACCTTCTTGGGATTGGGATGCGTGATCATTGCAGGATGGACAAGGGATTCGTGGTATATGAACTCATCATAGAGTGTGCTTTGGGTCTTCCCATCAAGTATTAACGCCTTACCCAAATCCTCAAACTCAACAACAGCAATCCTCTGGTACCTAGTGGTACCGCTGTATAATACCCTTTTGATACCCCTAACGTGCCAACTAAAGGGTGTGTTAAACTCCATGAACCAGGTACCCTCCTTACTGACATTTTCTATACTCATCAACTATGAAATTATGGTACCCTTTTAAACTTAAACATTAATTCACACAATCCAAACATTATAGCTCAATCATTAACTCGATGAAGTCTCCTTACGATTTAAGAGATGCCACAGAACAACATATAACTACAAAAGCTCGAAAGGTGCTAAATGTAGGTTATATTGTTCAGAATTTGCATGAATGTATAATGAAACATCAAGGTATTAAGAAATCCTGAACAAGGAAAGATATTAGAAAGACATTGGTAGAAATAAATATAGGGAAGGTTAAGCTTAAACTTTATCATCGTAGGAAACTTAAAAATCATTGATATTTTTATTTCTTAACTTTTATATGCCAAGTAGTAAGAAGATATCACTTAGTACAAAGGTAGGGGCTACGGCATTGGTCGCAATAGGTGTTAGCCTTGAATGGTTTGACTTCTACGCTTATGGAATAGCCGCTGCCCTGGTGTTTCCTCATTATTTCTTCCCGCCTAGGTATCCCTATTTCTGGGCTTTGGTCTTGTCCTTGGTTACTTACCTGGTTGGTTTCATGGCTAGGCCTGTTGGTGCAATAGTATTTGGTCACATTGGTGATAGGTATGGTAGGAAGGCTGGATTAACCTGGGACTTGGTGTTGATGGGTCTTGGAACCCTAGCAATAGGGCTAACACCAGGCTACCGGCAAATCGGCTATTTAGGCATAACCCTCGTATCAATATTCAGAATATTCCAGGGCCTAGGTCTTGGTGGTGGGTGGGGTGGTGCAACAACATTTGTTGAGGAATTCGCCGCCGATTCAAGGTGGAGGGCCTTTTGGGGCAGTTGGGTTCAGCAGGGTGTACCCATAGGATTGCTCATGGCAGCAGGGCTCTTTACACTATTTAGCTCCATATATAAGGGGGAGGCATTCATAACCTTTGGGTGGAAGCCCGTGTTCTGGATAGGCGCCATTGTGGCAATCATCGCAGTAATACTTAGGGCAGTATTTCCTGAGACGCCTTACTTCTCGAGGCTAATGGAGGTGGGTGAGAACTCGAGGGCATCTGTCCTCGAGACCTTTAGGTTATTTTGGAGGGAGATTACGTTGTTGATATTTGCCAGGGCCGGCGAGAGTGCTAATTTCTATGTTTATGCTGAGTACTCATTATTATTTTTCACGGGCTTGGAGCTTGCGAGAGTCCTCGTCACGGGTGCTGTAACCATAGCTGCCACGGTGGAGGTTTTCGCAATAATTGCAGCGGCATTGCTGGCTGATGTTGTGGGGAGGAGGTGGATATTAATGGGTGGTAATGCAGCCGTAACAATATACGCAATACCCTATGTATTATTGGCGATTATGCTTAGGACACTGCCTAATTTCTTCCTAATCACCACCATATTATTGGTTGTCTTCGCCATAATTCACGGCTTCATGTACGCGGCACAACCAGCCTATTGGGCTGAGTTATTCCCAACGAAGTATAGGTACACGGCAACGGGCATTACATATAGCCTAACCGCAGTTGTAGCCGGCGGTCTCTCACCACTAATAATAACGGCATTAGTCGGTACACAATACATAGCAAGATGGTGGGGACAGGCGCTCGTAATAGCACTCTACGGGATAATCTCAATAATTAGTCTACAAAAACTCAAAGAAACAAAAAATAAAGAACTACCGGAATAGGAAATGGGAATTAGCGGGAATAACCGAAAAATAAGAATGAATGCACAAAATGAAGTAGAATTTCGAATAAACCTAGACTTTATCCAATTTATCCAATTGAATTACTCATATGATAATCCTGCATTGGCTAGTATATCGGGACGCTTCTTCCAGTAATATATGGCTAATATCACGCCTATTACAATCCATACAAAGCTTGCGATTACTGCTATGTTGTACGGATATGAAGGCAGTGGGTATACACTGTAGAAGAAAACTATGACACCAAGCACTGAGGCCACTGTCGGTATTAAGCCATGCTTAAGCCACTCTTTCCTAAGCATACCCTGCCTATGTGAATATATTGTTAAGGCTGAATTGGCCACTATATGGACGGCTATGATACCGAGTCCGGCAAAGGTAAGTAACCAAATAGCCCCATTTGTTGGGCCCATTATTAGGCCGGTCACGATGTTTATAATCAATATCAATGTTGCGAAAAGGAGGATGGACCTACTTGGTGTCCTAAATCTCCCGTGAACCTTATCAAGACCAAGTTTCCTAAACCAAAGCCCGTCACGGGCACTACTAAACCAAACCCTAGTCACGGCATTGAACTTAGCCACCATGTATGAGAAATAACTATTTATCGTAAAAGCAACAAGCAACACCCAACCAGCCAAACCAAGGTACTTCATATACACAATAAGCCCTGGATCAGGCGACGTTGCGTAAGTACTCATCTGATTAACACCCCAACCCACAGTCAATGCGTAGGCAGGTATTATCAGGGCAAGACCTGAGAGAATCCAGGCAGTAATCAAAGCCCACCTAATTATCCTCCTAGGATCTTTAACCTCCTCGGATATTGTGGTTGCCGTACCCAATCCCGTGAAATCGAGTACTGAAAATATCGCACCAAAGAACACGGGCGCCCAAGCCCACTTAAGCGGCTCTGGAGTCCAAACAACCCAGGTATTCTTAGAACCGAGCATCGCGATTATTATTAGGGCGCTGATAAATAGAAAGAGGGCTTCAGCGAAGCCTGTATACATGACATAACTTAGTGAGGGCTTTATGCCTAGGTACGACAGTACGGCTCCATAAGCCCAGATTATTAATGCGAAGACTATCCATATGTATGGTATATGCGTCACGGCAGGGCTTATTAGGTATAGGAAGCCAGCCAAACCAAGTATTCCAAATGCTGGTCCCGTTAGATTCTCTAGCATCCAGTACCAAAGAGCCATAACGCCGAGGGGGCCGCTACTCCTTGCTGAATATGCGTAATAACTGCCAGCGTTAACTATGTATTTTGAGAATTCATAAGGTACAATAATCCAAAGACCGTATATCAACCAAGCAAGTAATACAGCCAATGGCGTTGCACCAAGTGCAAACTGTGCGGTGCCTAACAATAGTATCGCCACATCACCGGCAGGTGCCACGAAAGAGAAGGATTGAAACACGGCGTGCCAAAAAGCCACAGCACCCCTCCTAAGCTGAGTCCTCCTAACCTCCGTACTCATACCGAATTAATATAACATACTATTATATTAAAGAATTACTCCATATATATTTAACTATGTTGCTAAACATAATAATAATTTATAGATTATTAATTTTATTAATATTAGTCCTGGTGTAATTTATACATGTTTAGCTTATTATTTTTGTATATCTCAATAACCTTTCAGCCTTACCCACACTTAATCCTCTATCACCCAATATCGTATACCAATTTCTCATTTGATGCGCGATTTGCAACGCCTTAATTAGCTCCTCCTTACTTAAGCCAAGCTCATCCGCTGTAGTTGGCGCACCAACAGTCTCCAGCGTCTCCCTCACCATTCTCCAATCCCTATTTTGTAGATAAGCACTTATTATTGTTCCAAGGCCCACCTGCTCTCCATGCATCCCCTTACCAGCCACATGCTCTATGGCAAACGCTATTAGATGCTCACTACCTGCAGCGACCCTTGTGGTGTCAGCCAATTCCATTAGGTAACCATCCATAACCTCTGCGTAGAAGAGGGTCTCAATCCCAATGTAGTTCTGGGCCGCAACATCCTTAACCCTCCTCAGGAGTAGGTTAAGTATTGATTCTGCCAGTTGGGCTGCAAAGTCTAGGTATGGCTCATCGCCCAGCCAATACGCCAATCTCCAGTCAAAGAGTGCGGTGTACTTGGCGACCATGTCACCAAAACCAGCTGCAACAAACTTATGTGGTTCCTTCATTAGGACATCGTAATCACCAATCACTAGGTTTGGGGACTTGGTCCTTACTGCGTGTGATTTACCTTCCTTCCACAACACACTGAAGGGTGAGGCTATCGCATCGCTAGACAATGTCGTTGGTATGGATATAGTAAATAAATCCAATTTAAAACCCACGTACTTAACAATATCTATTATTGAACCACCACCAACACCAACAATGCCCTCTGCACCAGACTCCTTAACACGCCTAAGCGCATCCTCTGCATTATCGAACGTGGCGCCGCCCTCAATCACGTGAGTCACCACGTTATAACCTTCCTTAGTTAATCTACCAGCTACCGCGTCGCCAGATAACTTACGGGTTGTTGGTCCCATTATTAGAAATAATTTATTGGGCGCATTTGACTGCCTAAACACCTCCCCAATCTCATTAAGCGCACCTAATCCAACACTCATGTTTGTTGCTAATTTTATTAACCTCATAAACGACCTCTTGATAACTCCCTAACCACTTCCTCGAATATTCGTATCCCCTCTTCCAGATGCCTTTTAGTTAAGACTAATGGCGCCATAAACCTAAGAACATTGCCGTAGTGCCCACAGGTGTGCATTAAGACCCCCCTCTCGAACAACATCTTCCTAGACTCACTAGCTAATTCTGCGCCTGGTTCCTTACTTAACCTATCCTTAACGAACTCAACGCCTATCATGAAGCCCAAGCCCCTAACGTCACCAATGATTGGATATCTCTCGGCAATATCCTCAAAGGACCTCCTAGCATAATCACCAAGCTGCAAAGTCCTATCGAGTAGGTTCCTTGATCTTATGTACTCAATGACTGCGGAACCTGCGGCGAGCGCCAGTGGGTTTGCCCTGTAGGTGCCTAGGTGGAACATCTCGGGTAGTTTCTCGTCGTACTCAGCCCTATAGGCAACAACGGACATGGGTATACCACCACCAATAGCCTTCGATATGCACATTATATCCGGTGTAACGCCTGAGTGCTCCACCGCCCACCACCTACCAGTCCTACCCACGCCAGTCTGAACCTCATCAGCGATAAGCAGTATGCCATGCTTATCCGCGATCTCCCTAAGACCCCTAAGAAAGTTCTTAGGCGGTACTATGTAACCACCCTCACCCTGCACCGGCTCCACGACTATTGCACCAACCTCACCAACACCACTATACGGGTCACTCAGTAGGTGATCAATGTAGTTCAGGACCGCATTACCACAATCCTCGGCATCCTTAGCTGGTAACGGACACCTATATGGGTATGGGTATGGAACCCTAACCACGTTAACCATGGGCACACCAGCGTAGACCTGCAGCTCCGTCTTAGCCGTTGCCATGACAATGCCCTGGTGAACACCGTGGTAAGCACCCTCAAAGGCCATGATGACCGGCTTCTTGGTAACCCACCTAGCCAGTGCAATGGCTGTCTCGCAGGCATCGGCCCCAGTCACTCCAAAGATTACCTTAGCCTTATCCCTAAGTCCCTCGAGCAGCGTTGAATGTAGGTTTTTCAGGAACCTAATTCTGGCCTCACTGGGTATCTCGCTCATCCAATGCCAATACCTATCCAATTGCTCCCTAATTGCCTGAACCACGTACGGGTTGTTATGCCCAACATTGAGCACGGCAATACCTGCAACCCAATCAATGTAGTAATTACCATCAACATCCCTAATCGTAGCACCACGGGCAGAATCAATTGCAAACCTAAAGGTCTTAGGGTAAATAACACTGCTAGTCTCAAGGTCCTTCTGGGCGTTTAACAATTCAAGCGATTTAGGACCGGGCGGCTTAACAACAATTCTGGGAGCCTCTGGGAAGCTCAAACTTTCTAGCTCTTCCTCAACCATCAAAAACTTAAATGACGAGAGCAATATAAATTCTTCCTTTCCTTTTAAACACCTCAATAATATATTATATGAAAGATGATTCTATAGTTATAGAAAAAATAATACATAACGTACAGCTAGCGATACCCTATTAAAAATATGGTCTCGTGGCAGGTGGAATCCAAGCTGTAAGTGAAAAAGATGGAAGATAAAATTGCATTTGTGATAAATAATCAAGATTTTTGCATTATAAGTCAAAAATATGTCAAAATAAATCTAAGTAAAGGTAGGACTAAAAATAATAACTATGTAAGCAGAAACTCCGCCCTGATAATCATAAATCACGCATTTTTCATTTCTAAAATATCTATTTCTTATTGTGTATCTGAAGCATAAATGCTGCCAAAATTAGTGTAATTGCGATGGCATAAACGACCAATGAGTATGCATGATAAGGGTTGGGTATGGTAATGGTGATCACACAGCGTTGAATATGTGGCTTTACCGTGTTAGTACGACTCGCTATTATTGTTATGTATTGATTACTAAATACCTTCGTTATTAATATAAGGGCTGCTGCTAAGGTGATGATAATTATACGCCATACAGTACTGTTCCTATAAATAATCAGAAACACAAGGAGTATTAATAGTGATGGGTAAGATAATAACCGGTATGTAAACCGATATAGGTATGCTCGTAATACCTGAAAATAAATTTAACATATTATCGTGATACGCACCACTAACGCAAATCATGTATCTCAATATTGGTACTACACGATAAAAATCCCAAGCGCATGCCTATTTCTCGGACTTCTTTTTAAGTGCTTTCAATAACTATAAAAATGCGCCCTTAATCAGCCTTATATTACTAATTTTAACTAACATGCTCATTTACACGTGATATGCAATATATAATAAAGAATATCAATCTCTGGTGCGGGGGGTGGGATTCGAACCCACGCAGGCCTTCGCCAACGGGACCTAAACCCGTCCCCTTTGACCTGGCTCGGGCACCCCCGCAGGTCTTGTTGTACATCGCAGACTTTTAACTTTTTTGTCCTGGTTTCCATGAATCTCTAAGTATTCATTTGTTTAATTTCATATATCTTTATTCGCATGTAATTTGTCCAGCATATATGCAAAAAGTGCATCTTTACAAAGGTATTAAATCTCAAACCTACGAACTTCTTAATCGATGAGAAAGGTTGTAGATATTAATGATGCCTTGGATTTCATCAAGGATGGATCTGTCATTGCGGTGTCTGGTTTTAACATGGCTACGACGCCTGAGTATTTACTCTTAAAGCTTTATGAAATGTATAGAAATACTGGTCATCCGAGGGACTTATTCATTGTTGCTGATTCCTTACCTGCTGCTAAGAATCGCGCCCTTGATCTTGTGGCTAAGTTGATGATTGAGGATAATGATTTCGGTTTCATTAGGGGCTTTATGCTAACATTTCTTGGTGTTGCGCCAAACCTGCAGAGGCTGGTTATTGAGAATAGGGTTGAGGCGTATGCATTCCCAATAGGTGTTGCCACTAAATGGTTTAGGAATACAGCATCTGGAACGCCTACAATTACGAAGGTGGGGCTTGGCACATTCCTGGATCCTAGGCAGGATGGTATTTACCTTAATGACCTAGCCAGGGAGAGAAAGACGTGCAGTGTGGATGTGGTTAGTATTAATGGTGATGAATACCTGTTGTACAACTGCCCAAAGCCCAATGTGGGTCTTGTACGTGGTAGTGCGGCTGATGAGTACGGTAATTTATCAATGAGTGAGGAGGCAATATATGGCTCGGTTTTAGCAATAGCACAGGCTGTTAAGGCTCAACCAAATCCAGGTCGAGTCTTTGCCCAGGTACTATACGTGAGTAGGTTTATCAGCCCTAGGGATGTACATGTGCCGGGTCCGTTAATTGACTACGTAGTATTATCACCGCCAGAACACCATACACAATCAGCCAGTATTAGGTATGATCCAAGTGTATGCGGTCGTGTTTTATTAAGCAATGTGTGTCTGCCTAGTAATGATAAATTGGATTTTGAGTATGTAATTGCTAGGAGGGTTGTGCTGGAGTTCGTTAGTCTCATTGAGAGATTGGGCAGGCCGATTACGGTAAACCTGGGTGTCGGTATACCTGCCTTGGCGGCAAAGGTGATAATGAGTGAGGGACTCGATGATTACATAACCATGACTATAGAGTCAGGCCCGTGGGGAGGTGTGGCACTTAGTGATGATGATTTTGGAGTTGCAATATCCCCAAAGGCCATAATACCAATGCCTGACCAATTCATAATATATGAAGGTGGTGCGATAGATGCGGCATCCCTAGGCTTCATGCAGGTTGGTCCTAGGGGTGACGTTAATCCCAGCTTCCTACCGGAGAAGGTTACAGGTCCTGGTGGCTTTCCGGTAATAGCCCATGGCTCGCCAAGATTGTATTTTGCGGGTGCATTCACTGCGGGTAAGAGGGATATCATCATAAGCAATGATAGGCTTATGATACTAGTTGATGGACCAATAATAAAGTTTGTGAATAAGCCGTACAAGATTGGCTTTAATGCTGAGCTCGGCCTTAAGATGGGTAAGGAGGTCATGTACATAACGGAGAGAGCAGTCTTTAGGTTAACCAATGAGGGTCTCGTACTTGAGGAATACGCGCCAGGTGTTGATATTGAGAAGGACATACTGAGTAAAATGGAGTTTAAGCCGAGAATATCGAGGAATTTACATCCAATGGATGAATCAATATTTAGGGAGGGTGAGGTGGGATTTAGGAAGATCGTTGAGTATGCAATTAGGCACTAATAATGTCCACATAACCCATGATCCTAGGTCTCCTAGGCTTTGCATTTACATTAATCACTAAAGCCCTACCATTAACCAATGGTAATTCCTTACTAAGCCTTACCTCACCATTCTCAAGCCTCCCCATAACCTTTATACCGTTGAAAACCACATGAACCTCTCTCGCATCATCACTCCACCTAAACTTGATAAAATTATTTATTGAGTCCACAAACTTAGTGCCAGGCTTAACAAGTGCCTGCATGTCCTCCACATCCTCAAGCCTAACGTTCCTAAGGGCTAACCCAACACGCGTACCGGGCATTACCTCCTCCTGGTCATCATCAAGTACCTGTATGCTCCTTACCTCAACCTCCCTATTCATTGGATACGCAATGAATTTGTCGTGAACAGCTACCCTAGTTAATGCATAACCCAGCGCCACAACACCAACACCCCTAACATTGAAGACCCTATCGACAAAAACCAAGCCCCTATCCATCACGTCAACATCAAACTCCTTAAATTCAGTAGAAACGAACCTGGATATACCAAGTTCCTTAAAGAACTTCATAAACATCTCAACATCGCTCGTAAGCACAACGCCAGGTACGTTAGCAGCCTCGGCAAGTAATGCCAACTCGCCCTCAATCCAGGTGAACCTCGGCATGCTCAGGTAGAAGGAGCTGGATATTGAGAGAGACCTCGCCACCTCGAGGATACTATCGATACCCGGTATTAATATGCTTCGAACCATATTACCAATCTTTCTGTAATAAACCCTTTCCTCAGTCCTATCCCTCTTACCGAGCATTGATGCTATGTTGATGGCGTCCTTCTCCTCTGACGATAGTACAGTAATTATACTTCCTTTAAGCACGGAGCATAGGGTGAGAATGGTTTGTTTTTAAAACTATCGTAGTATGTAGGTAAAACTATCACGGTGGTAATATTGCTAGTACGTCACCGGCTATTTCGGCTAGCCCAAGCTCTTCAACGGTCTTTCTCCTTGGATAACCAGTGGCTGGATCCCAGCCCAGGTTCTCCCAATACTGAGCCCTCATTCTCTCCACATCCCCCTCAGTCAACTTAACATTGGCTAATGGACCCTCCGGGAACGGTTCAAGGACACGCTTTGGTAGTCTGAAATCACGGGCTGGGTTTACGCCCTCTCTTACGTTGAATAGCTGCCTAAGTGTGTGTATCCTATGCCCAACCCTCAGAAGCTCCTGCGGTGTGTACTTAATACCCGTAACAGCGTATATCAAGTCGATGTAGGGTAAGGTTCTGTAGATTACTTGGGAGGCAAATTGGCAGAAACCAAGTGAGTTCTCGACTTGTGTTGACATAGCAATTATGGCAGCTTTACGTCCCTTATCAGCATAATCATACTTAGGTGATGCGCCAAGATCCACGCCTATATCGAATGGCGCCCAGAGTCTCTTACCACCCTCACCCCACCAGTGAACACCGCCAGCCGTATGCCTGCCTGGGGTTGGGTCGCCAGTATATGTTATGGCTAGCCCTGGCAAAAACTGTGGATGGTGCGCTGGTAATTCCTGACCACCAACGTGCATTGCGTATTGCTCGGCGCCCCTGCCTATCAACTCCGTAGCCCTCTTTACCCCCTGCCCAAGAATCTTCCCAATACCCTCAGCCTTACCTATCAACTCAACGAGCTTAACAACAGCGTCAGGATCACCCCACTTAAGCGGGAAGCCAACATCCTTCTCCGTGAGTATGCCCTTCTCGTAAAGCTCGAAGGCAAAGCCTACGACATTGGCTGTTGATATTGTGTCTAGACCATACATGTTACATAACTCGCCAGCATAGACCACGGAGTCCTGGTCAGCATTGAGGAGGGCTGGTCCAAATAGTGATGCTGTTTCGTACTCAAGCCTGTGCCCATTCTCCACAAGACCATACCTTGTCTGCCTCCTAATCCAGGCGCCACAGGCCACGGGACAGCTTGCACACCCATATGGTTTAACATTGTCCTTGATTACGGTGTTTGTGCCGAATAGCTCAAGGTTCTTAGTCCCATAATCCCTGACGCCAATACCCGCCCAGTTCTTTATTGGTGTGTCTCCGGATAATACGCTGGTGTCCAGTGTCGATATTGTGCCGTACTTATGCCAAATCTCGTAAGCCTTAGCTCTAGTCGTCCTTAATGCATCAAGCATCTCCTTTATCTTCTGCCTAAGTAAATCACGATCATGAATTTCGGGCTTCTTATCCCCAACAGCCACTATCGCCTTCAACTTCTTACTACCCATGACCGCGCCCAATCCGGACCTACCGTATGCCCTACCGCGCTCATTAATTATAGCTGCAATCAACTGAAGTCTCTCGCCCGCAGGACCGATACTAACTACCTGGGCGCCCTTATACCTACTCCTAAGTTCATCCTCAGTCTCGCCGGTGGTTTTACCCCACAGATCCGTAGCAGGTTCTATGTGTATATCGCCATTATTGATTAAGATATAGACGGGCTTATCTGCAACACCAGTTACGAATATCGCATCAAGACCAGCCTCAAGAAGTTTAGGACCAAACCTACCACCTGCATTGGAGTCACCCCAACCACCAGTCAGTGGAGATTTACCAACAGCCATAGACCTACCAGTCATTGGGACATTGGAGGCATTAAGGAGACCGGAGATTATACCAAGGATATTGCCTGGACCAAGAGGATCAACCCGAGGCTTCATATGCGTGTAGAGAAACCACGCACCCAGGCCGTAACCACCAAGGAAGCCCCTATACACCTCATCAGGAATTTGTATCTTCTTAACATCACCACTTGATAAATCGACAAAACCCACAACACCATTAACACCCTTTACGGTCACGCACCATACCTAGACAAGTATAAATATAAGCATTACCACAAACTTATTTTATATGTATCATCAACTTACACGTTTATTTCATGAAAAATTCTTGGTGGGGCCGCCGGGATTTGAACCCGGGATCACTCGGGATCCCGTGGCTTTGAGTCTCCCTGAACCCACATGGCCGACCAGCCCGAGCCGAGCATCCTAGCCAGGCTAGACTACGGCCCCATAATTCCTGCCATGGCTCTGATTTTAAGGTTTTCTTCATGTCCATTAATTAACGTGGTAGTACCATGGACTTGCCCATTACTAATCCTAAGTCTGGGTTTAGTTTGGTTTGATTATGTAATTAATGCTTTATACACGAGGTCCATAAGCCCTATGAATGTTACATCCCTGCCGTAAGCCTTGTTTAGTTTTGGTAATACCCTATCCATCTGCAGTTTACATGCTGCGCAAGGAACCACTATGTAATCCGCATTCTTCATCAGAGCTCTTTCGTACCAAAGCCTCGCGTATTTAATCGATAGATCCTCCATTTCCTTCGCAAGCATACCGCTGGTTCCGCCACAGCATATTGCCAATTCTGGTTTTTCATTCAGGTATGAGTAATTATTAGCGACCTTAGAAAGTATGAACCTTGGTTCGCGGACTAAGTCACCGCCTCTGGCATAATGGCATGGATCCATATACACGTATGTTAAGTCACCGTTTAACGACTTATCAATTTGAATCGAACCCCTCCTAATGGCGTCTGCCGTGAGGTAGAGTATGTGCGTGCCCTCAATACCGTATTCCCTAAGTCTCGGTATTATGTAATTCTTAAATACCCTCCATCCATGACCGCACTCGCCAGCTATTACGAGTTTGACGCCTAATCTTCGAGCCTCATTAATTATTCTCTCAGCTATTAGCTTCATGTGCCTTTCGTCAAGGAACAAGCCGTAGTTCGTTATATCGGGTGCCCTTGTGCTTATTGTGAAGTCTATGCCTAACCTATTGAGTAATACCACGTAGCCCTTGAACGTGTTTATAGCCACTGTGTAATCCGCGCATGCTGAGGGTAGTAATAGGGCGTAGGCTGGCTCGTCAATCTTAACCTTAACCTCAACACCCTTCTCAGTCCTTATCTCATCAATTATATTATTAATTATTGATTTTAGCGCATCAGGTGGCAAACCGAGGAAGTTACCCGTAGTCTCTAGATTATCTATTACACCGGCGACATAGCGTGGGGCTAAACCTATCTCGTATAGGATTGATCTTATTGTTCTCGAGACGTCGCCAACATCGATGCCCATGGGACAAACCCATGAACACCTCCTACACGTTAGGCATTGCCAATAATACGTGTAGGCATCACTAAGAATTTCTGCACCCACCTCATTATTGATTATTGCCCTAGCCAACCTCAACCTGCCTAGTGGTGAATTGTTTATATCGCCCGTGGATATGTATGCAGGACATACAGTTAAGCATGCGCCGCATTCGATACATAGGTCTAGGGCTAACTTGAGGTTTCTATTCTCACGATATCTCCTCATGAAAGCGCCTCTTAGGTAGTTAGCATCATGCGGATCACGTGAACTAACCCCAATCCTACTATGCAATTCCTCTATTAATTCCATAGAGGCATACTCATGCCTGGATCCACGTAAATCCCTCATTACACCTTACTAAATGTAAAAACAATGGCTAAAAGCACACAATATTGATGCAGAATTTGCACTCCCTCATCAACGAACCTATGCTCATTATTATCCCTAGGGATAAGCTAAGTTATGGGGCAAAATCTTTTAAAGTCATTACATACGCTGAGTTATTTTCGTGGTAAAACTACTGAGCTTTTATCAGGGTAGGGATAGTAAGAAGCCAAGTGGTGGTTATAGGACCAGGCCGTATAAGGTCAAGAGAAAGGCATTGGGCGGTGGTCCGCCTACAAACACCGCATTATCGGACACCGAGGTTAGGAGGATTATAAGGGTGTTTGGTGGCAATACTAAGGTTAAGGCTGATGCGGTTCAATACGCCAATTTGTACATACCTAGCGAAAGGAAGGCTGTGAAGGTTAGGATAGTCAGGATCGTGGAGACACCGGCAAATAGGGAGTTGGCCAAGAGGCAGGTTATTGTTAAGGGCGCGATAATAGAGACTGAGAGGGGTAGGGCTGTTGTTACGTCAAGGCCCGGCCAGGATGGAATTGTCAATGCTGTATTGATTGAGAAATAAAACCTTAGTAATCTCGATAGACCTCCCCAGTAATTTATGCATATTACTTGCTTTTAGGTAGGGTTGAATTTCTACCACATCAATGCGCTTTTATACCCCTGACTAGATCTTACCTACGATGGATAAGGAGGATTATTGGATTATTTGGACCGTTTATTTTGATTTGAACAAGAGTAGGAGAGATGGTAGGAAAGTCCCTAGAAGTATTGCCATTAAATCGCCTACAATCGATGAATTGGTGAAGGCTGCCAGCAACCTAGGCCTTGAGTTTGAGGTTTATGGTGATAAACGGCATCCAGCCAATTGGTTTGATGGGCCTCATGGTTACATAGCCATTAAAAAGAGGGAGGGATTTAGGAAGAGGGGGCTTGTCAGGGCTATAGCTAAGGAGTTAGTACGAATTAGGCAGCAAGCATCAAAGAGCCCTAATTAATCATACTCATTGCAAGTTTTATGTGTATTAAATCATTTACCGCCTTGAATAATGATACCAACAACTCACCACCTGCCGGTAGGCTTAATAAGGACGATTTATTATTGGACTCGGGTGGTGGGGCTCTGTCTAAAAGCACCCTAAACATTGATTCACAACCAACCCATCCAAAACACCCCACCCACAACAAACAAAACAACCACCCAACAATCAACCCAACACAAAACCCTGGAGCCCCGGCCGGGATTCGAGCCTGGGATTTCCTGTGATGAGTTGTTTGGTTTTATGGGGTTGTGCCTTGGGTTCGTTTGTCCTTACGTTAGTGTTATTTTTGGTAGTTTTTCATCATTGTTTTCAGTACGTGCTGTGTTATTAAGTGTTTGTTGTGGTTGTAGTTGCTCTTAGCCGGTACTGCGTGTGCCATTTGTCCCCATCCTTGTTAGGCTTAATCCAAACCCTAGCCCTAAGCCTATTAAGACCAGCTCTTATCGCATCATCATGAACAATCCCAATCCTAGATAGTGAGTCTCATCGTGAGCGGCTTTTATTTTTAGTTGCTACTCTTTCTTGTGAATGCTACGTAGGTCCATTGCCGTCGAGCTTGAGGTCACTAGGGAACTCAACAAGCTGCTCCACTCCGTTGAGACCGCATACCTCAACATCGTTCGCGAAGTTGTTGAATACGCTGTTAAGAACAACGTCTTGAACGCAACACAACTCCATAAGCTATTTTATCACAAATATAGGGATGAATACCCAGGTTTACATACTCACTTAGTCGTCCAGGCGATTAGGCAAGCCTCTGAGATAGCTAAATCATTCGTTAAAAGGAGGAGGAAGGGCTTGGTGAGCAAGCCCTATCCTGAGGTTAAGGCAGTGTCGATTAGGTTTGATGAAACGGCTTGGAATTATGAGCAATTTATCCGCTCAACAGCCCCAGTTAGGATTAAGCTATCCTTACCCAATGGTCAAACTGAGGTCTGGCTTAGACTGCA